>JAESGV010000178.1_pt1 | contig 44306 bp, 32 predicted proteins | sample 9269781 | NCBI WGS metagenome assembly JAESGV01 (sample SAMN15741586, study PRJNA653496) | algae metagenome | isolation source: Tildeniella torsiva UHER 1998/13D and co-occurring heterotrophs from... | place: Slovakia: Slovak Paradise National Park, Hrabusice, Kosice Region | collected 2000-01-01
CGGGAATCATAAATGGCTCGCATGCGTGCACGTTTCTGGTCCTTTGGTTGCTTTGTACAACACAAGTCAAGTAATCATTTTAAATGTTGAAACTTCCAAGTACCATACACTTTGTGGTCACGGTTTCAATGATCTAAAAGTGAATCCACCGTACATTCTCATAGATAACGTCAATGAGGTGATATTGTACGATTTTGAAAATTATTTCACCTCTACTCGTATGCCGACGGAGGGTAAGAAGGGTGGGTGGGATCTAGTGGGTGGTACTATGTTTTTTCAAACAATTACCGGTGTTCGATCTATATTAGGAAATGCTGTTGAATCGTACTCACATTTTCGATATGAGAAGATTGGAAATGAGTATGTTAGATTGGAGGGAAACTATGAAGACAAACACGATATACTATTGTGCATAAAGGACAAGAAATCTAGGCTTATACCGAAATGCTTTCAATTGTATGAAATGAAGAACAAAAAGTACTACACAAATTGGAGGAGTAGTCCATTTGTGAATGGTCTACATGACCGGAAACATTACGTTGATGTACAGTTTAATTACTATTAAATCTTTCTGATTTTTCAAGTTTTACTTGTCCTCTTACACTACTAACATCAAAGTTGTTTAATTTTATTTTCTCTACTTTTTAGCTCTTCTTTAAGCTTTTGTAATACAATTTGATAGTTCAAGCTATTTGCTGATGGAGGTATGAAGCTTTTGATTTGTTTGAATTGAAACAAAGCAATAAGTGGTAAATGATCTGAAGGATAGTGTTCCGTTGGCAATGGAGCAATATCTTCATGGAATTGTTCTGATGCGCCAACTAATTGCAGTTTCTCCCCATGATACCAAATGTAATCCGTTGTTTTCTTACTCTTCTTTGTTCTAAATGTGAACATTGGTTCTGTCGAATGAAACGCTTTCATCGCACTAGTAAAACCTTCGGGAAAACGGTGTATGTGCTGCTTTTGCGTAAAAAGTTTACATTCAACATCTTGTACACTGGAATCTACCGTACCTTGCGCGAATAGTTTGTAGACGGTAGAACTAGGAGAACAATTAAAGTCACCACAAATTACGACAGGTGAACTTGGAGCATCTTCATCTTGAATATGCTTGATTCGTTCAAGTAGTATTTCTGCCTGGTACAATCGTTCTAATGAGCTGTCACCTGGTAGATGGGTACAAACAACAGTCAATCTGTTCGCATCCATTTCTTCATCCTCATCGCAAATCAGACTTTGCTCAACAACAATCGTACAAACAGCGTACGAGTCTTTGGTCGAACTATGGTTAATATCCAGTACGTAGTTGCACTCAACTTTGAACCTTTGTTTGTTCACTAAAATGGCGCAACAATCTTTTCTCTTTGTCGCCTCAGTTGACAAAACTACTTGGTACTTGTTTGAAAACGATTGAGCCAACCACTCTGAGTTCTTCAAGTCAAATTCCTCCAAACAGAGAATGTCACTGTTCAAATTGGTGATGAGCGCGAATAGATGATTCTTTCTATGATTCCAGTCGAGAAACTTGGGATCGCAGTAGTCGTACCTTTCAGGTAGCGTGTAGGCATCTGCTAGCATGTTCAGGTTCACAACGCTGAATGGTAGACCTCTTTTGGAGATTATTGGCATTACAGTGTCGAATCTGTTTTCACGCTCTTCTGTCATATTTGATGGCATGGGAGGAGCACTGGCATGGGCATCTATTGTATAGGGTACTTGTCCAAATGTGCTATAGGTAGGAGAAATATGATACTGGTAAAAGTGGTTTTCGTCGTTCACCATCGGACACACTAAACCCTGAGGACATGCGTGTACAAATGAAAAAATGTGTTTAGCATCTATTTTTGTGCACGAATTTGGATTTGGGCACAAATGTAAGTACTCTTCTGCATGTCGTCTGTCGAGGTTAACGATTGAGCAACCAACAAAGTATGGACACAACTTTTTCATGTTTTTGAGTTGACGAACGGAAGTCAAGGGACCAATCTTTTGAACAACACGATACTTGAAACCTTTGATGTCGTACAGACCATTGTCACAGAAGCAGCCTTGTCCATTGTTTTATAATTGTCCAAACACCAGCGACAATAATCACGTGGAGCAGTACTACCATTCATGCAAATTTGGTGCGCAGTGCAGAAATCAAAGTAATCCAGTTCATATGCAGCGATACGTTCACAATAATCAGCCTCACCCAAACTCTGGATACTACACAACTCCAGTTCAAACCACGTACGCACCATCTTCGTATAGTGTACCATTTCAATCCGCACCAACTGTTGTTTTCGCAGACGATGACGAAGAACTAGAACCTCAAGATGTACCTCTTTGCACGGAGAATACTGATTGTAAGAAGAAAACCTGTACCAATAAGCATGTTTGTAGTCTAGGCGCTACATGCAAAGACAAATCGTCTTCTCACGTCAAAACTCACTTGCATCCATGCTCTGACGGTGAAAATTGTAAAAAGCAAAGTGACTATGCTCATATTGCAACCTACATCCACAAGTGCCGATACAATATGGACTGCCAACATTTCAAAAGTTTCGACATTATGCACTGTGCTAGATTCTACCACGAACACCAAGGAGGATCAAATGCTTTTGACACCATCACACAACAAGTATACAATTGGCCAAACACTTGGCAACACTCGGCACCACCAACAAAGTTAGATTTAACGTTGAAACAACCACATTTTAACAAGGTTACTCTACCAACAAATAGCACTGAGTATACAAAAGTTTTGAAAAAGTTTAATTCTTGTGGAATGAACGGAACAGGAACCGTTGTATCCATTGTTCGAATTGATAACTACAACTTGTGGAAGTGGTATTGTATGAGACGAAGTGTCATAGAAAAGAATAACGGTGGCAACGCAAACGAATTACAATTATTCCACGGTTGTCCGTACTTGGTTGCAGATGTAATCTCAAACGAAGGTTTTGATTTAAGAGTCGCCAAATTTTCTGGAGCGTGGGGTTCTGGCATCTACTTTGCGCCACAATCATCAACTTCGAACGGTTACGCCAGTGGTGCTCCACAGAGCGGTACACGACACAAAACAATGTTTTTGAGTAGAGTTGCCGTTGGTGCCGAGTTCTCATCACCTGGTGATTCTTCATTGAGAAAAGCACCTTTGAGACCAAACTCACACCTTCACTACGATACTTCTGTTGCGCAACAGAGCAAGTGGGCGTACATTGTTTATGAGAATAACCAAGCTTATCCAGAGTATTTAATCACGTACAAATAAACTTTATGTTTAGAATAAGAAAGCATTGCTGTTTCCTGTTTGATCCATTTCAAATAGATTCTCGACTAGTGTTGCTACCGAGTCAAATGAATCATTTGACAATGAATCTTGAGAAACTCTAGTTCGCTTGATTTCTTGTTCGTACTCGGGTAACTCATACGATACTTCCGAGAAGGCACGTTTTTGTATTATCTTTGTTTGACCAATTTCATTCAACTTGTCTTGTATTTCATACGACTCTTCACTTGTGTTGATTTTCCAAAACGATTGCAAATCGCGAGTAACTTCTACGTTGGCGATATCGGTTTTGCCTCTTCCAATTTGAGCAAACACAAACGGTGGAACTTCTTGCATCAATGGTACTCCATTATCCAACACCGTGAAGCAAAGACGGAATATTGGGTTTCTTGAGCATGTTTTTTCCGAAACCAACTTCAAGTTTGACTTTTTTATGTCTGCTTGTATCTGAACTGTCGATTGGGATGTTGTTGGTTGAACTTCAATTACGGACGCTCCTGCGGTGTTGCAGTGAATTACTCTAGCATTTTCATGACCTTTTATCTTAAATTGGGGACTCGAATTCGTTTTGTTGTTGTCAGATTTGGACTCGATTTTTATCCAGCCTTCCATTTCTTTCGTTCTAACAAGTACCTCTGCATGAATTGTGAGAGTGAGGTTTCTACTTTCGTTGGTGTCACAGATCATTTCCACGTTAATTGAGAACTGTCCTGTTCTTGCAAGAGAGATTGGTGTACTATGTTCACACTTCATAGTGGACGATGCTAACACCTTCATGTTTGCAATATCAAGTGACACTGACATACCTTCTTGAATATATGTAGTCAAACGTACTAAAAAGATACTATTAAACTTCCTCCCAGCGTTACAACAAAACTGTTAGCTAGTTTAGTTGATAGGTAAGATCGTTTTAGAGTGACACTCTAAAATCGATCGTTACTGCCCAATTATCTATTTACATTGTTACAATAACTCAAGGGAAACGATGAGCTCAAACGACATGGACTGCAACGAAGATGAAGTAGATACACATATGAAAGATCAAAATGACACACCTAAGACAGAAACTTGTACACCATTTGAAGAAAATACAATTTCATCAGGTTGTATTCCAAGTGTACCACTAGTTACGGCGTACCCAATTAGCGTTACTGTGCCAGTGGAGAAAATTGGAGCGAGCTGTGCTAACACACTGAGTTCAACATCTGAAGCTGTCCAAATCCCAACACCGATTTCAAACACAGAAGACAGAGAACGCTCCGACGCAAAGAGTATCGCTGGTATTGAACACCAACAACCAACAGAAAATATAGAATCACAGCCGGATGTGCCAGGCTTTACCGAATCATTACTGAAGCTAACGAACCTTGGTGATGGTACTGATCCACCACAAGTCGAAACTTCCACTGAGACAGAATCTGAACCAAGTAAAGATACTGCAACAAATTACACGACAACACCAGAACCTGCTGTTGAGGAACCAAAAATTGTCAAGCGAGTAGCAACAGTACCTGCTGCTATACAAGACCTACTCGAACTAAGCGATACAGTGCATCAAGAGCATCAAAAAATCTTAACGCAACTAGAGAGTTTTACTACGTTGTCTAGACTTGCTCTATCTCAACTGCATGATTTGCAAAAACAAGAGAAGAAACGAGCGGAAATTGTGGAAAATGATAAAAAGGTCGATGAAGACCTCAATTACTTTTCAACACTTATCACACAAGCTCGTGAAGAGTTCAACGAAAAGAAGGAAAGATATGACACGCTGATAAAGTGTACAAGCTTGGAACAGAAAATGGGAGTGATGAAATGGGTATGTTTGGAGCCAGCGATATATACCGTATCTTACTATTCGAAGCCATGGAGATTGACTTCAATTGCAGAAGAAAGAATTACCACAGGTACGGCAATCGAAATATTCGATTGGGATGCAAGAGTACTAAAATTAACAAAAAGTTATTCATTTTGGGGATCAGAGCAAGATTTACAAGGCTCATTCATATCTAATAGGAGTGATGCTACAGCATTTTATATTTACCATGCAGATCGTGAACTTGAGGGACAAGAGATTCGAAGTGGTGATCATGTTACTTTCAAAACTCGTAGCTCATACTACTTGTACTCTTACAATGGGCAACTGGGTGCAGGAAAAGAAAAGTATGTGTGGCGATTAAAGTTTGAATAAAGAGTTTACAAAGGAAACGAAAAGCTCATAGTTTATGGACATCTTCACAGCAGTAAAGCGATCTAGCGGTGCTTTGTTCGATTTAATATCGAATGGTGCGAACATTAACGAACCAGTATGAAGTTTTGACAATATTAACGCGTTCCAGGACAAAAATGTAACATTCTAATAATATTACTCACAAAATAGTTAATGGTAAGCGTAGTGCATTGTTTTAAAAGTAGACGCCGTTACATCATGCTTGTCAGCACGGAATAGAAGACAATGTCAAGTTACTACTCGAGTATGGTGCTTGCCCAGAAAGCAAAGACGTAAGCGCAATACAAAACTAACTGTTAGCTGTGGGGAGTAATTATTTCAAATCATATTAATCAAAATAGCGAACACCTATAGAATACACTAACAAAACCACTATTCAGCTGTTGATTAAGAACTATTCCAACAATATCGATACTAGAACGTATGCACGTCGTCCAAATACCTCGTTTGGGGATTGTGTTGAACAACTTTTGGAGCATGTCAACCACTGGGAATCAGAAATGAAACGACATCGAGAGTTGACGGCGCTTGTAGAACAGATGCAGATCCAATTAAAAACAATGGAACATTATTCCCAAAATATGATCAAACTATGGACACCTGATACAACAGTTGACATCAATGTAACACTACAGAAACGAGATGATCTTCGCATCAAAATCGCTCTCGAGGAAGATGTAATCGATCAAATTGCTCACGAGTTAGAGCGTGACTTGCGAATATTTGCACAACTGCAACAACAAGCAAATCAAATCTTCATTACGCCAAGAATACAATATTCAAGACCCACTTTGCAAAAGAAGGATGTTTTGCATGCAGTATCAATTTACAGCGATCTTTTGCGAGAACATTCTCGTCTTCAGAACGAAGGTCAGATACCTGAATCAAGAATTACGGAACTTTTTCATCAATTGAAGAAACAAGAGACACGGGTTAGAATGATGAGCAATCATTTCCCAGAAGTTTCCATTCTTTTATCACAAGCGTTCGAATCGAACAAATCAAGTTTTGATGGTGTCAATGGAACAAGGCAGTGGATTAAATCGCACCATTTGTGGATGGATATAACTCAAGAACTAGAATTTGTCAAAATTGTGCGTATTCATGACTATTTGGAGCTAGTACAGAGTCCAGAATCTACGTTCCTAAGATACTCGATCGATGACTATACCCATTTGGATATCAAGAAAGAGCTAAGCATACTTGGCGAGTATTATCATCCGTACCTACCAAAAGTACTTCAAATATATCTAGAAGAGGAGTACGTAATCGCAAAGATTTCTAATTCTCGACAAGATGCATATCTAATGGTTTCCGATGTCAGGTCAACAATTTTTCAACTATTGCATGTTGTAAGCTTCCTGCATCATATTGGTATTGGACACGGAAACATATCAAGAGATACTGTACTTTTATCGGAAAACAAGATAACACTTATTGGCATGGGAGGACCACCAGAAGCAGACGTTAAAGCGATTGGTGATATTCTCAAGGCATTTATGAACGGACGTAAAATTGGATACTTGAGTACTGTGAGTAATCTACTTTGTCAAAACATCAGTGCAGATGCTATCATACAAGAGCTTGATGTATACAGACTAGAAGGTGTACTACCGATGAGCGTCGAAGAGAAGAATCAACTAGTTGGTACATATCTTCAAGTAACAAGTACAAAATCGTTCGAAACACTTCCAATACTCGCTGTAGATCGCGGAAATGTTGTCGAACCTGTTATATCATATGCTTTGTCGCATTTAAACGCTTTTACTCGACACCACAACTTGTGTATGCTACTCAAGAGAGAATCTGGTGTAGATGCCGGTGGAATAACGAAACAAGTGCTAACAATGTTTTTTGAACAAATGTTGAGCAAGCGGCATGGGTTGTTTTCATTAATAGAGTGCGGATATGTTTTACCTGAAGATAAATCTGCCAAGGGGCTTCGATGTGATGCAACTTATGAAGCAATTGGAAGGATTTTAGCCTACTGTGTACTGAAGAGATACACTATGCCTCTTTTCCTCCCATCATGGTTCTATGAGGTGTTGATTGATCGAGAGCCTCACGATGAAGAGCAATGGATGCGAGCTTGTAATGAGTACAACCCTGTACTGTTTTCTGGATTGCAAGAAGCAATCAACGATCCAACTATCGTGGATTGTACTCAAGATGATATTGAAGAATACGTATTGCAAACCATCAAGTGCTCATTTCAGGGACGAGGTGGCTATTCGGGAAAATGGACAAAATGTATTGCTCGTGGATTCCAAGACATGCTAGATGTCTACTTTGTACAACATGTTTTGGGAGTATTTTCTGGTGTCGAGTTGATGAACTGGATGAGTGGTACATTGTTATCATGGGAACAAATATGGAATTGTATACACTGGGATACTACGTGGAGAAAGAGCAAAACAAAGAATTATTTGCATATGGTGTTACAGAAAATGGTAAAAGACGAGTTGGAACAATTTTTAAAATGGACAACATCGTTAGCTCGTTTACCACCACATACACCACCTATTATTACGATGGAGCGCTCATCACGATTTTATAGTCACACATGCAGTAATGTGTTCGAGTTAAAGTCAGATTGCACCTCGTTTGTAGAGTTTGAGAAAATATTTTTGAAATTACTCAAATGGAGTACTAACACTACAGTAGAAGAATAAAACAATTTATCTTGTCGATACTTCTGGTCTTTCTAAAATGGTACCAAGAGATGTCATCAATCCTGGTTGCACACACTCCGTAATAACGTTTGATGTCTTGGATCGGGAAACAAGCTTGTGAGTAGCTTCATTAACTTCTTCTCCAACCTTGGCTTCAAAAAGAGTTGCTTGTGGAACGAGTTTACAGCAATTGACGTGGAATGAAACAATATCTTTTGCAGTACTGAAAAGCATATCATCAGCGAGTGTGCCGAGATATGGTTCTAATAGAATCACAATACCCTTGTTCATGGCTTGAACGTATCCCGAAATTGTCTCCTCCGTTGCATTCTTTGCTTCTTCGCTTTTACTTGGTGGCAATACCATTTCCCAGAAAGTATTGTATGCTATCTTCTTGCTCAACGCAAGTAAGATTTCAGCGCGTTCATCATCCTCGATGTTTGCTGCTTCCATCACGGAATCAACCAAATTGGAAACTGTATTATCTCTAATACTTTGGAATTGTCTCAATACAGAGTCAATGTTGATGGTATTTGCTTCTTTTGTTGACATGACATTGAAAGAGCCAGTGACACAGACATTCAACTCTGTATTTTCGGACTTGAGTCTTCCATTTTCTTGGGTGAGTAACTCTCTTTCTCTATCGGCTTCGGCAAGTTGACTTTTGAGATCTTGTATCTCGTTACGAAGGTCTTGTTCAGTTTGTTGAGCTTGTCTCTGCGATTCCTCCAACTTTTTTTGTTCTGTACTAATTGTTAAGTGCTGTTGGGTGATCGTGGTGTTCAATTTGAGGTTCTCATTGTGTAACTCGGAGATTTTGGTACTCCATTCTTTCTTGTTCTTTTCGCTCTCCTCGTACATAGATGTTTCGCTCTTTTGCGCAGAACTGAGTTTGACCTTTAACTCTTTCAGTTCATTTTCACTTGTGTCAAATTTGCCTTTCCATTCTTCAATCTCTTGTTGTTTCTTCTTGATGTCTACTACTATTTCACCGCTGCGGTCAAGTGGAACATCATACTCACTAGCAACTTGTGCAGAAGTGGGTGCAGGTGTTTCAGCAACCAAATTTACGTTTTTAGATTTTGACGAGGTGACTGCTGGTTCCTTCTCTTGACCAGAAACGGGTGATAAATAGTTCTTAAGCATTTTCTTACACTTTGCTAGTTCAGTTGCTACCTTACTTTGATACGTGCTTGTGTTTAACGTTCTCTTTGCTCCACTCATATAAAATATTATTGCAGCACACCTTGGGTCACACTGTGAATCAATAGCACTTGACAAGTGGGCCTAGTAATCAGAAATACTGTTAAAGTCTTACAGATGTAGGTTTGTTTTCTTTGCATAATTCAAGCAATTCTACCGTATCTGTTGCTTTGGCGCGAATGAACTGTAGTATTGGATCTTCTGTCATTGTGTTCTTACTTTTTGCCTCTTCGTTTCCGTTGTGTTTGTAAGACCAACAAACAAATGAGTGTTCATCAGTACCTCTGTGTTTCTGAAGGGGTTTACTGTTGCCCTATGTGCCAATTTCCGTTCATTCTCGAATCCATCACTGAAGAAGAGGCAACAGAGCAAGTGCGGAATTTGATACGCAGATTTGACGCTCCCCTGCATATGGTCGACGAAACAATGTTTAGGATCACGTGTCGTAACGAGAGTTGCTATGTCGATTTTTGTTTAAAATGTTTCGAATCGCCGTACCATAATACAACACAGTGCCCATTGGCAAAAGAAGCAAGAGCGCAAATCAAATCTGGCGAAGACAGAGACAAACACATGAAGGGCATACCGTGCCACTACAAGAGATACTTAGACGTAGCAGACAAATCGGAGCTTACTAATGTTATCGAGTCATGGCAACATGCGCCAGATACACCAGTACTGTACCAACGAAAAAAAGGTGTGCTAAAAGGTTGGAGAGTGCAAGGAGCGCCACACAAAAAAACAGGAGAACTACTTATTGAAATTGACAACAAAGTGTCAATAGTACGAGTAATAGATGTAACACCGTGTGAATATACCCATTCCGCTCCATGGCACCACGATACTACAGTTGTGTGGAGATGCAAAAACATTTCGGATCAAATGGATGTTTTTTTGGAGAACTTAGTACCTGGACTGGATGCAACGTATGCTTTTGTGTTTGATGTCATTGCTCACAGTAACATACCAATTTTTATCGTCGGCGGAACTGTACGTGATATGTTACAGAATTTGGGATGTGATGTGCAGTACACACCAAAAGATGTAGATATTGGATTCGGAGGAGATGCACACGAGTTATACACCGTTTGTCAAACTTGTGATTTCTTGGTTTCAAGTCCAACATCAACCAGTTTAATTAAAATTGGAAAACCTGAACTTGGTATACATATTGAAGGGAAACCAATTGGTGGGTACAACAGTGACAAGTTCGTTGACCAACGATTATTTACGAGTTTTTCTGTCGATCTCTCTGCAGAAAACATTTATCGTGACTTTACTGCAAACGCACTCTGGTATGACGTAAAGAACAAAACTATTGTTGATCCAACTACAACAGGAGTTAGAGATGCCCTACTAAGAATCTTGAGAATACCAGTTACATTTGACTTGTGGGACGAGTGGGTAAGAGGTAACCCTACCAAATTACTGAGGTATTGGCTCTTTGTGACTCGTGGATATGAAGCTGCAGACGAGCAAACCAAAGCATATATCATCAACAAGACCAAAGATTCTCTACGAGTGGTGAGGAATCTTACCCGATACCATTGCACTACGTTTATTAAGTTGGGCGTAATGAATAATAAGACTGATAGCGTAGCAAACGAAAAGTTACGAAGTTTCAGAGAAGCTGTAGAAGCAGATCTAGGACGAGATTTGTACCAACAATACTTTCTCTTCTGAATAAAAAGGTGTACTTACAATTGTTGTAAGAATGGTCTTTTCGTTTCCTTTATAAAAGTTAACAATGTTCAAAAAGGACCACAAGAAGTACATCGTTGGTATCGATTTTGGAACCTCGTGTAGTGGATACACGTTCATCCTTGCTGACACCAAAGACCCAGAGTCAAAGATTTTCGAATGTAACAATTGGAAAGATACTCCAACCAGAAATGCAGGTGCCAACAAAACAGCAACCGCCCTGCTATACAAAGGCGAACAATTAATTGACTGGGGCTTCTCAGCACTAGTGGCCTTCCAGAACATGGATCCCAAAGACATTGCTGCGCAAAACTTCAGCATTGTTCAAAACTTCAAGATGGACTTGTATAACGCAAGACGCTCTGGCGATACATGTATGATGAAAAAAAGTTGTAGGTACATTCGAGACTTTTTATCGTGTATGGCAGAAAAAGTAATGCAAGACATCAAATCAGCCACAAAGACAGGAAACGTCAAAAAGAGTGAGATCAAGTGGGTTCTCTCCATCCCAACTATTTGGGAAGATGAAGAAAAAGATGCAATGAAACGATTGGTACACGAAGCGCAAATCATTTCAAAAGATGCAGACGAAAGTGAATTCATGATGGTTCTAGAGCCTGAAGCAGCAGCCGTGTTCTGCTTGAAAAAGTCTCAGTGCAAAGTCGTTGAGGGTGACACAATGCTAATTGTAGACTGCGGTGGTGGAACAGTCGATTTGAGTGTTCATCAAGTTGAAAAGAGTGTACTACGAGCAAGCAGAGGAGCTTTGTCTCAGAGCACAGTTCATACAGGTGGTCCGTATGGCTCCATTGTACTCAATGGAAGGTTTGCCGAGCTACTTGGTGAAATTTTTTCCCATGATTTCATGGACGCTATTCGAGGCGATTCGCCAAGAGCATTCTACGATCTCATCGGAGTTCAATGGGAAGAAAGCAAGTGCGGTATGAACGACTTGACAACCCCCATCAATATTACGCCACCACAAGAATTCCGTTCACTGATGAAACAAAGAGGAATAAGCATTCCCGAATTTCGCTCTGTTACCAACAAGTTGAGATTCACTGCCGAACACTTGGCAAAGATTTGGAACGAAAACATTGACAACATTCTCAAGCTCGTTGACGAGCAACTCACCGCAGTAGGAGGTCAGGTTGATTACATCTTTATTGTTGGAGGACTAGGAAATTCTCCAATCACGCAAAAAGCAATCATTGATGGATTCAACAAACACGCAAGAAAGAAAGTCTTTTGCCCTCCGCAAGCAGCCTCATCCGTCGTATACGGAGCATCTTTACTTGGATTCGATGATTCTCTCATTAGAATACGCAGAGTAAATGCAACTTATGGAGTAGAGGTAAAAGAGAATTATACCCAACGAAATAGAGGCAAGTATGACGAATTGCATCTAGGCGAAACAGATGATGGTTGGGCATATGAGCGGCTTTTTGAACACTTTGTAACTTGTGGACAAGAAGTAGCAGTAGATGATGTCGTTGAAAAGAGTTTTGAATTTGAAGTCGGTAAGAATCACGTTGATGTAATCGTATATAAGGCAATGAGTCCGGACGTCATTTATACTGATGAGAAATATGTGAAGCCATTGGGAACTTTAAAAGTGAATAGACCAACTGGTAATGGAGTATCCAATGAAATTATTGTCAAGATGTACTTTGGAACTGTAATGATTAGAGTTGAGGTCTTCAATTCGAGTGGTCAGGCAATTAACCATACTTTTGATTTGCAAGAAGTTTAGAATAAATTTTGCACGTTATGATTACAATTGTGGCTCTTCAAATCCTTTAAACTCAAAGAAAACATGAGCAAACCTGTCAATGGATCGCTATTCAGACGTGGAACCACAGTGGACAAGAAGATTGTTATTGCCATCGACTTTGGAACCTCTAGAACCGGTTATGCTTTTGCTCTTAAAGAAAACAAAAAGGTTGCAGATGTCGGTGTCAATGTTCAACTCACTTGGCCTGATATGTACGAGAAGTACTGCAAAACAGTCACCCAATTGTTGTACGACCCTAGTGACAAGTGTATTGCTTGGGGATACTCAGCCATAAAAAGAATGACCGAACTCACCGACGAGTTAGAGGAACGTTCCTTAGGGTACGTAGTTGTAAAGTACTTCAAGATGGCGCTACGCGATCCAAATGGAGTTTTCAGAGATCCAACAACAGGAAGACAATTCAAAGTCGTTGACATGATTACCGAGTACCTCTCGAGATTGTATGCTCAAATCATGAGTGACGTTACCGAAGTTACGAAGAAAACGTTCAAGAGAGAAGAAATCTCCTGGTGTTTGACAGTACCCGCCATCTGGGAAGACGCTCAAAAAGAGGCCATGAAGGTTGCCGCATTCCGTGCCAAAATGATTGAATCGGTCGATGTATCTGATGATGATTTCTTGTTGGTTTTGGAGCCAGAAGCAGCAGGTGTTTGGTGCAAGGTACTCCAAGAAGCAAACAATGATGGATTTGCAGATGGTGAAACTTTTTTGGTAATTGACGCTGGAGGAGGAACCATCGATCTTACAGCTCACGAAGTCGCAAAAGGTGGTTTACTACGCGAAATCACTCGTGGTTCAGGAAATGACCTTGGTTCTTCCAAATTGGATGTCAAGTTTTGGGAACTACTTGAGAGTTCTTTTGGAGGAAAACAAAACATTGAGAGTTTCAAGAGAGAGTATCCTTTTGCTGTACGTGAACTAGTCGGTGAATGGGAAAAATGCAAGTGTAACATTGACGCACTTTCCAAGACAATATATATGCGTTTACCATTAGACATGGTTGATTGGTTCCAAGAGTTAGAAGGAACAAATATTAACAAGAGAATTGTTGATGTGAAAAGTGGTCGTTTGAAATTGGATGCATCGGAATTGAGTAAGATTTACAGCGAAATTGTGTCAAGCATAACTACAATCGTGGAGAATCAATTTGCCGAGTACAAGAAGAGCTCCAGAAAATCGTTTGATTACTTGTGTCTAGTAGGAGGTTTCGGTGGAAGCAAAGTTCTCCAAACTGCGCTCAAGAGCACTTTTGAAGATACCAAACGCGTCAAAAAATTGATTGTTCCTCACTCACCAGGTTCGGCAATCGTAAGCGGAGCTGTTCTTCTTGGTTACGATCACAATCTTATCAAAACAAGAAGAATGCGTACTACATATGGTATCCAAACCATGGTGCCCTACGATACTGGAAAGCATAAAGTTTCAAAGAAGAAGGTTGTCCAAGGAAAAGAATACTGCGATGGGTACTTTAAAAAGTTTGTCGTATCAGGTCAAGAAGTTGAAGTTGGAATGAAAGCAACTGAAGTGTTGAAAGCAGCTTCACCCACGCAAACGTCCATGTTAGTTGGCGTGTATTGTCATCCGTTTGAGCCAACTACAACTAGTCCACTTGATTACATTGATGATAGAGGTGTGAAGAAAATAGGAGAGATTATTGTCGATCTAACAAGAACGGTTGGTGTACCAAATCGTCAAGTTCAGATCTCCATGGTATTTGGTAAGTCAGAAGTGTTGTTAGAAGTAACTGCACTGAATACGTCGGATAGATACGAGGCCAAGATCAAATTTGAGGGCAACAAGCTCGCTGAATACACTGGACCAAAGTACACGCCACCACCAGAAGTACTTTACCATCAGTAAGTTTTTAACACTTCCTCTAACGCGATTTAAGTATTTTTGTGAACGATGTTTCTGGATCAATGTCATCTCAAGACGTGGTTCCTAGTGATTCGTACCTAAAAACAGCTTGCAACAACAGAGTTGGTGCGTTGCTTCAAGCAAACCAAATGTTCTTAACAAAGAGACAAGGAAGTAACGATATTGTATCTTGCATCAATTACGATAGCTCGGCAACTATTGTCTTGAGAGAACAAAGAGTTGTATCTCCAGAACAAACTGTTAGATCAATGGTATCAGGAGCTGGTGGAGGAACTAACTATGTTGCTGCTCTCAATGCGGTTAACGTCTTGCTGAAATCTCTATCAAGCACTGGGTATGTAGTTGCAGTGTACTTTATGACCGACGGAGAGAACACAGACGATCATGCTCCAACTCTTGCAGGAAGTCTTGCGAGTCAATACAGTAGCTTGGGGTAAACCGATTCACATTTATTTTAACATGTAGATTCAAGTTGCACACCATTGGGATTGGAAATAGCGTAAACGAGTCATTGCTACGAAACATTGCATCACAAGGAAAAGGCAGCTTCTTTAGAGGAGAATTGAATCTTAAAGATATGGAACGAGTGTATGAACAGCTTGCTGGTTTGTTGGACAAATAAATATTCAGCATTTTGCGTTACAACAAAAAGGAAACGAAGAGGCACAATGTCTGAGGAGATAGTTGAATTCACAGAGATGGCACAAAACGTTAAGCAGTTAATTCTCGGGTTAGAAGATCTCCACACGTCAATTAAAGATGCCAGATCAAACACAAAACTAATTATGAAACAATATGCACAGATTCTTGTTGAGCAAGAATTCATCAAAACGTACTTGGAAAGAACTTCCGATATTGAAAAGAGACACGAAAAGAAGTGTGAAGAGCTGGAGAAGGTGCGAGGATATGCCAAAGACATTCATCAGAAACTCAACACCATCATTTGTTCATCAGATAACATAGTCAAGGTCGTTCCTTCCAACAACTTCTTCATGCGTCAACGTTCCATTATTGGCATCAAGTTTAACAACATGTACTTGTCCAGCACCTCAGCACTGACACGGGCGTTCAATTCTAATGCAATGTTCACTCTGGAACAGGATTTATACAGACGTGACATCCCAGCATACTTCCTACGAGCGAAGTCAAAGTGTTACTTGCACTGTCATTATAATACTTACCGCCTTGAATCAAGAGAGTATGAAAAGTCAGCTTTTGTGTTTGAAATAGATAAGGACCAGTTGCTTGTATCAGATTCTATTTATATTCTATCAAGAAATAGATATATGACAACTAATGATAATAAGACTATTAGATTTGTAGAACTTAAGAAAAATGCTGTTAAATGGAGAATTGTTAACTATGAAACTGAAAAATTATTAAAGAATTTATAATATTTTTTTATAATAAAAAGTATTTATATTTTAACTTTTCAAAAGTAGCTTGTTATAAACTTATTAAAGAATTATATAATTTTATAAAAATAACTTATAAAACAGCTGTAAATATTTTGCTTTTAATCTTTTTTTTATTTTTTAGCTTTTTTTAACTATTTTAAACATTTACATTAGAATTATTATTACTTTTATTAGCAACATTTTTAAAGTTTTTTTTTTTAATATCTTTCCAAGTTTTTTTTCCTTTATTAGCATTAATATCTACTTTTTTATATTAAAAAGATGATTAAACTTTTTTTTATAATTTTTTTGTTTATCTTTAAAACGTTATATTAAATAATAAAATACGTATTTATTACTTTTATTTACAACTTTAAATATTTTTCTTGTTTTTTTAAAAGATTTGCTTTAACTTATGTATACTTTTTAACTTATTAAATAATTAAAGCAACACTACTTTTTAAAAGTAATTATTATTATAATAATTATATATTTATAATATAAATAAATGAGATTGTCTAAAAAACGGAATTTATATTTCATGCATTCCGTTTTTTCTTAAATTTTTGAAAATTTAATAAATTAAATTCAGAAATTAAATATTTAATAAAGCTTTTGCTTCTTTTTTATTATACTTTCTTTTGATAACTGTCCTCATTTGCAATCAAAAAAGCAATAGTATCTGTAACTTTTAATGCTTTTATGCCCTTGTAGCTAACAACCAGCTTTGCATTACCAATTTCTATGTTAAAATCATTTTCTGACTCATATTCAATAACAAAAGCTTCTTTTTCTTCCTTTTTGTCACTTAAAAAACTTATGTCTACTTTACTAAGTTTTAAATACTACTTTATCTCATTTGTAGCATCTTTGTTCTTAGATTCAAACAACTTGTCACTATAATCATTATATTTGTTTAAAATGCACAATACTTTCTTATAAGCTAATTGATAATCCTTTTGTTTCCTTCTATTATAATAAAGTTTTGTCTCTTTCCTACGTATGCAACTTTTAAACTCTTTTTGCTCTACAAAAATAATTTGAATGACATTTAGCTTTAAAAACTTTCCATAGTTTCTAAAATACATGTCAACTCTTACTTTTTGACAAGTTAAAATAACGTAGATATAAAGCTTTTTGTCTGCTTTTAAACATGTTACAACTACATCTAGCGTTAGTTCAGGCAGTATCATCTGTTTAGACAGTCCAACACAACAACATAGCTTTAAACTAAATTATGGACTGCAACTGCTGACAGAGCATCAGATGCGTCTTTTTCAATAAGTTGAATATTTTTGAAGTTAATTATTATCTGATGTGTAATAACCTCATATATCTCAGCTTTAATGGATGATATAGTGCATATTACTGTAAGTTTCAAAGCAAATGTAAATAAAGCAATTGATAATGCCTTTAATCAATGTAAAAAATTCTTTACACAAACACAAACATTGTTAAACAACGCAGATTTTATTTTTTTCTTAAAAATGCAGGAATACATTCAATAATATCATATTTGCCTTGAATATGCACAGTTAACTTTATATTCATTGCTTGTTTAATGAAAAACTTGACAAGCATCTTCAAAAGAGTAATAACATTAAAGTTGCGATTTGTTTTGCATTTTTCAATTATAGTGGCGTTTTATGACTCAACTGCATTTGTTGTGTGCCTCTTTTGCACAATATTGTCATTTTTGTTGTATTCAGGAATACAAGCATACAAAACTAAAAGCTTTTCCTTTAAAATATGACAGCATGTTTCAATAGCGTTCTTTTCTGTATGTTTAACTTTTAGTACTAATAAATAATTGGTACTATATATGTAAGCAAGTAATATTATAAAAACATATATTGTTTTAAAAATCTTGTCTTTATGTTATCTGACTTCTTCAGCAAGTCAGTTAAATAAACCGTATTATATAAGAAAGCTATTAAAAATACTAATAATACTCTTAATTTGTTGTTAGTAGGTTGATGTAAAAGATGATAATACAACTTATTAAAAATGTTTTTGATAAAGTGTAGACTACAATGCTTTTGAAACATATGTAGAAAATTTGTACACCATATATTGATTAAAGAAGCCTTATTATCACTTATTAGTAAAGAAGCTTTTTGCTTCTCTTTGCTTAAAGCAAATACGAGATGGTTTAACACTTTTATAAACAAAACCTATTATAACTTTATTAAAATATTCTGACTTATAAACAACAAAGCACATATAACTTTACCACATATCAAAAGTAACATTTATAAACCACTTTTGACTTCTTTTATAAGAGTAAGACTATAGTCAATAAAGAAAACAAGAAGTTATCTTAAATGCTGGCAAAGATAGTGTATAACATTTAGTTGAATATTTATTAAATATAATTGGTGATCATACATATTCATTGAGTCATAATATGCATACTGCATATTAGAAACCTGTTTTAGGTTTTTAACTGAATTTTTAGCAAAAGTGTCAGCAAGCTAATTAAATTAAGCAGTAGAATTATTTAGAAATTCTTGCTTTCAAAAGATAAGGTTTTTTGTATTACATTAATATGTTTGTTTGATTTAAATACTGTTTATATCCTTTATAATGATAACATTGTTCTTTTAATACCTATAGTGGTTATTATAATGCTAAGAATTATCAAATGGCTTTTTTGTTATGAATATGTAAAAGTATGTGGTTGATGATGCTACATATGAAGATGTATTGTTATTGACATAGTTTGTATTTGACAATAATTCTATTAGAAATTTGAACAGATTTCTTATAAACATGCTAGTATATATTGAATGAAGTGTGACAAACTTTCAATCTGAATTTATATACATATGAAACCATATTAATATCTCTTTTAATATAAATCTGCTAGTATCTATGCTTATATAAAGAGTATTTAAGTTTGTTTAAGTTTTTAGTTGACTAAATTCAAAATCTAACAGTTAATTAACTTGACAAGTTTGAGTAAGTTTCAAATTAAAACTTATTATAAATTTTTTTTCTTATTAAGTTAATTTAAAAACTGTTACACTTTGAAATAATACACATTAAATCTACCACCAACATACTATGCAAGCTTCTTACCAACAAAAAAAGATAGAGAGCTTTCAAAAAATGATTTTATTACACTGTTGAAAAGTATATCAGTGCTTTATTCACAGAAGATAATGCTATGAAAATCATTTAATTAATTATAATAGTTAATTTCAATAATGAAGTAACTAGTTACTTCATTATTGAAATTAACTATTAAATAGCTGACAAAGATGTTTAATATATCACAGAGAAAATTACTAGATGTATTGTTGTCAAAAAAGATACTAACAAGAAGTAAGCTAAGCACAAGTCTTTTGTTTTAGATGTTGTTAAAAGAGTTAAAGCTTAAACTGCTACTGTTGACTTGTAACTATCATTACCTTAAAAATTAAATAAATTAAAATCTTTTTCTGATGAAAAGACTCACTTTTCTGATGCTTAGTGAAAAGGATTTGCAAGGTAAGAAGTTTTTTAAGCTAGCTTACATGCTCAAAGAAGGCTTGCTTACTAATAAAAAGCGTGGTAATCTTATATGTTTGACTAACATTAAAGTAGTCATAAGTAAGATGATAAAGGTGTGCTATATGGCTGTTGCTGGAAAGTTATACCTTGTTGAGCAAAGTAGATTTAATAAAAGGTATTACACTCTTATAAGCGAGTATAACCTGAAGCAATATGGTATCAAAGATTTGTCAAAAGTAATTTAAAAGCGATATATAAAGCTTGTATATGATGTATTATATGCCAAAGTTAAATGCTTCATAGATGTATTCCACTTCTGTGCTACATTCCAGCAATATGCTGGTGTAAGATTACACCTTTTAAGTTATACAAAACAAATGTCAAGGTGTTGAAACATGTTTTGTATGATGGTACTTACAAGAAACTGGTGAAAAAGGTTAGAAAGACATTTTTAGTAAGTATATTATATGAAATTAATTGTTTTAATTAAGCTTAATTTCTGCAAGTTTATTTGCAACACCTTTAAAATTGAAGGAGTTGTTAAAGTTAAAGAGTAATAAAGATAAAAAGGACAGAAATGTCTAAAAAACAAAACAGAATTTCCTATTTTTTAAAATAAGGCTTAATATACTTCACCTTTGATAGTTATAAAGCAAAAGCATGATATAATAACTTTTATATTAGCAATGTTATTTATATTGTTAGAAAGAAGAATATATATATTATAAACTGATTGTAATATAATAATAAAGTTTTTTTGTTTAATATTTTAACATTACTTATGCAAATTAAACTTTTTAATTAATTATTACTTACAATAAAATAATCTATATAAGTAAAAAATGTTATGCTTACTTTTTTATATAGGTTTATAATAATATTATTTAAATTTTTTTTTTTACAGTTTTTATATTATTAATTAAAATAATTTAGTTTGCTTATTTTTATTTTAAAATAATTTCTTTGTTAAAATAATATTTTATTACAACTAATATATGTTTTGATAAACTACAAACTTTTATTATTAATAAATTATATATTATAACACTTTTTTAATTATTTATACTAAATTTGTAATAACAAAAAGTTATTAATAAAAAGTTATTGATATCAACTTTAATAACAAAAAGAAAATATATCTATTTATTATTTCTCCACTTTAATTTACTTTGATAAATGTTTACTAAACTGTAACTTTTTAATTAATAATAGTTTTAATGATTTAATAGTTTGACTTTTACTTGATATACATTTCAATTTTAATTAAATAATTCTTTAACGTAATATATAATCTATAAGCCACAGCTTTAACTATCTTGCTGGAGTTTTAACTTTATTTTACCTTTTATAAGTGTAAACTTTAATAGTTTAACTTGTAATATATTGTTGAAAAAATTTAATAAATTATTGCTTATTAATTAATTATTTTTTAGTTATATTAATTTTAAATTTATTACCACTAAAAACAATTGTTTTTATAATATATTTTATTAGTTTTTACAATGTATTATAATAAAACTTAATAAATGTTATTATTAATCACTATTAAAAAACATATTCTATTACTTTTAAAGGTCTGCATATCAGTAAGTACTTTATATATACACAAATAAAATGTAGTTACTTCTATATTTAACACTTTAATTTATAATGTTATTTTTTATAAAATTAATCTTATATTTGATGGAATTATATTCTTTTTATAAAAAAAAGAAATAAAGTTAATAATAAGACATTTTATTATAACTAGTTATATAATAACATTAAATTTTAAAGCTTAAACAACATAGAGGTATATTGAGGTTTTATTTCACTTTTACTTATTAAAAAGTTTTATATTGCTTATATAATATACTTAGACAATATTTACAACTTGTATAAGTAACTTTCATACTTTAGATAGGCATATATATATAGAGCAGATAAGTTTAATACAGAATGCCTTTTTTTTACTTTAATTTATAATGATGTTATTAACTTAATATTGATAACTTATACTTAAAACATGCTTTATTTAAGTTATTAACTCTTTATACTTCTTTGGTTTAATTAAAAGGTATTTTGCCAGTTTAAGTATATTCTATTATAAAAATCACCATAATTTACAATAGTGTAGATATATACTTTGTAATTTTCAAAAAGTAGCTTTATATATATTTAATGTAAATTTTATGGTTTATATTATAAAACTCTAATAATAATATTAAAAATTTATGATTTTTTTGCTTTTAGTTATAAAATCCTTTTAAATATAATATAACTGCTAATAAGTATTTAATATTTGATAAAAATTCATTTAAATTATAAACATAAATTTTTTTTAAAATTGTAACTAACTATTTAATCATATTTATATTATATTTTAATTGTTGTCCAATGTATACAAAAATTGTTAAATACTTTTTGTTAGTTTTTAAAAGGTTAATATATATTTTAATAATATTAAATATTTAATATAATTTCTTTTATTTTTTTAAAGCAGATTTGTATTTTAATTTTAAATACATCCTTTTTAAGATTAATTATACAAATATTTTAAAGTTTACTTTTAATAGCATTATATTTTCCAGCAATTCTAGTTTTTTATTAACTTTTACTAAAAAGCTATTATTGTTAGCAATATTTAATAAGTTAATAAAGTTAAAAGTTAATAATATAAAATATTTTACCTGTTTATTTTGCATACTTAGCATGTAACTTTTCTGTTAAGTTATTAATATTAACTACTACCTTTAAAACTAATTAAAACATAATATTTAAAGATTTAGCAATATATAATTATATAATATTTTGCACATTTATAACAACATTGTTTATAAGTGTCAAAATAGCTATTTCTTTTAAATTATTGTTATTGTATGCTTGTATTAACGCTTTTACTGATAACTTATAGCAGAAATAGTAGTAAATTACTTTATTAATTGATATAATAATTATAATAACTTTATTTTTTAAGAAATCAAAAACATTTTAATATTTGTACTGGTTGTTATAACTTTATAAGTTAATATATTTAAGTTTTTAAAGCTTTAGTATTTAATACTATTGTAATACTAGTTTTATAAAGTTTATCTATTTAATAGTAGAAATTTATACTTAAATATATAACTTATAATTACTTAATATAATATTAAATATTGAAATAAACTTATATAAAACTGTATTATGCTCTTTTTTCTTTTATTTTACTGTTTAAATGTATTACTTTACTATTGTATAATCTATATTTATCCTTACTTTACTAATAATAGTATTAATTAAGTATATTATGTTAATAATTTGACAAAGTTAATAATACTTTTATTATTAATTATAATAATAAGTTGTTTATTATGATACAAAAGGTATCTTTTATATTAATTGAATTTTCTTATATTCTTTATTATTTAATTTAGCATTTTATTATTATAAGCATGTATTTTATATATTATAAGTTATTTACAACTACCTTTTTTAAAGATATAATACCTTTTTATTACTTTTTAAGTTATTTGATTAATATCATTTAAACTGTTTTTAATAAAGTAAAGTTATTTTTATTTGTATAATTTATATATTTGTTTTTTACAAATATTATTTTATATTAATACTTCAATTAGTTTTATAAATACTATAGTTTTTACAAAATTTAAACTTAATAATAAATATTCTTTTAATAATATGTGAAATAGCTCATTTTAGTAGATTCTGTTTCAAATACATTTATACTAATTAAATAAGCATTTGATAATAGAATATCTACCAAAATAACAAAATGTTTATATAACACTGAAGTATATATATGTTATTAAACATAAATTGTAGTGATAATTGAAGTAATACTACTATTATTAGGAATGTAATTAAGTTATAAGTTTTTTTACCATGTTTTACACTTTATACATCAATATACTTAATATATTTTATTTTTAATAAGTAAAATAGTTTAAAATTCCAAATGTATATAGATATATTCTTTTATTTTAACAAAAAAAATTATATTTTTTTTGACAAGTGATATCTGACTAAACATTTAATTTTTTGTTATCTTTTATTTGTTTTTGCTTTTCTACAATAATTAATTAAAGCTTGTTATTATGTAATAACTAAAAAGAAGAGCTTATATAATCTATTGCTTAAAACCACTATAATACATATATAAATACAAAACACTTAAAAATATAAAAAAAACATATAAAATCAAACAATATCATATCACAACAATTTTAAATCATTTTAAAAACTTTTTATTAAGTTTAATTATAATATTAATATATATTACACATCTATTATTTTTAAGAAATCTAGAAAGGTTATAACATTTGCTGTAAATACTATTAATATTAGTAATAATGATAAAAATATGCAAGAAACTAAATTATATCACTTGTTTATTAAATGATATGTTAAATATAAACCTTATATTACTATATTACAATTTTTTAACATTTTAAGGAAGCTAAAGCACTTATTTTTGCCTTTTGATGAACAAGCAGTAAAGATGACAGTGATAATAATAACTTTAGCAGCAAAGATGATAATAAGAGATCTACTAACAAAAAAGATAAAAATACTTTAATAAAAGAAAAGAAAAAGCTGTTTATATTAATACATCTGAGGAAAACCTAACCAGCTAACAAAAAACTTAAAATATAATGTCAAATCAAAAAAAAAGTGAAAAGGTTACATTAAGTTTGCTTAATCATTTAAACAAATCTTTTAAATACAAATAACTACAAACAACAATTAATACCAATATTGACCACCAACCAACAACAACCAACACTAACTTATCAAACACAATAGGAAAACCTTATAAAAAAACAAACGTTAAAATAACAAGGTTAGTTGCGTGTTTTTACAAGGTTTAAACCTTGTAAAACAAGAAATCCTTTTTATGAGGTTTAAACCTTATACTTTTTAAGACTTAAAGTGTTATATTATAAACATTGTATTTAATTATCCATATATAAGAAACATTTCAATTTCATAGTGCTTGTCTTTTTGAAATGGCTTGTACAGCACAACATAAAGCAGGAATTACACTTATATAATCTTTAAAGGAAATAATTTGTGCAAAATTGTGTTTCTTCTAGACAGAAAGCGCACTTGTGAAAATTGCCTTCTGTTGTGTTGCATTTTGCGCATAAGAGTGGTTGCAAACTTTGTAAGTTATCAAATAATAAGGGAATATCTTTAAATAAATCAGAAATAGGTTTTATTTCGTTGCTCTTCTTTTTTAATAAAGCTTCTACAATATTAATTTATAGTAAATCATGTACTAGTAGGTGCAATAGCAGTGCTTTTTCACTTTTTGCCACATAGTGTCTTCTTTTAAGCTGATTCCTTGTATTTACTCTTTAACTTTTCTTGTATTAATTCTAAATCTTCAATCAAAATGACAGAATCTTTTTTGACAACTTTGCTTTTTCTCTTGTATAATTTAAATAGTGTTAGTGATATTACTTGTAGAGCAGAAGTTAGAGCCATACTTGCAAAGTTGATAGATGCAAACAATGTTATATCAATCAAAAAAAGTGTAACATATTAGAAATGTTTGGTAAAAAATGATTAAATATCTTGCTTCAACTTTAAATAACTATTTGCTAATTCACTGTGTGGGATGAACACACCTTAAACAACCTTTTAAAATAGATTTCCTAATATCTTTAACAGATATTTGATATTTCAGAGAATCAGCAATATAAAGAACATGATAAACACCTCAGCAACACTTGTAAAATAGAATAAAACTTCTCTATCAGCAATAATATAAAATATATCATAGTCTCCATTCTCTTTCATGTTCATTGCAGCAATAAATGGTTTTATTTGATTCAAATTTATCAATAATACAATGTAACAAATAATTAAAGAGACTTTCTTTGTAAAGTACTGTTTTAACCAGCAAACTATCGCTATAAACATCAAATTGTACTTTTTCTTAGTATTTAAGTTATTTAAAGCTAATACATTTGTGAATGCTGCTAGTTACTCTTTATAAGACATGCGTCATAGAGTTGTATAGTACTTGTACTTTGTAGTTTAGTTTGGATTGTTGACTTACAAAATAATAGTAAAAGGTTAGTTATAGCAGCCTCATTTAAGAGATCAAATTAAGAATTTGGTCTGCTTGACATATAGCGTACTTTAACATCTTGGTTATATATAGATAGAAACACTTGATAAAACTTTTAACTACCTCTACCATTTCTGTAAATTGTTTTACTTCACTTCTTTAATATGTACGCATTAAAATATAATTATTATAAATCCATTGTAGTTATATCTTTAAAATTAAGTACATTTCAAATCTTTTGCTAACATATGCTGTTGTCAGATGTTGCAAAAAAGTTGTACTAAGTATGATAAAAATTTAAAAATCGTTATTTTTATTTGTATTATTTTTAAACGTATTTAATTTGTACAAAGTTGATTTAATCTATTTTTATCTATATGTAATCTAATAACAAATAGTTTGTTAAAAACATGTAAACATATGTCTGTTAGCACAACTGTACAAGTTTCTTCTTGCATATACTTTTAACAATATTTGAAACCTTTTTCAAAAAGATAATATGATTTAAGCTTATGATTTATGTTTTTGTATTTGACGTAATTGTTAATCTATTGCAAGTATGATGTTAAAATTTTATCAGCTTATGTTTCATCAATTTAAAGTTTAACTTGCAAAATAGGGTGTATAGTCTCATTAAATTTGTAAATGTAAAATGTTTTAAACTTAAAAAGTACATGTTGTATTAGATGGTTATATATCTTTTTGATGAGATACTTGTTAATGTGCTTCTTTGTAGTTAGTTCTGCACAATATTTTCCAGAAAATCAGGCAACTTAAAGTTGTTTGGTAAAGAATTAATATAATTGTTAGTTTTCTAAGGTTTTATTATGCTTTTGTTTGTTGCATTTGAACTAAAAAAAATTTAAATAAAACATTAACTGGAAAATTGTTAATTAGTTGAGTTTTTAACAAAATATGCAATATACATGTAATATACCAACTTATAACTGGCTTGATACAGAAACACAGAATAGACTATGTAGACATATATAAAACCATCATAGAGATAGAATATTTTTAATGACAATAACGTAAAAATAGATGATTTTAAAATATTTAAACTACAAAAACAAAACAATAATAGAAATATATATAATACAAACGGCTTATTGCACCAAAAATTAAGTATCTTAAACAAAAATCAAACAAATACCACTACACACCTTTTAAATGAACTTAAAATGTTAGATTATATATTATAAAAATTATTAAAACGCATAATTACATTTTTGCACAAGAATATAACACATATAAACTTGATTCTTTCAAATTGAAATCTTACCAACTAATCAATCCTATTAATTTGAATGTAACACTATTATCAAAGCACCAATGTAAAGAGTAACTATTTTCAACATTTATGCAAAAGAGGCCATTAAAATATACTGTTGATGGAGAAATACTCTATCAAATAAAATTAAAAGATGCACTAGAAGAACTTCTTGCTGACAAAGTCAATTATAAGCTTGTTAAAACAACAGCTTTTTGCCAATCCACAAATGGGAAAATTTATAACATAATAGATGGAAGTATTTATCATAACCACTCAGTTTTTTGTTAGCATCCTAGTAAACTTATTTTTTTATTAAATATTGATGACTATGCCCTTAACAATGCTAATAATTACATATTAGTGTATATTAATTTAAGAAATATTACATTACAGTATCATAGACTGTTGTAAAACATAACAGTTCTTGCAGCAAGCTTAAATAAGATAATTACCAAGTTAAAATATTATAATACACTACATTTAATAATAAAAGACTTTATACCCTTTGCAACACATAGAGTAGAGCTACAGCAATTTAAAAACAAAATAAAACAATTCTTTGGAGTAGTAGTGGCCATCATAGTTAACTATAAGGCTGCTCATAAGTTAAGTGGATTTATGACACAATTTGAACAAATAAATCGCTTTTGTTGAAAGTGTTTTATTTATTGCTATCATTTAAAAAGTGTTAATTGTTTATTATATCTTTCACATAATCTAAAGCAATATGCAATAATTGTAAATCAAGTTGAAAGTAAGTTAAAATCTCTAATGTCACTCTATGATATCAAGTTCAAATCTGTTCTAATAATCTTATTATATGTTAATATTTGTGAAAACATTTTAAAGATGTTATGCATACAAAGCTTAAAGGTAACCTGCATATAAAATTCAATTTATTTATGCAATACATGATTGATAAAGCAAAGTTTCTTACACTGTATGAATTCAATTAAAAACTTGCTTATTGGTGTCACTAACTTAGTTTGAAATAGTATGTACCTAAAAGTATATAGAATTAATATAACTTGTTACAAAGGGAAGCATAGCTTTAAAAGGATAATTTATCAAAATATCAACCATTACAACCTGATAAATGGTTTAAAAGTTCTTTTATTACACAGCATCAAATATGTGTGTCTTGCTAATAATTATAAATGTGATTTGCAGTAGGCAGAGCCTATAACAGTGCATAAAACTCACATTTATGAAGCTTTTATTATTTCCACCAAACAACTTGTTTAACAGCTCCATGTGTTCAAGTTTTAAAATATTAAATATGTTCTCACAGCAAATAATCCAAACATTATATTCAAAATAATGCAAATATTTGTTGTTAATGGTATAAATATTATGTTAAAGATTGCTGTGTATGAAAATAAAGGTTGTGATAGCAGGTTAAACTATATAAAATTCTTTACAAGTAATGAAGCCCGCCAATGTTATTGTTTGTTTGACTTAATTGTTGTCAAAGTATTTATTGTATTATTAAGTAATAAAACAGACATATATTTGGCTGTTTTCTCTATTTGTACAACTAATAGTGGTTTTAAAAAATAATATAAAATATGAGGTTTTTGAATTTTGTATGAATGTTGTTTATATGTGTTCAAAACCTTGTAAAAAATGCCTGTTATTGTCAAAACCTTGTAAAACAGTCAACTTCATAGCAAAAACAGGTGTTGTTTTATGAGGTTTTCCTGTTATGGACCAAGATACATAAAAAACAACACAGTATACTTAATTCTAATAAATAACCTCAACAATTCAAACAATTTAAACTATCAAATAGTAATAAAAGGTACCAACACATTAAACCACAAGATAGAAAAGCAAAACTATATAACAAAACTAGTTCAAACCTTTGATATTATGTCACTAACAGAATTTAAACTTGCTAACACCATATTTAATCAAAAATATATGAATAATTAAAGAATTTATGCCAAAGCAAAAATTTATACCAACTTATAAGCTAGTTTAAAAGCTAAAAATAGCATAAAAACAGCCATTCTAGTTAAATATCAACTTATTAACCAACTAGTTGCAAAACTAAAACATATTATTGTTATTCCAAGAAGAATGCATTACATTTACTACTATTTCAAAATATTATTATAATTATTATCAATATTTATGTTAAGTCAGACAACAATAACAATTTGGACAAAATTATTAACTATGTAAACAATATCATACAAATAAATAAACAATTCAATATAACAATAATTCTACTGGGAGACTTTAATATAAAACTAAAGAAAAAGTCAAATAGACAATAAAAACTACAAAACCTAATTAATTAACACCAATTATATCAGACAACAGACAAGAAGCACATTTAAAAGAGCAAAACCAACAGTAGTGAAATTTAAAATAGATTATATTCTAAAAAGATTTCAAACCAATCAAAACTGATATAAAAGCTAACTGAAACATTAATTGATAATATTAAGACACTGCCATTATAGGCTAATCTAATTATATTAAAAGACAAAATAAACAAAGTAGTGGAAAAACTACACATAAGAGCAAAACAAAGACTGAACTACATTACATTATATATTACTAAATGATTTATCAGATTAAAATAAAAGATTAACAAATTAATTGCAATTAAATATAAAAAATTGAAAAAAACTGAATAATTAAAGAAATCAACATTTTAATCATTAAAATACAGAAGCAAAAGAAGAAAGAAAAAGCCAAAGCATAGAAACACATATAAAAAGTCATTACATATCATATAAACAACCTAACTACCAAAACACTATATTAAAATAAATTTAAATATACTAGTAAAATTAAAATCAATAAAAATAGATTAAAAAAGATCACATAATATTATAAAGAGTGATTCTAACAACCTTTAAAGCTATTACAACACTAACAATATAAAAAAGAGATTAAAGTAGGTAATAACCACTAATAAGAGGAAATCTCAGAAGTGATAGCCCAAATCATTAAAGAAGAATTGTGTACAAAGCTTAACAATAGAAGTAAAATAGCAGCAGGGTTAAATACAATCCTATTTTGAGTATGAAAGATCTTTTTAACCAACAAAACAACTGTAACAATCATTATTAAAGCAGCCAACCAACTAAAAGATATTTTATACAACAATATTTTAAAAGTAACAATTACATTTATCTCGAAAAATAACAAACTATTATTGTTAAACAACTACTATTAATGTCTTTAATACATTTTAGAGAATAGTTATGGCTATTATTATGAAAAAACTCCGAAAATACATAGACAAATACTAAATACACAATTTAGGTTTGTTAAAAACAGTAGCTGTGAAACTCAAGCAGTTAATATTAACAATATTTAAAATATTAGAGAGAAACTAACAACATTCACCTCTTATTCATTGATTTGAAAAACGCTTATAGCTTTGTTTATCATAACATACTCATTAATATCCTCCATTATCTCAACATGCCATTAAACAGAGAATCTAAAACAACATTTCCACTATACAAGCTAATAAATAGAGGGGAAAATCCAAATTATTGCTTTAATATAAAGTGCAAACTGTACAATAAATTATCATTGTATACACTAGAAAGACACCCAAGATATATAACAAAGTGATCAAAAATATGGTTTTAAAGGTCATTAACAACTAGTTTGACTAATTTAAACAAACTTTATTAATAAACACATAAACAACGCAAATTATAACATAAAAAAAGAGCTTATATAACCTATTAATTAAAACTACAATATATGCACAAACATACATACAAGATACTCAAAAATATAAAAAACATATAAAATTAAACAATACCATATTATAATAAAAAATAAAACAAAAAAATATCACAAAATAATTTAAGCAAATTTTAAATTATTTTGAAAAAGTTTTAATAATGAACTATTTTATTATGTAATTGTTTTCTATTTTTAAAATGTTAGATTTGATAGTAAATTACAGACAAAAAGATATCATAGAAATACAACTAAGATTAAGTTTGTTTCAACTGACTGTTTTATCTCTAATAATAGTAAATATTCTGGTTATAAGCAACTAAACAATGTTTGATATGCTGTTTATAATGATATTACTTACAAAAGCAATCTAAAAAACTGCTTTTTTAAGTTATAAGGAGATTTTAATAAGACAAAGCCACAAAATATTAAACAAGTTCCTAATATGCAGTACATTTAATATGTAGAAAAGGTTTATAACATATGTTGTTTACAAGAATCCATATTTACAAAACAAGGTTATAGTTGGATTTGTTTATCTATATCAGTTATTTGACAAAGAGATATATATGAAGCTGCTTGCTTATCTTTTTTATATAATAAATTTGAAACAAAGTGAAAAATTATTATATATAATAGTAACAGATAGTGATACACAGATGATAAAAGCATAGATGAAGACCTTTAATGGTATTAAGCAACAACTTTGCTTTTTAAGTTTTAAAAATTTGTTATATAAAACTGCAAAAATAGCTTTACTATATTTATATACTTTTAAAAATCGACTTTTAATAAGTTAATCTTTTCTTTGTTATAACTAAGGTTTTTTTTATAGGTAAATTATTTTTCATGTTGTTTAATGTGTTATTTAATATGAAATTCAAGTATAATAAACTATAATAATTATTTACCAGTATATTTACCTCTTTATTAAGCAGCAATAGCTGCTAAGTTTTAAAGTTTTATAATATATTAAATTAGACTTCAATTTTTACATATCTTATTGAAAAGTATAATTTTATAGGTTAAAAGTATTTTATAACAGCAATTAGTAATAATATAAATTTGAATAACAGAGTTATATTTCAATAAGATATGTAAAAACCATAGAAGTGCCTTTTAATAACTTATAATAATGTAATAATAATAAAAGAAACAATTTTATTAAAATACACAAATAATTTAAAAGGCTTATTAACAATAATATGAAGAGGTATAATTATGTCAAAAAGAATAAAAATACATTATTTATTTTTAAATGTTTAAATAATATTAGTTATATTATTTAAGAAATGTTTTCTTTGTTAAAAAAATATATATAGGAAATCCTGTCTTGATATTATATTAATAATAATATTATTTTGTTAAGTTTCTAATAATAAAAGAATAAAAAAAGAAAGCAGTTAAATAGTGTAAAAAAATATCAGAAACTATAAAGTTTATAGAAAAAAAATAAAAAAACAGATAAATAATATTTAAAAAAATAAGTATAAAACAATAAATCACTGATATTTAATTATATAAATTTATATTATTTTAATATTATAATTAAAGCTTTTTTATATTATTAAAATAAACTATTTCTGTTTGTAATGTTTTTTAGATATAAGCCTGCATATTTAATAATTTATAACTTTATAATTTTTAAATAAAAATAAAAAGATAATATTATTACAATTATCTTCAGTAAAAAAAAATTATATTTCATTATCTATATCTAATAATAAATAAAAGAGAAGAAGAAAAGGAAAAGAAGAAATATAAGCCTGTTATTTTGTAATAAAAAATATAATGACATTTGACAGATAAGAAAATAGTTTAAGGAAACGAAGAGACACAAATGAACAAACCAACGTGCTTCCTTGGTGCCATGTGCACTCAGACAAACGACACGTCGCATACAAATACTTTTTTGCATCCATGTAGACATGGTGCTAGCTGCCGAAATCAGACAAATCAAGTTCACCTCTCTAGATACATCCATCCACCAGTTGTCACTCAAGTACCAGTACAACATCAACCGCAACAACCACAATATCTAACGGCAAACCCAAACCATATTCAACAACGTGAGCCATGTTCAAAAGGATTTAACTGTACACAATCATATGTACCGCAACATGAGCAACAGTTCTTGCACCCATGCAGAAGAGGACTTGCGTGTCCTGATTCTCAGACTTTTGCCCACCAAGTTAACTATTATCACCACTACCCTGGAGCACTGAGCACCGGAACGTTCAGTGGGAATGGAGATTTGTTTTCAAAACAAGGTTGCCCATTTTTACTGTCAAGCGTACAGTGTACTCTACTCAACGACTACAACCATACTGGAGAGTATTATCACATATGTCCAAATGGATCAGGTTGCACCTATCTCGATAACTATGATCACATTACCTACTATGTTCATGCTTGCGGTCAAGGGCTAAACTGCGACTACTTGACAGACCCACAACACAGCAAATACTTTTTCCATTTACCCATCATGCCCGTGTTGAAACAAATGTCAACTCCAACATCACCACAACAAACACATTCGCCACATCAAATGCCACTTTCTCCACAATCACCATACCAGACTTCATCTGCGCCAACCAAACTCGACCCAGAAAAGTTACCAATATGTCCAAAAGGTACACGTTGTACCGAAACAACTATCCCGTCGCATTTTATGACGTATCGTCATGTTTGCGCAAAAGGCAGCACATGTACTGATACACAAGACTTTAAACACAGAACATACTTTCTTCATCCTTGTCGCAACGGAGCAAAGTGTTCAGAAGCAACCAAGGAGCCACATGCCACAAGATTCATGCATCCTTGTCCAGCAGGTACCAAGTGCCCAGAAATGGGAAATCCTAAACACATTTCCAAGTTTATTCATGAACACAGAGACAATGGTGGTTGGCCAGAAGATTGGGAAGTTTCTATTCCACCATCTTTGGCAAATAATTCACAAAGTAACCATTATCGATTGTTAAAGATTGACGCCAAGAGTAACGAGTATGCACGCGTCAAGAAGAAAGTTTTAGATTCGATGAAAACTAAAATTCCTACCGCGACGATCGACTGCATCGAGAGAAATGAGAATTCTGTTCTCTACACGGCATACATCATGAGAATGCAAGACATAGCTCTTCACAATAGCGGAAACCCAAACGAGAAGATTCTACTGCATGGAGTGAAAAAGAATGGATTTGACGCAATTATTACGAGTGGATTCTCGTACCAATTGAGCGCACAAAACGCACCTGTATGTTCTTTAGTTACACTAACACAAATAGTACGGTATGGGGTTATATTTTGTCGATGGAGTAAACAGTTCTCAATGTCCACCTGAAGAAGATACTCACAAACAAAGAAAAGTATTGCTCTGTCGTGTTTGTGTTGGAAATACTGATACGATACCAAAGGGCGGCAACAAAGTTGGTCATAGAAAGCCTGCACCCAACAAACATTCTCACACTTCACACGACACAAATGAAGTCGTCATTTTTGAAAACAGTCAAGCATATGTAGAGTATGTTATTACATTCAAGGGTGATATGGTATAAACGTTGTTTTTAAATTTTGTTTTGTAATTTTGTGACGGAAACGAAGAGTCAATCTTATTTAGCAATGAAAGCTCTCTGTCCTTATATCAACTATGGTTTTTGTCCAGCAAGCAAGGAACCGAATCACAGTAGAGAATATCGGCATATGTGTTTCTGTAGTAGAACAGACCAAGAACACCTTCAGGATTTTGTTCACTTATGTCCCCAAGAACCACAATGCTACTCGCAAGATGCACAACACATTTACTTTTATAACCCAAACTCAAACCGACAACAAGAGTTTGCAACTAAACACCCAGTATCTGCGTTCATCCCAGATAAAGTTGCATATGGATCTAAAACACCAAATAGTTTTTCTCTAGAATCACATCCTCTGGTAGCAGTTCCTAATTTTCCAGTTTGCGAAGTTGGTCTACCCTTCACAGTGGCCACATTGAACGTGTTGTCGGAATCCAACATGCATATCGCAAAGAATTTGAACGGCGGAGAATACACAAGAAAGCAGGGACGGATGGACAGCATCTTACGTTTAATTCAGTACATTCAAGCAGATATTTTTTGTATACAGGAACTAGACAAGCAATACATTGCATTTCTCCAACACTTTGGTGAGAGGTACACCATTCTCGAGTGCTCTGAAAACGTTCCAAACACCGAACCTGTTTGCGCTATTCTTTTAAACAAGTATAGATTTGATGTACGAAATTATAGTTTGATCAAGACTACGAGCGAAGGTGCCAACAGTTACTCTTTGTGGGCAGAAGTCGCATTACGAACACAAGATTCACAACCTGAAAGAATGACTATCATGTCGGTGCAACTACCAAATCATGAGCTCAATGGAAATTCTCCGTTGTCGCAAGTTGAAGAATTACTGGATCGATTACATGGAATTGTGGTTAGTAACGGAATGGAAAGCGCTCCAGTAATCATGTGTGGTGATTTTGGTTGTTCCCCACATTCTGCTTCGTACCAGTTGCTAAGTACTGGTGAAGTAGAACAAGATACTACAGATAACGATAGTGGAAGTATAGTAACAAAACAAATGAAGTCCAAATTCCAATTTAAGAGTAGTAACATGGAGCTCCACAAGCAAGAACCGAGCGCAACGTTGGTCACGAAACGTTTGGCAAAATGTGTTGATTATATATGGTACCAATCACCAGCACTCTCGGTTGTAGGAGGTTCGATTCTGGATTCAACAAGATATGCTGAAGAACTTCCTTCATTGCATTGTCCACTAGTTTCCATTTTCAAATTGGAAAAAGACTTGGAGAGTGAGTATCACAAGAAGGCAATCAAGGATATTATTGCAGAGATCAAAGAGAAAGATGAGTTGATCCAAAAGTTACAGTAAAATAAACGGCGATATTTACAAAGGAAACGAACAGTCAAATCATGAGAAAGGTTCAGGTCAAGACACCGTGCCAACAAGGTGCGGATTGTCAAGTACAAACGGATGCACTTCATCTGGAAACATACTCACATCCTTGTAGTTACGGAGTCGACTGCAGAAATATTAGTGACCCACTCCACAGATACCACTTTACTCATCCATGCAAATACGGAAAAGGAGAGGGATGTTCGATGATTAACGACCCTATTCATAAGAGAGAGTTCTGGCACGAAAAGATGTTTTCAAAGACTGCCAAGAATAAGGCAATTTCTTTTCTTAAAGTTTTGGTATACGGAGTTTGGGTAACACCAATTGGACAAAAGTATGAATGTAGAGATCATAACTGCAAAATTGACATCGGTTTTCACAAGGATGACTATTATCACAAGTGTCCCTTGAATGAAACATGCCCAGAAATTGGTGACTATAACCACTGTGAGTACTTCAAGCACGAGTGTGCTTTTGGTAAAGATTGCAAGCATGCAAGTAAGCAAAAGCATGTCGAACATTTCATGCACAACAAGAACAACATTGTTGAAAAAGCATTACAACAACGCAGACCAACCACAAGATCGGTATCAAATGGAGGACACCAACCTGCTCCTGTCCGACCAACTCCAATACACACGCAACCGGTATCGCCCATAATTCATCATCCGATTCAGTATCAACAACCAGTTGTTTATCAAAAACCTGTAGAGATGTCTCCATTCAGTGAACTTCAAAGAATACCAGCAAGAACTATTGGACGTATGTTTTATTTAATCACTAACTATTTAGCCAAACACCCTTTCAAAGTAGTGTCGTACAACATATTAGCTCCATCATACACGGCACGAAATCGTTACAGTTATGTTCACCAAAATATTATGGACGTAAGCTACAGACAAAAGAAGCTCGTTAGCAAACTCCAACAAATCAATGCAGAAATTATCTGTCTCCAAGAGTTGGAAATACCAGTACTCAACTTTTTGAATGACTTTTTCAACAATAATTATCATTGTTTCTATTTCCAAAAGAAGGACAAACCCGATGGAGTTGGAATCCTTGTCAACAAACATAGGTACGCACATTAATAGTTTCTAAAGTTAGATTTACTTGTATCCAAAACAATGGAGTAGCATTACACTCCAATCCAAGCGTTACCGATGTCGCGTTGGTTGTCGTACTAGAAGACAAACACTACCCACAACATCACATTACCGTTGCTTCAACTCATCTTATTGGTGATCCTAACCAAATTGTGACAAGACTTGAAGAACAACAAACATTACTCACTACTATCCATCGCTCCATGAACGAGTCCCGTGCAGTTCAAAAGTCATGTATCATTTGTGGAGATTTCAACTCTAATGAAGTTTCCAGCAATTATGAGTTCATGACACATCAACAATTACCAAACTCGTTTGTAGATGCAGAAACAGGAAAGCAAGTGAACAATCATGTTCCATTTCAACATCCCGTAAGAGGTTTGAGAAGTGCAATGACTACATCGTTCTCCAGGGAACCTCCATGCACGTTCATTACCGACACTCTGTACAAGACAGTAGATTTTATCTTCTATACTGGTTCATTGAACGTTACCGCAGGTTATTGGTACGATGCATGGAATCTCAATACAAGACAACCAGGATTACCAAATGAAGCAGAACCATCTGATCATATTGCAATAGTAGCAGAGTTTAATTAAAGACCTGGGAACAATTGTTGAACCTTTTGATGTCCCAAACTATCCACCAATACTTTTTTAAAGTTTTGTTTCTTTTGATCCTTGTTGTGTCCTACGTGCACTCCTTTAGACAATGTGTTGGCACAATTCATTTCATTGGCAGAGAATGTTTTACCGTTGCAACCTTTTGTTACACAGTCAGTAATAAAGTCATCTGTTTCTTGGTCAATGGCAGTGTAACCGTTTGCTCTGTGTTTGTAGTATCTCATGAGCTTGCTAGGGTTCCCACGTACCCATGCAGGCCACAAGTTCTTTGGAACAGGAATACGAAGCTTCATAGTCAAGGCATCTTCAACTCCATGTCCTGTTGGATCAATAATAGCCTTGTTCACTGGATCGTACCAAATAGCGCCAATGGTGAAATCTCTGTAAACATTTTCAACGTACAAATCGTTTCCAATGCATTGCGGTTTGTGGTGGTCGCTGACCATGTCATTGTTGAACGAATTGATCGCTTTTCCTTCCAATGTAATTTCATTCTTTTGGACAACTCTACCAATCTCAATACGACCAGTCGAAACTTTTTGACCAATCCAATTTTCTTTTTGCATGATAGCTTCCATTTCTGTTGCACTTGTACTGAACCCAATGTCGATGTCCTTGCATGGTTGAGCAGGAAGATTGTTACAAATGGAAATAATGGTATCACGAATTGCGCCACCAATGATAAAAGTACAAATAGAATGTCTATTGTACAATCTATCCATAACAGTACCCATGGTTTGGTTATGGAGACCTCCTACAGGAGTTTTCAAGATCACATCCATTGCGTCGGCAATCTTTTGATTTTTGAAAACTTTAACGTCTCTGTGGTGCCATGGTTGTTGAATAGTTGTAGTATCAACCGTTATATCGGGATGATTAACAGCCATGTAACTTCCATTCATTGAAATGACAACTTTTTGAGTAATAGAGCATTTGTCGTGTGGATTAACTTCCCATCCAACAAATTTGCATGGTTGATTCTTGTACACAGCATCGGCTCTTGCTGCGTAGTGCCAATTGGATACAACGTGAGTTAATGTGTTCTTGTCAACTAAACTGAGGTACTTGTGAGGAGTGGTAGGGCTGACAGTGAGCGCAACAAATGGATTGATAAGTTGAGGAATAAGTGGTGTTTCACCACTGTGGAAAAAGTCTCTGTGGAGTTGGCTCTTATCGGAACAATTTTGTGTCTTGCATGGGTGGTAGTAACGCGCTGCGTGAATTTGATTGCTTACATTTCTGCAGTCGGAACCATACTTGCAAGTGTGTAAAAAATAATCTCTATGATCATCGGTTTGGTCTTGGCAAGTTGCATCGTTTGGACATTTATGCCAGTGCAACTTTGTGTGAACATGATCATTCGTTTCGGTACATGTACTTTTATCACAGCAGTGAACAAAGTCTCGTCTGTGAGTTGAAGATTTATCCTTGCAAGTAGAGCCTGAAGGACACGCGTGTCTATAAGTGCATGAGCCGGTGCTGCACTGTGTTCTATGTTTGCATAGACCCTTTGTGGGGCGTATTGGTGGCGAAGTGGGTGTTGTTACCGCGTTGATACTGCCAGATTTGAGCCAGTGACTGTCATCTTCCTCGTCATCACTGTCTCCAAAAACTACTGTGGGTTGGCACTGTTGTGTTTGATATGGATTGTAATTCGAGTGATTATTGTAGTAAACCGGCTGAGGATGATAGAACAGTGTAGCATGAGCAACATCGTAAACGTATTGGCAATTTGCACCGTCAAGGCAACTGTGTATGTATTGCTGCAAGTGATTAATGTCCTGCTTGTATTCGCAGTAATAGTCGTGTGGGCAGTAGTGTCTATAGGCTTGCATGTGCGAAACTTTAAAAAGGAACCAATGTTACAAGGGAAATGAAACGTTCAAAAATGTCACTCCTTGGCAGGTTTACCAAACTTTTCAAGCTTTTATTTTGAAAACAAACACATATGAATTCGTCAAGCAAGCCTTTGTGTCCAAATTCAAATTGCAAGCTCACTAGCGACGTTAATCACGTCGGTTTGTACATGCACCATTGCCGAAACGGTGATAAGTGCACCAACCAAGACAACACTGTTCATTTGAGCAGATTCCTCCATCCAGCTTCGAGTTCACCAAACCTTCCACCTCCACAATACATACAAGGCTCAACGAATTCCATGCAAGGGTCTGGCATAATTTTCTCCCAACCAATTAACCAGCCACAACAACCATCCTCCATTTATCCAGGTGTAGACCAATATTCACAAAATGGTCACTCCCATGGATCACCAAACTCACATCAGTACTCTCCGCAAAGTCATACCCAACATGGCCACCAAGAACATACTAAGTCGCATCATACTCCATCAATCTTTTCGAAAGAGTTCCCAGCATGCAAAGATCGTGGTACTTGTAAGTATATTGATATCCCAAGTCATCATGAGACTCATCCATGTATCGATGGTCTTGCATGCCAAAAGAACGACATGGACCACCTGTTGCGCTTCTATCATCACTACCAAGGAAACAAGGCAATCACTACTTCGGCCAACAGAGGAGCTCCACTCCATACCAAACAAGGATGCAAATTCTTGTTCTCTCCTGGTGCATGCATTCCTGATGAAGCTCACATGGAAAGATTCTATCACATTTGCCCCAACGGTGATCAATGTTTGTTGTTGAACGACAATAATCACCTTTTGTACTGGGTACACGAGTGTACTCAAGGATTAATGTGTCCAAGCATGGGTGATACTGTTCACTCCAAGAGTTTCATTCACCACTCTAACCAAAAGAACCTTCCTCTCATTGAGACGATGCAATCTCCAATGTCACCACAGATGTTGACCAGTCCGCTTGGAATAAGATCGCCATCCCCTCATTCTACTGGTGGTATTGTTCATCCAAGTGGTGTTCAACAACCAACTCAACACCAACCAATGCATGCTCCAAGCAATCCCCATACTACTGGTGGAGTTGTTCACCCTCATGGAATGCAATCACCAGTTCATTCCACTGGCATGCCACATTCTCAAATGCAGGCACCTCCAAGTAACCCTCATATGAGTGGTATTATTCATCCACCAAGCAATCCAAACTCAACTTTTGGTAATCATGGCATGCCTCCAATGCCACAGAATCCACATTCTGGTATCGTTCATCCAAGTAATATGGGAACGCAACAATCTCACGGTATGGGAAGTTCACAATTACCTTTTGGACAGCAGCCAATGCATGGTCAACAACCGCAAATGCAAGGAAATCAACCACCAATGCACGGTCAACAACCAAACACTCAAACAGTTATCCCAGCATGTCCCAATTTTCTCAACAATTGTCCCAACAACAAAGATGCTCAACATTGTTCGCAATTTAGACATCCGTGTCCAAAGGGTGGCAATTGTCAAAAGACTGGCGACGAAACCCACAGAGCATATTTTGTTCACCCATGCTCCAAGAAGGGTAACACTTGCACAAACAAGAGTCTACTACACATGACAAGATTTGTTCATCCTTGCCCCAACAAGGATATGTGCAGTGACAAGAGCTTTGACCACATTGTTACTCACTCTCATTAAAGTATTTATTCGGCACAAACTTCTGCTTGTTCGATCACGCGACCAACCTTGGCGAGCTTTAAACCAGGGTGTAGAACCTCTTTGATTTTTGTTGGATTCTTATTTGCTCGAGATACTACCTTGTGTTCTTCATTGACCAAAGCTTGTCCAACTTCTGGGAAGAAGAATTGCGCAATTGGCGTTAACTGTAGCATACAAATGTTTAAATCGACAATGTCATCTGCTGCTTTTTTCAATGTTTTGGATACTTCCAGTGTTGGTGCTTGCGAAAAGTAGGTGCTCTTGCACATTTCTTCTGCAATACTCTTGCTCAATTTTTCTGTCAATTGTTTTGTTGCCGATCGTATCTCCTCAATCGAGAGATTGGAAGCGTACTTTTTGCACAAGTCGTACGTCCAGTACTTGACTTGTTTCAATACTTTATCCGCTTTATCGTCGTCGCAGTGTCCAATAATATCCAATATCGTGTCTGTCAAATTGCTAATAGTGTTGTCTCTGACACTTTGGAATTTTTTAACGACAAAGTCAATGTTAACAGTTTCTTGTTCTCCTATTCGTACAACATTATAGTTGCCGGAGAGTTCTACTTGGAGTGTATTTAGTTGCGATTCGTAGTTATCGTTGTCATGCTGCAACTTGTCCAACTTAGTTTCCAACCCTTTCTTTTCTTCCTGAATACTGAGAATTTCCAAATTCAATTTATTGATGGTATCTTCTGCGCTCAATTGATCACGCTGCAGTTTGGCTACAGCAGCTTCCATTCTGCGTTTGGCATCTTTGAGGTCGGTGTTCTCAATTTGTAGTGAAATTGTTTGTTGGTTGTAACCCGTGCCTTGCATATTATTTTGTTTACTGTCGTTTTTCAGCTTTTTGTTTTCAGCAATCAAATCTGCATACTTTTGGCAGTAAATTTTCGTTGTGGCTGAAAGTTTTTCCCACTCAATATGTGCCGCTTTGGTAAGCTCTTTTTCATCTTCTATAGCTTTCTTTCCTCGTTGGATGTGGTCTAGTAATAGTTGATTGAACTTGTGTGTGTCCCTTTCTGACATTTGCCTCTTTGTTTCCTTTGTAACCATAGTTAGGCTTGGTTTGTGTTCAAGCTAATTTTCTTTTTCATGGAACATCCTTTTAAAACCCTGAGAAGAACATTATAACTATAATGGGTAGCGCATGAATTTGTGAAGCACGATCGATACTTGCATACGATCTTATCAAACTAATTAGTGGATGGAAACTGGCGATGAATCCCAAATTTTATTTCGCAGTATTAAGATGAAACGTTTGGGATAAATGCCTTCTACGACCTGCCTCTTGGACTTGGGCAACTACTGACGAAGGCAGTAGCATACGATATTGTACATCAATTAGCAATTTTGCTGGAATGATACTGGCTAAAATCAATTAACATTAAATACGCTAGATGCTTCGTTTCGTTGCTAGTTATATGAGTGATGAAGGATGATCTCCGATGAGTCACAAACCTGGCAGTGTTCCTCAGAACCAAAGTATGCACTGCACGATTTTGGATTAACAATGGTAAATTCCACAAACAGTACCATCGCCTCCTGGAGAAACAAACACAAGAAGAGTTTATTAACTATGTCAAAAATCATATGGCAGACTACATGGAATTCTCTGAAGCAGATTTCTGCGTCAAGCATGCAGTCTTCACTGGTAGGAACAACCAAGAGGTCACTGTTGGTGAACTCTTTTTCACTTCAAAAAGACATGCTAGTATGATGTCAGGTGTGCAAACACGTGTAGTAGCAGATCATCCAAACAGAGTAAGACAACTGCCACAACCGAGAAAATAAGATTCTCTCGTGTTGAGGCTATTGAACAACTACTCAAGAATGCTACTTCTGTTCCAGCGGTAGACCAACAAACTATCAGTAATGACTCGGTACAAAAGATGATAGAAGAACATGTCCGAATGATGGAAGCAAGAATCACCAAACAAATCATGGAACAACTTAACGTCAATGTAGAACAAATTGTCGAAGTTAAATTCAACAAAGTCACTAAACAATTGGATGAGAAGTATGATATACTCCGTACAGATATTTTGACTCAAGTACGCACCATTGACAGCAGTCAATCGGATCGATTTGATTCTGTTGATGTCAAATTCGATAAACTACAAAGTCTCCTTGCTAGCCAGGGGATATGCTGCAAACTATCTGCAAACAGTACATACCCACCAACAACAAACCAAACCCAACAAACATGGAAGAGGAGTCCGATGACTCTGACCATGACCACATTTATGAACTACAAGCCCCTTCCACTCCCTTAAAGAAGAGAGTTAGAAAAATCTCCCACATAAAAGCTTAAACCTAACATCACCCTCACTCCGCATAGCCATACTGAGTGTAGTTAACAAATAAACTTTCTCTGCTTATCAAATTTTCTGAGGTTGAGTCAACTCGTTTCAACAAACAATGGTATTTGAGGTTTGTTCATCTCTACTGTGTTTAACAAATAGAATTTTGATCGTTGGCGCAAGCACCCAGACATCAACCCAAACTTTAGAACGCTTCACACTTGGAAGCACGTGTTCCCAGGTTTCATGTGGGGAGTAGGAGCATTCGTTTTGTATTTGGGACTAGAAAAAGTCGGTATAATACCAAGGAAGGATCATCATGGACATGGGCACGATGACCACGGTCATGGACACGGAAAACACTAAAATGTATTTTAAAAACAGAAAGATTAATGATTTGTAGAAGATGGGATAACAAACGATATAACAATATCGCGTGTAGAATATAAAACTAATATTTTTGAAAACAAGCAAGATCGTACAACTCGCGTTTAAAACCGAGCTTGACAGCAGATGCACATTATTAATTGTATACCAAACACGAAAGGCAAATTGGACCCTAGTCTTGCTTTGTAACGGTTATCTTGGTCAAAAAAACATGTTCGCCGACTTGAACATACACGTCCAACATGTCACCACTAGTTCTACAGTTACTACAAATGACTTATTATTACTTCTGAAGAGCAACCTACGAAATACAGCACTACATCTACACTTTGATCCATTCTCTGCGCCACCTGCTTCTACATTCTCAGATGGTAACAAAAAAGTGGTTAAAGAAAATAACGACATATCAACAAATTGTTTTATCTTTTGCGACAAAACTCTCGATGAAACGCGAGGACATCCGTGGCGATACTCTTTTTCATTCGAGAGAGGAGTCTCATGGACAGGCGTTGGTGCTGGCATGAAAGATAGAGTTATTGAACTGAGACCAAATTGGCCTTGGTCCAGCGTAGGTCACGGTACGTATGTATTCGGATACAATAATTGGCGATTACACCACACAGACAAACTCATAAACGACAAAGGCGGCTCTGGTGTGACTATTAAAGACAAAGATGAAC
>JAESGV010000179.1_pt1 | contig 43129 bp, 30 predicted proteins | sample 9269781 | NCBI WGS metagenome assembly JAESGV01 (sample SAMN15741586, study PRJNA653496) | algae metagenome | isolation source: Tildeniella torsiva UHER 1998/13D and co-occurring heterotrophs from... | place: Slovakia: Slovak Paradise National Park, Hrabusice, Kosice Region | collected 2000-01-01
CGGTGTCTTTCAACAACACCTTGAGGCTATCGGTTAACGCTAGAGGGGCAACATCCATCATCGAAGCTCGACAACAACACAGCTCTCTCCTAATCTAATGGATAGTTATTTGCTTGGGATACTCTAACCCTGCCAAAGCTCTCTCTGACACAGCTGCCGAGGCCGTCTATAAACTCGGCACCCATATTGAGACAGCCACTTTGGAAGCCAAAATTGCAGTCAGCTCCGTGCAAACGACCCTGGCTGGTGCGGCAACCTCCGGCGCTGCGATCGCCTATGCATTGAAGGATCTGCCGCGCACCGTTCAGGAGCTAGCCGCAGAAATGCCCAAGCTGGCGCGGCGAGTGCAATCAGCGGGAGTACGCCTGGGCGATACGCCTCGGTCTGAAGCCGATGTTATGGCGCTATTCAACAAAATTCCGGGCACCTCTAAGTTGGGAGCAAGCGAGCGCGATATTCGGGTGTTTCTCTCCGATAAGCACGGTAGCCACATTCGACCCCGTTCCAAAGGCGGCAGCAACGGCGCTGAGAATATCGTTTGGGAAGTTGGCACGAATAACCTGCGGCGAGGGGCCGACCTGATGACAGGGCAAGAGCAGATCTACATTCGTCTCTATAACGCTGTAGACTCGGTGCTCAAAAATTCGGTGACCATTGGCAAGTTGGGGGTAGCCGCTACCGGTACCGCCGTATTAACCCAGGCTGTCGTTACAGCCGTGGCCTACACGCTAGATCTTCACCGGGGAGACATTACGCCTGAGGAATTTCGAGACAAAATTGTGGCGGCGGCGGTCAGCGCGGGTATTGCTACACCTATTTTCTTTCTGATTTTGATCACTGTAATCGCGCTTTTTCCAGAAATTGCGGTTGTTTTATCAGCGCCTGTGGTGATCACGGGTTTCAATGCTCTTTTTGGGGTTAGCATTGCGCTCCCGATTGTGCAATCTATTCTGCGCCACTTGGAGGCGGGCGGTTTTGGTAACAGCGCCCAGGCAAAGGATGCAGACAAGCTGGTGGCTTCTGAAGCGTAAACCTCGACCTGATCACAAAACCCCGATTCGAAACCGATGCCTGGTAGGGAGCATTGCACTGCAATGCCCCTACGAATCGGAGGTGTACAGACAGAATTTGATTTGACAGCTTTAGGGCTGGCTTAACTGCATAGATCGGTAGACCACTCTTGGGAGCCACGGTCGGGTTGGCAGCGCACCTGGCTACCGGCCCAGTCGAGCCGCCACTGGTCGCCCTCGGGCACAAACTCCAGGCGGTAGCGCATGCCGTTGACGGAGTCGTCGGCGAGGCCGGTTTGGGTGAGCACCACCAGGGCCATATCGTCGGTTTCTTCTACTACTTCAACCTCTTCCTCAAAGTTGCCTTCAACCGGTTCGGTGCTGCCAAAGGCGGCGAGGGCGACTTCGGTGGGTTCTGCCCCAACGGCATCTTCAGGGACGGGCTCTTCGGTGTAGTCGGTGCGATCGCCCACGGTGGCATCACCATCGGGAGCCTCAATGACGGGGGCTTCGGTGGTGGTATCTCCACTGGTGTCTGGGGTGGGGGTAGTGGGCTGGCAAGCGGCCAAGGTGATCAACAGTGCGCTGGTGGCTAGGGCAGGAAGTACATAGGTTTTGAGCATGTTTTTCTCTTGGTAAAGGCTTTCTAATGTATCTCAGACAACAAAATACTGGGTTATTGGCAGAATATAGGACGATATTGGCCCTGCACACATGGTTGTTAATTAACCGAAACCTTTGGCCAGCGAATATTTTGGGGAGCGAGGGCTGAGTGTTAGCCAGCCGCAAGGCTAGGGAGGCAATCTTATCCTGAGACTAAACCGTATCTATACTGGTCTTTGCTTGGTCTTGAGTAGACCCAATACAGGACAAGATGATGCGTGGGGGATGCGATCGCATCTCAGCGGCTCCAATTCAAAGATCGAATCTTGTAATGAGACTTATCTGCCTTTTAGCTAGTTTTGATAAAGGGTCTTATAGACTTAGTGCAAGACGCTGCGATGAAAAGGCGTTTCGCCTCAGCTTAGGGCTGTCAAGGGGATGCTTTTTAAGCTAGACCGCTTACTATGGCATGAGTTTGAACCAGCCATTTCACCCAAAAAGGGTTCTCTTCCATGACTTTGCCCTTTGACGCTGCCCCAAGCCAGGTGCGAATTGAGCGATTTTGGCAGCTTCCCGCCAGCTTTGGCATGGAGCGCAATGCCTACCACAACTATTTAAACGAGATTGTCAGCGATCGCTATGCGCTGATCAAAGGGTTGCAGCTGCTGCGCGACGAGCTGCAATTTGCGGGGGCTAGCCCCACGGATATCCAGGCATGCGGGGCCGATATGAGCTTGCCCAGTGCGGTGACGACGCTGGCTTACACCAACTGCGGCGATCGCATTCACCAGGGCGAGGCGACGAAACGGTATCGGGACGTGGTGGCCTCCCGGTTTGCAACGCTGTCGGAGATTGGCGAGCTGAAACTGGAGGCGTTTTTCCCCGCCGGGGGCGGCACCGACAATGGGGCGACCCTGGCCCACGTCACCGTGGCCCACGAGCTGGATGAAAAGCTAAAGCGGCGGGTCTACGAGGGCAACCCGCAGTCGATTTCTCTAGTGGCGATCGACCTCAAAACCCATGTGGGACGCATTCAAGAAGATGGCAAGCAGATCTATGGCAAAACCCGTGAGTCTCCCTGGCGCGAACCTCGGGCGGCCTGCGGGGCGATCGTGGGGGCGCTGAGCCACTATCAGTCAGAGAATCTGATTCACCGCCGCATTCGCAATGATTTGGGCGAACGCAACTTTCAGTTTCTATCGACCCAGGAAATTTTGACTGATGAAGGGGTCGATATCACCATGGCGGTGGCGGCGGCGATCGTGGCGATTCGCGGCATTCGCAATACGGCCCTGGCCCTAGGGCAAGAAATGGATGAGCGCGGCCTAGGCCACCTCACCGCCAGTACAACGGTGAATCGCCCTTCCCGCGATGACCTGGTGATTTACCTGGCCCGCGCCACGGTGTTCAACGGCATGGTGCGCATTCAAAGCCTGGGCACCGAGGCCAAACACTACGGCGGCAAGCTGGTGGGCTACGCGGGCGAAAAGCGGCTTCAGCTACGCTACGACGACTGGGATGTGGAAAATGTACCGGTTGAAGAAATTCCCTACAAGGTGCGGCTGTCGGGGCTGTAATACCGAATTTCGTAAACCTACCCGACCACCTACACCCTAAAGATCAGGCCTGGGTCTGATCGGTTTGATCGCGAATTAGGGCGCTCCAATTGTCATCGGTCATAGCGGCGGCTAGGTCTGTTTTAGGGTCGGCGGCTTGGGCGGCATCCTGCTCTTTTGCCAGTGAGCCGTCGGCCATGGCGCGGCGGAGCTTGAGCTTTTTGGCTTCGTAGGCTTCGCGTTCGGCGGCAGACATGGCCTGGGTGACGGCTTTGCCCACGGTGCCATCCCAGGTGCCATCGACATTGCCGGGTGGGGGACTGGGCAAGGCGGCAATCCATTCATCCCGCAGGGCCGCCATCACCTCCCGGTTTGGGAAGCTAAAGGGTTCCACCGTAACCAGGGCACAGACTTCCTCCCCTTTTTCGAGCATGTGGCTGCGCAGGGAGAGGGAGACGTTGCGGGAGATGCCAATAAACTGAGTCTGACCAGCGCGATCGCGCACAGCATAGACCCCGGTGACTTTGGCATCCTCAGTTTGTGCGCACCAGTCGGCGATCGGCAGGGGGGTATTGCCGGTCGAGGCCGTGGGTGGGGCGGCGGCGGTGTCGGCGGCGTGTTCGTCGGCAGCGCTATACAAAAAGTCGTGGAGACTGCGATGCTCGACGGGGACGTTCTGACGTTCGATCGCCTCTGGCGCGTCTGATTTTTCGGAGGTCACAGGCTTGCCTTCGTGGATGACTAGGCTTCATTATCGTCCGAATCACCCCAACTGGTAACCTCAGGTGCCGAAGCGATCGCAGCCCTCGATCGCTTCACCTTATTAATCCACCCCTCGCTGAGGTGCAGCACCTCTGAGTACGACAAATCGGTATCTAAAACGAGGTCAAACACAAAGGGTGAAAACCGTTGAGGAAACCACTGGTGGAGCTTGCGACCCACCGTGAGCCGCAGAAAAAACTCCAGCACTAATGCTTTACTGCGCGGAAAGGAATAGTCTGACAAATCTCGCAGGGCATGGGCTTCGACTACCCGCTGCTGAGAAAACTGGGGCAACACCTGCGACCAATCATCCTGATGCTGGTCTAGCAACTGGTTGAGCCATTCCACGTCTTGCAGGGCCGAGTTGCAGCCCTGGCCAATAGAGGGCGAAACGGCGTGGGCGGCATCTCCCAAAATGAGGATGCGATCGCCCTGGTGAAAGCGATCGCAGGTTACGGTCGTCAATCGGGCGGTAGGGCGTTGCAGCAGGGCCTCGGCCTCGGCTTTGCTGAGCAGGGGGCGGAAGGTGGGGAGGTGGGTGGCGAAATAGTCGAGTACGTCGGCAGTTGTCTTCAGGCCGTCAAACGGGCTGTTTTTGGCATTAAAAATGAAGGCTCCGTGCATTTGGTCGCCCGGCTGCGGAGCCAGCAGAATGCGCGCATCGCCCCCGATATTGCAGGCGTGGATAAAATCGGGGGCCAGCTCAATGCCCTGCTGAGGGTTGGTTCGCGCTAGAAAAATCGACTTGTAGGCATCGGGCACGTAGGTCTGTTGGCAGTTAAGGCCATGGTTAGCCACCAGCGCGGCTCGAACAGTAGACCTGGCCCCGTCGGCACCAATCAGGCGATCGTAGGGGACGGTAACGCTCTGGCCCTCGGCCTCAAAGCTCACGGTTTGGGCCTGGCTATCGACCGCCTGGCAGGGGCAGTCAAAGGTGAGGCTCAGCCGCGCCGGGTCGGGATAGCGCGCGACGAGCTGCTCTAACAGCACCAGCACCAGCCGGTTGCGATCGACGGTGAGAATAGGGTGCTGGCGCGGAATGCGGCGAGCCTTGCCCTGGCGATGCACGTAGGTGCCTCGGCACATGACGCCGTAGGCCGCGATCGCTTTTTCTAACCCTGGAATGCCTTGTAAAGCCCGCCGCCCCCGGTATTGCAGGGAAATGGGAAACGATCGCTGCTCGTCAGGGGCAATCTGGCGTGGGTCGGGGCGGCGATCGTAGATCTCGACACGGTAGCCCCGCCGCAGGAGGTATTGGGCCAGCAACAGCCCGGCAGGCCCAGCGCCAACAATCACAATGGTTTGGGATGAGGTGTCGATCATTCGCACTCACCAAAAACGGACGGTTTTTTCACAAGCGTTGTTTTGGTGATAATACGTCACGAGTGTGCCACCCAACCGACCAGCCAGGGAGCAGGTTGGGAATAGTCAATAGTCTTTGGGCAATTCGGTCAGGCCAGCGGAGTTTGAATATCTGTGTTCAAAAGCAGATCTTGAGTACTTGGACAGTTTCAGCCTGGGCAATCTGAGAGAAGTTGCTCTATTACTCTCTAGCGTTGTGCCATTGGTTATGACAACCTCGCCGCCTCAATGCCGTCAACCCCAATCCTCGCTCCCTACAATGCCTCTATGCCATCCTCCGACTGCACTGTTCTAGTCATCAGTGATGCAGATGTAGCTACGCGTTCACTACAGAACCTGCTGGAGCAGGCTGACAAGGGTTTGGGGCAAGTGCTGGCTGTGCGCTACGACAGGGCGATCGCCAAGCTGTGCCAAGCCAACTCCCTGCAGCTCATTCTCTTAGATACTGACCTGCTGGATAGACAGGACTTGGATGGTCTGGTAGAGCAGCTTAAAGCTCGGCTTGGCGATCGCTGCCCGCCAATCATTGCGATCGGCCCAAATGATGCTGAGCTGGCAGCCCAGGCCTTTAGAACCGGGGCGACCGACTACTGGATTCGCGAGCAAATTACCCCCGCCCGTCTGCGCCAGGCTCTAGAGGCTCTGCCCTGGACTGGCCAGCTGCAGCGGCAGAGTGCTGACCTAGATGCCTTTCGGGTGACGCTGGCCGATGCGCTGCGATCGCTGGCTGACCCGATCGAGATTCAGGTCACGGCTAGCCGCATCCTCGGCGAATGGCTAAACGCCAACCGCGCCCTGTACTTTGAGTGCCGCAACGGCATCTACTGTGTCGAACGAGATTACGCCAGCGGCGTTGACACCATTGCGGGCTGCTACCCCGTCACCGCGTTTGGCCTGGCCGTATTTGCTGAGTTCTGCGCCGGGCGATCGGTGGTGGTGGCCGATGTCAGCGCCGACCCCCGGCTCTCGCCCGCCGAACGCGCCACCTACGCCTCGGTGCAAGTGGTTGCCCACATGGGTATTCCGTTGGTCAAAGCCGGCCATTTTGTCGCCGGTTTGGCGGTGCATTCCTCAACGCCCCGCACCTGGACTCAGGCTGAGGTGAAACTGGCGGAAGAAACTGCTGAACGCACCTGGGATGCGGTCGAACGGGCCAGGGCAGAAGCGGCCCTGCGCCAGTCAGAAGAAAAATATCGCACCCTGTTTCAAAACATTGCTCAGGGGTTTTGCCTGCTCGATATGATCTTTGACGATCGGGGTCAGCCGATAGATTTTCGCTATTTAGAAACCAACCCGGCCTTTATTAAACATGCGGGGCAGCCCATGGCGGGCAAACGCATTCGCGAGCTGCTGCCTAACTTTGAGCAGATCTGGATCGACACCTACGGACAGGTCGCTCTGACAGGCGAGCCGGTGCGGTTAGAGCATATTGTCGAAGGGTTAGGCGATCAATGGTTCGAGACCTACGTCTTTCGCTACGGCGGCGAAGGGAGTCGCATCGTCGCCGTACTCTTTACCAACATCACCGCTCGCAAACAAGCTGAACTGGCGCTGAGAGAACGGGAAGAACAATTTCGGCTGCTGTCGGAAGTCAGCCCAGTGGGGATTTTTCGCAACGATATCCACGGGCAATGTACCTATGCCAATGCCAAAACCCTCGAAATTACCGGACTCTCCCTAGAAGAAAATCTAGGCGACGGTTGGGGAAAATACTTGCACCCGGGCGATCGCGACTGGATGTATGCCGCCTGGCTAGAGTTTGTCGAGCAAACTCGCCTGGGTCAGCCCGCGACCTATTGTGTTGAGCATCGCTACCTCTATCAGGATGGCTCTATCCGTTGGGGACTGGGCCAGGCGGTGCCCGAATACAATGCCCAGGGCGAGCTGGTCGGGTTTATTGGCACCGTGACCGACATCACCGATCGCAAACAGGCCCAAGAAAACATAACGCGAGAACTCAACCGCCGTAAGGCGATGCTGGAGGCCTCCTCCGACGGCATTGTCGTGTTAAATCGGCAGGGCTACGTGGTCGAAGCCAACGAAAGCTATGCCCGCATGCTAGGGCGGACGGTGGAGGAAACGCTGACGCTGCATGTATCTGACTGGGATGCCCAATGGACCCCAGCAGAACTCGACCACATCGTGGGCTCACGGCAGTTTGTGGGCAGCACCTTTGAGACCGTCCATCGCCGCCAGGATGGCTCTACCTACGATGTTGAAATTACCGTCAGCGCCGTTGACACCGACGATGAGTTCTTACAGCTCTGCATTTGTCGGGATATCAGCGAGCGCAAGCGCCGCGAGGCAAACACGGTTTTTCTGGCAGAAGTCACCGTCGATCTGTCTCGGCTGACCGCCGCTGACGAGATTATGCAAATCATCGGAGCAAAACTGGGGGCCTATCTCCAGCTATCGGCCTGTGCGTTTGTGGTGCTCGATCACGCCGCCCAGGAAGCGACCATCACCTACGATTGGCACAGGTCGGGTGGCATAACCCTGGCCGGGGTCTATCGCCTGTCTGACTTTTTGACCCCCGATTTTTTGCGCGATACTCGCGACGGCAAACCCTTTGTGGTCTGCAATACGGAGACCGATCCGCGCACCAATGCCGCCAGCTATGCCAGCCTCAGCATCCAGGCCTTCTGCACCGTGTCGTTTCACCAAGACGGGCAGCTGCGATCGCTCCTGGCGATCTACGATGCCAACCCCCGCCAGTGGCGAACCGACGAAATCGAACTCGTGGGTGAGCTGGCCAATCAAATTTTTCCGCGCCTAGAGCGCGCCGGGGCTGAAGCAGCCCTGCAACGCTACAACGAGGCCTTAGAAGTGCGGGTGGCCGAGCGCACCGCCGAACTCTCCCAAAGCCTGTCGGCTCTGCAACAGTCTGAAGAACGACTGCACCACCTGGCTCACCACGACCCGCTCACCGGGCTGCCCAATCGGCTGTGGCTCAACGTTCATTTAGAGCAAAGTATTCAGCAGGCCACCCGGCAACAGACCAAGCTAGCTCTGTTGTTTGTCGATCTCGATCGCTTCAAGCACATTAACGATAGCCTGGGCCATCGCGCTGGGGATAGTCTACTCCAGCAGCTGGGCGATCGCCTGCACCAAGCCCTGCGGGCCAACGACTGCGTGGCGCGGATCAGCGGCGATGAGTTTGTCGTTGTGCTCGAAGATATTAAAGATGTGCCCCACATCGGCACCGCTATTTCTCGACTGATGACGGTGTTTGAAGCGCCCTTCCACCTCGAAGAGCAAACGGTTCACATGACCGCCAGCATCGGCATTAGTCTGTTCCCCGACGACAGTAGCGAAGCGGCGGCGCTGCTGCGCTATGCCGATACCGCCATGTACGAAGCTAAGGAAGAAGGCCGCAATACCTATCGGTTCTATGCCGAAGAAATGACCGCCACGGCCTTTGAGCATGTCTTGTTTGGCAATGCGCTGCGCAACGCCCTCCAGCAGCAGCAGCTGCACCTGGTGTATCAGCCTCAAATCAACCTTCAGTCGCAGCGGTGGGTGGGCTTAGAGGTGCTGCTGCGCTGGCAACACCCCGAGCTGGGGGAGATTTCCCCCGCTCAATTTATCCCCATCGCTGAGCAAAGCGGCCTGATTCACGAGATTGGCACCTGGGTGCTGCAATCGGCCTGCTGCCAGGCTAAGACCTGGCTCGACCAGGGGCTCGACTTTGGCCGCGTTGCCGTCAACGTGGCGGCCTCGCAGCTCAACCACGAGAATTTTGTGCAGATTGTTGAGGAGGTGCTGCGCAAAAGCGGGCTGCCTCCCCAACACCTGGAGCTTGAGGTGACCGAACGCCTGGTAATGCAGCGCACGGAGGCCAAAATTCAGCAGCTCAAACAGCTGCGGCAGATGGGCGTTCAAATTGCGATCGACGATTTTGGCACGGGCTATTCGTCGCTGAGCTACCTAAAACTGCTGCCGATCGACAAGCTCAAAATCGACAAGTCCTTTGTCTGCGATATTCCCCACGATGCCAACGACATGGCGATCGCCGCCGCCGTCATCGCCCTGGGCCATGCCCTGGGCATGACCATTATTGCCGAGGGCGTTGAGGAAGAAGCCCAGGTGGCGTTCCTAAAACTCAAGGGCTGCCACGAAGCCCAGGGATACCTCTATAGCCGCCCGCTGCGACCAGAGATGGTGCCAGCAGCCTGGAACCGTTGCCAGAGCAATACCAGGCTGCGGATTGGCTAAAGGGTGCTTAAGAACTAGCGATCGTCTCTTTTTGAGATTCAAATAAGTTTCTGAAGGACTAAACAAGAGAGCTATGAGTCTTGCTTCAGGACTGGATCTGGGGCGTCATATCATTCTGAGCCTGAGGTCATCCTGGGCCTGAGGTAGCGATCGCAGGCATCCGCCCCGCCGAGCAGTACAGACTGCCGAGAAGCCTAACGCACCGTTAATACCAATCCTCAGGTTTCTCGCAGAGTGGGTTACGGGGAAATGTTTGCTAAGTGCCTTTAGAGGCGAAACCAAGCATGCAAACTCTGGGTTTGTCTCTTTGTGAGACTTGAATGCCTTCTAGCGGGACTATTTATAAGATGGTCGAGTCTCATTATGATTAAAGGCTTGGGTTTTCTTCACTTTGCATCGACTGCTCGGCATCGGTTGGAGGCGGTACTATATAGAGGTTTCATCGGTATCGGGTGGCATGATCAGGCGCTTTTAGAGCGATATCAGCAGGCCTACAAAGATTTAGACCTGTTCCCCCTGGTGGAGTCCAAAACCATTGAGCAGTTTCGCGTGGACTATGGCCTGCCGGTGATGGTGCGGCTCAAGCGCGAAATTGAGGCGTCGGTTAAAAACGGCAAGTTTATTTTTGCGGGCCATCGGGGCTGCGGCAAGTCTACGCTGCTGAAGCGCCTGGCGATTGAGATGCAGCCCAACCATTCTGTGGTGTTTTTCTCAATCGCAGATCTGATTGAGATGAGCGGCATTACCCACGTTAATATTCTCTATGCGATCGCGCTCAAACTGCTGAGTCAGGCCACTAAACGCAGCATTCCAGTGGCAGAAGATATTAAACAATCGCTGCTGGGTTGGAATACAACGGTGCGTACCCAAACCTCAAGTCAGGCCACCTCAGGGGAAATGGCGCTGGGGGCAGACATCAATGTGGTGACGGCCAAACTTCAGCAAGAAAAGAGCTTTCGCGACGAGCTAGAGAAGACGTTTGAAAAGCGGATTTCTGACCTGGTGGGCAAGTGCGATCGCCTGGCGGCGGCGATTCAAACGGCTACTAAAAAGCCAATTCTGGTAATTATTGACGATCTGGATAAGCTGGATTTACCCCTGGTTGAAGATATCTATCGTAATAATATTAAGTCGCTGTTTTCACCCCAGTTTCGGGTGGTGTTCACCATTCCAGTCTCGGCGGTGCAAGAGCCGCAGGTGATGGGGGCGCTCAATTCTGAGGGCATTGTGCGACCGCACCTGTTTCCGGTGGCGAAGTTTTTTGCCAAGGTAAACTGCCACAAACCTGATGCAGAGCCAGTTGCTAAAACCTTCGATGTTTTCTTGCAGGTGCTGGCTAAGCGGCTGCCCAACGAGCTAGTTGATCCGCAAACGGCCCGGCAGATAGTGCTAAAAAGCGGGGGTGTAATGCGAGAACTGGTGCGCATTGCCCGCGAATGCTGCACGGAATGCATGGTGCAGCTCGAAATTGAGCCCGACAGCGACAGCGTTAAAATTAATGCTGAGATTTTGACGGTAGCATTGCGCAATTTGCGCCACGACTTTGCTCGGCAGATTGGCAGCGATTTGTATGCTCTTTTGGTAGGGGTGTATAAAACCGCTGAAACCCCTGATGCCAGCAGCAAAGGCTTTGTAAAACTGCTCCACGGTTTGATGGTGTTGGAGTATGAAAACGATGCGCTGTGGTATGACGTGCATCCAATTGTGGTGGATTTGCTGAAGCAAAAGAACTTGATTGAGTGATGGATCTTGTGGATGATGTTGCCGCCGAAAATCATCATCAGCTGCGCCGGTTGGTGTGGTCGATTCAGTCGAGCTATGGGCGGCTAAATTTGCTGGTGGCGATCTGCGATAACTGGAAGTATCGCGATGAAATTATTGATACCTATGAGGCTGAGCTGCGGGAAAAGGGGACGAGGTGCGATCGCATTCGCATTGACCTGCGCCAGCCTAGCCTGAAGCAAAGTCTGCAAACCCATGTAGAGCAAGAGCCGGAGTTGGCGACTAGCCCCGCTGCGGTGGTGACTATTTTGGGGGCCGATGAGCTGCTGGGGCTACGGCTGAACCAAGAGCGATCGGCCCTGGATCAGTTTCTATTTTCGTTGCAGTGGACGCGGGAATCGCTGCGGGGGTTTCATCTGCCGCTGGTGCTGTGGTTGACGCCGCGCATTGCAGCGCAGTTGGCCGACAAAGCGCCGGATTTTTGGAGCTGGCGGGGGGGCGTGTTTGAGTTTTCGCAGCCGATCGCCTGGGCGTTTGAGCCGGGGCGTGGGCAGAGCCAGAGCCAAGCGCAAACCCCCAGCTCGCCCGTTGCTGACCCTGCCGACTTGCAGCAGCAGATTGATGAGTTGCTAGCCCAAGACCCAGACTCCCCGCTTTTAGGTAGCTTGTACAACGACCTGGGCAAAGCCTTGGAAAATGAAGTTCGCTACAGCGAGGCTGAGGTTGCTTACCTTAACGCTCTCCACTGCCGAGAACAGCAGTTGGGAACTGACCATGCTGATGTGGCTGATAGCCTGATGAACTTGGCTAGTATATATCGTCTGATGGGGCGTTATGAGGAAGCGGAATCTTTGGTTATGCGATCGTTCGCCATCTATGAACAACAGTTGGGGGCCGACCATCCCGATGTAGCTACCAGCCTGAATAATCTAGCCGAGCTGTACCGTTCGATGGGGCGCTATGGGGAAGCAGAACCGCTCTATAAGCGATCGCTTGCGATTTGTGAACAACAGTTAGGGGCCAAGGATCCCGACGTAGCTACCAGCCTAAATAATCTGGCTTTGCTGTACAGCTCAATAGGGCGCTATGGGGAAGCGGAACCGCTCTACGAGCGATCGCTTGCGATTCGAGAACAGCAATTGGGGGCCGACCATCCTGATATAGCTCAAAGCCTAAACAATCTGGCTGGGCTGTACAAGTCAATGGGGCGCTATGGGGAAGCAGAACCGCTCTACGAGCGATCGCTTGCGATTTGGGAACAGCAGTTGGGGGCTGACCATCCCGATGTGGCTCAAAGCCTAAATAATCTAGCCGAGCTATACCATTCGATGGGGCACTATGAGGAAGCAGAACCTCTTTACGAGCGATCGCTTGCGATTCAGGCTAAAACACTGCCCGAAAATCACCCTTACAACCAAACTGGCTACAACAACTTCAGGAGCCTAGTACAAGCGGCGCTGAAGACCGGGCAGGCCGATCAGCTCTCTGACCACCCAGTGACCCAGGAACTCTTGCGGCAACTCTCAGGGCCTGAATAGTTGCCTATCACGCAAACAATCAAGCGTCTGAATACTTTGCAGAAAAGGGGCTTCACATGCCTTGAATTTCTGGGGGACTAAAATTGGACTAAATTGTCGAGCCCTTTTGACCTCACCGAAGCGTCTCACCCTAAACTGCCGAAGCCAACAAGGGGAGTCCTAGCCATCCACAAGGATAGCTGACACGCTTCAACTCCGCTCATGGAGCCACTAACCAACCTCGACATATCTCACAACTGGTCTTCTGCTCCTCTTTGTAAGACTATTAAGGGGATTTATGAGTCTCGTTGCAAGACTGACTCGATCGCTTGATGAAATTCAGCTAGAGCTAGAGACGAAGGTTCGTGGAAGTGCGATCGCATCTCATCCCATCCTCACCTCCAACCCTCTCTTCTCGCAGCCATCCAAAGCAACAATTCTCACCGTCAGGTCTCACAAGTCTCGTGTCTGGACTAACAATGGGATAAATAAGTCTCTCTCTAAGATTTAAGTAGGGTGAAATCCAAAAGTCAGTTAAATCTATTTCTTTGGATATAGGCAATCTGCTCAAAAACTTGCACTTTGAGATAGCTGTTTCTATTCACCTCAGAGCTTCAAGATTGAGCGAGCGGTATGGAACGTTGGATTTTTTCTATCTTTTTCCCGTGATCCCAGGGGGGTTGGCAGCGCACCTCATAAATCTCCTGGGCGTTTACACCTAGCTAGAATGCCTAGTGGCCCAATCCTTCACAAAAGTTATTTGCGATAGATTTCAATTATGGGTGGGCAGAAACTGGAAAGCTATAATTAAGTGAAATAATGAATGTCTTCAAAGAGGCTAATGCGCTCTTGTGAGGCACTCTTGATACAATCTGGCTCCCTTGGGTCAGTAGCTAAGCCGTTAAAGACAATTAAAAAATAGAGTTCACTGCACCATTTTCAATCAAATACTGTCAGCAATCGACTAAAACCGATGCTGAAATGATTGGAAAAGTGTGTAGCATCTGACTTTTGATTGTCAATTTCAGATCGTCAGGTAATAGGCTAAGGGATCAACGCCCTAACGCATCAGGCCTAATCCTTTAGTCATCGCTCTCGCTTCAAGGCCATTAAACCGGCGGTTTACTTACCTGAGGTAGGTAGCCGTTGGTTTGTCCATTTGTCTAATTCCTCCGTCGTTTGCTGGCGAAGGAAAACGTTTGTCCGTTGCTCCCTTTTTGGTTCAACTACTCAGATCATCTAAACGCGAACGGGTCACAGCTTTAGGTCTACATCCCCTCACTTCCCAGCCGCTATGACTACCCCAACCCTCTTTAATCTCGCGCTTCGCGAAGCGTACAGCCTGTGGCATCCCCCAAACGGGAACCAGTCCGAAACAAATATCCCTACGGAAATTGCAAGTTCTAAGCCCGCTATCCTCCACCGCACTCTGCCGTCTTTGCTGAATGGTGTGGATGGCTTAACCATCGCCAACAATCGTGCCCTCAACCAGTGGCGCAAGGGAAGCTGGCAATCCATGTCTACCGATGCCTTTCGTCGGGCAGTGGAAGAATTTGCCCTGGGGTTAGAGACCTTTGAGTTGCAGCGGGGCGATCGCATTGCCCTGATGATGCACAGCGACGTGGGGTTTGCGATCGCCGACCTCGGCACCCTGCTGGCCGGGTTTGTCAACGTGCCCATTGACCTTACCCAGACGATCGAAAACATTCTGCTGATTTTGCAAGAAGTTGAAGCGCCGCTGCTGGTGATCTCTAACCCCGCCTTGCTTGACCAAATTCGCCCCTACCTATGGGAGGTGCCCACCCTGAAGGCGGTGATTGTGGCTGAGGTGCCCGACAGTTGGCAGGTTGGTGCTGACTGGGGAGTGATGGAGCGGGGGAGTGGGGGAGATGGGGGAGATGGGGGGGCAAGTTCTACCGATGCTCAGCTCATGCCGTCCCCTGATGCTTGTTTGCAGATTCCTCACTTGCTGTGTGAAACCCATACTCAGCCGCTGTGCCCGCCCGTGCCGATGCCCCAGGCGCTGCGGGTGTGCTCGTTGGCAGAAGTGCGCCGTTGGGGGCAGCAGCGGTGGACAGTTCAGGCGGTTCAGGCGTTAGGCGATGCGATCGCCCCCGCCGATCTGGCCACCATCATCTATATTGCCAGCGAAACAAAGCGCCCCAAGGGGGTGATGCTCAGCCACGAGGCGATCGCCGCCAACGTGCTGGCCGCTTTTTCGAGCTACCCCAATCTTCAGACCGGCCCCGATGAAGTGGCCCTGCTATTTTTGCCCCTCAACCACATCTTTGCCCGCGTGTTTTTGTATGGGCACCTGGCCTGGGGCCACAGCATTTATTTCTCTGACCCCAACCACCTGATTAAACACCTGCGTCGGATCAGGCCCACCTTTTTAATTACCGTGCCTCGGCTGCTAGAGAAAGTGCATGAGCGCATTCTTGACCAGGTTAACCACCTCAGTCACTTTGACCGCCGGGTGCTGCAATGGGCCATTAAACTCACGGCTCGCTTCAACCCGGCTCGGTCGCCCCAAAAGCTCTACCGTCTGCAAATGCAGCTGGCCGAACGGTTGGTCTTCCCCAAATGGCGCGAGGTGTTTGGCGGTCGGCTCAAAGCCTGCATCTGCGGCGGCGCTGCCATCTCTGACGACCTGGTGAAATTTTTCTCGGCGGCAGGGGTGCCCGTCTACCAGGGTTACGGCCTCACCGAAACCAGCGGCGTGCTCACCTACACCCGCGAGGGCCACAACCGCCCCGGCACCGTTGGCCTGCCCATCCCCGGCGTCGAAGTTGCGATCGCCCCCGACCAAGAAGTTCTGGTGCGCGCCCCCTTTCTCATGCAGGGCTACTACCACGACCCCGAAGCTACCACCGCCGCCCTCACCGCTGATGGCTGGCTGCACACCGGCGACTTCGGCACCCTCGATGCCGATGGCTTTCTCACCATCACCGGGGTGAAAAAAGCCCTGTTCAAACTCTGCACCGGCAAATACGTCTCCCCCCGCCCCCTAGAGCAAGAATTGACGGCCTCCCCCCTGGTGGCCAAGGCCATCACCGTCGGCGCTAACCACAAGTTCTGCGCCATGGTGATCGTGCCTGACTTCGATGCCCTGCGCCACCAAGTAGAGGGCTGGGGTCTCGATCTCACCCAACCCGACTGGTGGCACGAGCCCCGCATCACCGCCCTCTACCAAAGCCTGATCGACAACGCCAACTGCCATTTCCCCTACTGGTCTACTGTGCGCAAGTTTGCCCTGGTTGATCAAAGCGAGGGACTAGATGAAGTGGTAGAGCGGTTGTATGGAGATAAAGGCGGTAGGGGGGATGGGGGCGATGAGGGAGGTGAGGGAGATGGGGAGGCTTGCCCGGTGTATGCGCGATCGCTAATGCACTACTAAGCGGAGAGCGGGGTGATCGAGTAATGGGGTGATCGAGTTATAAGCTACCACCTCCCCTACCTTCCCCACACCCCCTACTCCCTCATTTTCCCACCCCATCACTCCTCACTCCCAACACACCCACAAGGAGCCAGCTATGCAAACACCATTCCGCACCGCCGCCGTCCTCGGAGCCGGGGTCATGGGCACCCAGATCGCGGCTCACTTGGCCAATGCCGGGCTGACGGTTCACCTATTAGAACTGCCCTCCCCAAAAGGCAGCAAAAACGACCTGGTAGAAGGAGCTTTTAAGAAAGCCTGCAAGCAGTCGCCGCCGATTTTCTACAGTCAGCAGGCGGTGAAGCGAGTCATTCTGGGCAACTATGAAGAACAATTCGATCGCCTGGCCGGAGTCGATTGGGTAATTGAAGCGGTGGTCGAAAACCTCGCCGTCAAGCAGGAGTTATTCGCTCGGGTTGAGCGCACCGTGGGGCCTGATGCGGTAATTGCCACCAACACCAGCGGGCTGCTGATTCACCAGGTGGCCGAGGGCAGATCAAAATCCTTCCGCCAGCGCTTTTTGGGCACCCACTTCTTCAACCCACCCCGCTACCTCAAGCTGCTCGAACTCATCCCCACCGCTGACACCGACCCCGCCGTGGTTGAGCGGGTGGCGGCATTTGGCCGAGACAGGCTGGGCAAAGGCATTGTCGTCGCCAAGGACACCCCCAACTTTATCGCCAACCGCATCGGCGTCTTTGTGTCGATGCTGGGTCTGCGCTCCTTTATTCGCGGCGACTACACTATCGAAGAGATCGACACCCTCACCGGCACCCTGGTGGGGCGACCCAAGTCTGCCACCTTCCGCACGGCAGATCTGGTGGGGCTTGACACGCTGCTCTACGTCGCCGATAACCTCTATCCCGCCATTCCCCACGACGAGCGGCGCGAGCTGTTTCAGCCCCCCGAGCTGATGCGCAAGCTGGTGGCTACGGGCACCCTAGGGGCCAAGTCGGGCCAGGGTTTTTACAAAAAATTAGAGGGCGAAATTCGCTCGCTGAATCCTAAAACCTTTGGCTACGACTCGCCTCGCCCGGTCAACCTGGGGAATTTAGACGGGCTGAAGAAACAGGATTTAGCCGAACGCCTGCGTCATTTATATAAAGAGCGGAACCGAGCCGGAGATTTCTTCCGCCAGACCATGCTCGAAACCCTGGCCTACAGCGCCAACCGCATCCCCGAAATCGCCGACAGCCCGGCTGACATCGATCGCGCCATGGCCTGGGGCTTTGGCTGGGAAATTGGCCCCTTCGCCATCTGGGATGCCCTGGGTTTTGACCGGGTGATTCAAGACATGACCCAGTCCGGTTTGACCCTGCCCCCCTGGGTCAAACGCATGCAGGAAACCGGGGCCACAGGCTTCTACAGCGCCGACCCCGCCCTCACCGCGCCCTCTGTCTATGTGCCCGGCGAAAGCTACGTGGCGTTGGACGTTCCCACTAACGAACTCCACCTCGCCGACCTCAGCGATCGCCCGCTGCTCTGGCACAACAGCGAAGCCGCCCTGCTCGACGCTGGCGATGGCGTCGCTCTGTTTGAGTTTCGCTCAAAGGCCAACACCCTCAGTACTAAGGTAGTCGAAGGTCTCGATGCCGCTCTGGATTGGCTCGAAATCCACGACAACTTCCACGGCATGGTGATCGGCAACGAAGGCCCCAACTTCTGCGTCGGCATCAACCTGGCCGAGGTGGGCAAAATCGCCCAGTGGGAAAACCTCAACCCCCTCAACCGCAACCATCACACCATCGCAAAGCTGCTCCATGACGTTCAGACCCTGGTGCAGCGCATCTACTACTTTCCCAAACCCGTGGTCGCCGCCATTCAGGGCCGTGTGCTGGGCGGCGGCTGCGAGCTGGCCATGGCTTGTCCCCACGTGGTCGCCGACGCCGAAACCTACATTGGCCTAGTGGAACTCGGCGTTGGCCTCATCCCTGCCGGGGGCGGCCTCATGCGCCTCGCCCGCTGGGCAAGCCAGCGTGCCATCTCCGACGAACCCGCCGACATTCTGCCCTGGCTGAAGCAGGTATTTCGCACCGTCGGCATGGCCCAAGTCTCTAACAGCGCCCACGAAGGCATCGAGCTAGGCTTTTTGCCTGCCACCACGCAGATCGTAATGAACGGCGATCGCCGCCTCTACGCCGCTAAACAAGAAGTGCTCTGCCTGCACCGCATGGGCTACGCACCCCCACCCCGCCAGCCCATCCCCGTCCTCGGCCAACCCGCCCGCGCCATTCTCGAACACATGGCCTACGTCATGCACGCTGGCAACTACATCAGTGACTACGATCGCAGCCTCGCCAACCGCCTCGCCTACGTCCTCACCGGCGGCGACCTCACCGTCCCCGCCTCCGTAGACGAGTCCTATCTATTCAACTTAGAACGCGACAATTTCCTGCCGCTGATCGACGAACCCAAAACCAAAGAGCGATTGCTGCACATGTTGAAGACAAAAAAACCGCTGAGGAATTGAAAGTTTTGAGTTTGGAGTTCTTAGTTTTGAGTTCTTAATTCAAATACGGCTTCCACTCAAAACTTAAAATCTTTTTGCCAAGGATCGTGGGTTACGGCGGTGCCTCTAGTGAACTGTTATCAACCTCATCCCCTGCCCGCCTAACCCACGCTAAATCTTCAATTCAAAACTCAAAACTCTCTCCCCAACTTCCCCTACGTCTTCAACTCAAAACTCAAAACTCACCATTCAAAACTCCCCCCCACCGGAGCCTCCCGCTATGAACACCACCGCCTACATCGTCCGCACCGTCCGCACCGCCGTGGGCAAAGCGCCCCGAGGCACCCTCCGCCACACCCGCCCCGACGACCTAGGGGCCGCCGCCGTTCGAGGCGCACTAGAGCGCATCCCCGCCCTGGTCTCTGACCACATTGACGATGTGATCATGGGCTGCGCCATGCCCGAGGCCGAGCAGGGGTATAACCTGGGTCGCCTGATTGCTCTGCGGGCGGGTTTGCCCGACTCGGTTTCTGGGGTCACGGTCAACCGTCTGTGCTCCTCGGGGCTGCAAACCATTGCCATGGCTACCCAGGCGATCGCCTGGGGTCAGTCCGACGTGATCGTGGCGGGCGGCATCGAATCCATGAGCCTGATACCCATGGGCGGGCACCAGTTTTCCCCCAGCACCGAGCTGTTTGCGGAGATGCCCGATGCCTACATTCCCATGGGCCTCACCGCCGAGAGAGTCGCCGATCGCTTCCAAATCTCCCGCGCCGACCAGGATGCCTTTGCCCTGCGATCGCACCAAAAAGCCCTCGCCGCCCAGGCCGGCGGCAAGTTCAAAGCCGAAATCGTCCCCATCACCGTCCGTACCACCGACTACCTCAAAGGCCACACCCACACCCACGAACTCACCTTCGACACCGACGAAGGCCCCCGCGCCGACACCAGCCTGGAGGCCCTGGCCCAGCTCAAACCCGTCTTTAAAGCCCACGGCACCGTCACCGCTGGCACCTCCTCCCAAATGTCTGACGGAGCCGCCGCCACCATCGTCATGGGCGAAAACGCGCTCCACGAACTGGGCTTACAACCTCTCGGTCGCCTAGTCGGCTTCGCGGTCGCCGGAGTGCCCCCCGAGATCATGGGCATCGGCCCCATCGCCGCCATCCCCAAAGTGCTCAAGCAGGTCGGCCTCACCCTCGCCGACATCGGCCTAATCGAACTCAATGAAGCCTTCGCCGCCCAATCCCTCGCCGTCATTCGCGAACTGGGCCTCAACGAAGACATTGTGAATGTGAACGGGGGTGCGATCGCCCTAGGTCACCCCCTCGGCTGCTCCGGTGCCAAACTCACCGCCACCCTACTCCACGAAATGCAGCGACGCGGCACCCGCTACGGTCTAGTCACCATGTGCGTCGGCGGGGGGATGGGCGCAGCGGGGGTGTTTGAAAACCTGATGCGATAACCCCGTAGGGGCAGACCCGCGTGTCTGCCCTTAGAGGAATCTGCTGTGGAAAATGGTTCGTCGCGGCGTGGGATTTGGGCAGACACATAGGTCTGCCCCTGCGCATTCATTGCCACATTCAATATATCGACCGTTCTCCCCTGATTTCAATTTATTTATGGCGCGGGATTTGGGCAGATACGTAGGTCTGCCCCTACGCATTCGTTACCGAATTTATTGCTTTGGAGACTTACTATGCTGCTCCCTACTCTGTCTATCTTCTTCACCCTCGTCACGCTCTTAATTTTCACAATCCCCCCCCTCCGCCGCTCCCTCATCTCCACCCCTTTCGGCAAAGCGGCGATCAAACGGCTGCCCAAAATCTCTGACACCGAGCGAGCTGCGATCGAAGCGGGCCAGGTCTGGGTCGAGGGCGAATTTTTCTCTGGAAATCCCGATTGGGAACGGATGCTGAACGAGCCTTACCCCCAGGTGCCGCCCGAGGTGCAGGCATTCCTCAATGGGCCAGTAGAACAGGTCTGCCAAATGGCCACCGACTGGGAGATTTACCAGCGCAAAGACCTGCCCCCTGAGGTGTGGAAGTTTCTCAAGCACGAAAAATTCTTCGGCATGATGATTCCCCAGGAGTTTGGCGGCCTGGGCTTCTCGAACCTGGCCTACAGCGCTGTGATGGTAAAACTGGCGTCGCGCTCCTTTACCCACGTGGCCACGGTGGGCGTAACCAACTCCCTCGGCCCAGCTAAATTGCTGCTGCGCTACGGCACTCCCGAGCAAAAAGCCCGCTACCTACCGCGCCTGGCCATCGGCGAAGAAATTCCCTGCTTTGCTCTGACTGAACCGCTGGCCGGGTCTGACGCCGCCAGCCTCACCTCACGCGGTGAAGTCTTCAAAGGAGACGACGGCCAGCTGTATCTGCGGCTGAACTGGAAGAAGCGCTATATCACCCTAGGGGCGATCGCAACGCTGATCGGCCTCGCCTTTCGCCTCTACGACCCCGACAACCTGCTGGGGCTGGGGCATGACGTGGGCATTACCTGCGCCCTGGTGCCAAGGGAAACCCCTGGCGTTGTCATCGACCATCGCCACGACCCTATGGGCGTACCCTTCTTTAACTCCCCCATCGAGGGTTACGACGTAGTGCTGCCCATCGACCAGATCATCGGCGGCGTTGCTCAGGCAGGCCAGGGCTGGAAGATGCTGATGCAGACTCTAGCGGCGGGGCGAGGTATTAGCTTCCCCGCCACCTGTACCGGGGTGGCCAAGCTAGTGTCGCGGGTAGCCAGCGCCCACAGCGTTGTGCGCCAGCAGTTTGGCCTGCCCATCGGTCGCTTTGAGGGGGTCGAAGAACCTCTGGCCCGCATTGCTGGGTTGACCTATGTGGTTGATGCCGCTCGTCTCTATACCTGTGGCGCGGTGGATAGTGGAGCGCAGCCAGCGGTGGTAAGCGCGATCGCAAAATACCAGAGCACCGAGCTAGCCCGCGCCATCGTCAACGACGGCATGGATATCCTCGGCGGTTCCGGCATCTGCCGGGGGCCACGCAACCTGCTGGCCAACGTCTACACCGCCATCCCCATCGCCGTCACCGTTGAGGGGGCCAACATTCTCACCCGCACCCTGATGATCTTTGGCCAGGGCGTCATCCGCTGCCACCCCTATCTCTACGACGAAATTCAGGCTCTCTACGACAGCGATTGGGTCGCTTTTGATCGGCTGCTGTGGGGCCATGTTAGTGCGTTTATCCACAACGTCGGGCGCTCCATCGGGCTGGGCCTTACCCAAGGACGCCTGGCCAAAGCCCCCGTCAGCGGCCCCACTGCCCGCTACTACCGCAAACTCTCCTGGGCCTCGGCCACCTTCGCCGTGCTCACTGATATCGCGCTGATCCGCTACGGCGGCAGCCTTAAGCGTCACGAAAATATCACCGGGCGCTACGCCGATGCGCTCTCTTGGCTCTACCTGACCAGTGCCGTACTGCGCCGGTTTGAGGCCGAGGGCCGACCCAACGCCGACCTGGCGACGGTAGAGTGGGCCGCTCAGTATGGCCTCGCCCAGATTCAAACCGCCTTCGAGGGCATTGCCAGCAACCTGTCGCTGCCCGTTGTAGGGGGTCTCATCAAACCCTTGCTAGGACTAGGGCTGCGGATGAATCCTCTAGCTGCGTTGCCCAGCGATCGCCTCGCGCACCAAGTCGCCAAAGATCTACAAACGGCTGGGGAAATGCGCGATCGCCTCACCGCTGGCATCTACCTGCCCACCGACCCCACCGAAGCCCTGGGCCGCTTAGAGCAGGCCTACAGCCTCAGCCACCAGGCCGACACCATTCACCGCCGCCTCAAAGACAACCTCCGCACCGGGCAGCTCTCCACCGATGGTTCAGAATCCCTCGAAACTCTGGCCCACCGGGCCGGGCTGCTCACCCAGAGCGAATGGGATTTGCTAGTAGCAGCAAACGAGGCCCGCAAAGACGCCATCCAGGTAGACGCCTTCACCTTTGAGGAATACGAGGCCGGTAGCCAAGTGGATTGGCTTAACGCCCCTCAGCCGTTGTTGTCTGACCGGGGATAGCTGAAATCTGTGGTGGCGTGGCTACCTCAGCCATGGGTATTGCAGGTGTCTAAGCTGGCGTTGCTGGCTCAAGGTATAAACCGAATGCCGTAGGTCTTGCGGACTCGTTCAAAATTCGGCGCAATCATACTGCCATTCAGCAACGCCAGCTCTTGTACCACCATGCCGTGGAGGGGCGGCGATCGCACCCGATCGCCGCCATGCTGACCGCCCGCCGTTCGGCCTTTTTTAGCGCTCGAGAACTGTGCTTTTTGCATGCGATGGTGATACCCCGCCAGGTAGCTGGTAAATGGTGTTGGCATGGCCGCCAACACTTCTAGGCAAGTAGTAATATCAGCCAGGCCTCACCGTGAGATTTTCAATATATATGTGCTTTTTTGTACAGGTTTTGAACAATTCCCCTCAGTGCTTTACAACCATCCACCGCCACCCGTAGAAACACAAGGCGTTCAGAAAAATCAATCCAGTTTCATACCCTAGATAGAGTTGACTATTGATTCCAAAGAGGTGTATAAATATCTTCATATTTATATGGGGATCATAGATTTACGTTTTTACTCACTACCCTCAATTCAGCCTATTTGATGCTTGGGGCTGGTTAAAGCATTGGCATAATTTTTGTTGACTACTTTAAGAAATAACACCATGTTTCTTAAAGCCACGTCCTTGCCGGATAGGTAAATGCCTTTGCAAAGATAACGGATGAACCCAGCTCTTTTTCATCGCGTTCATGCTAGAGCAATTACAGATTCTTTTTGGAGATCACCAATGAGTTCTATAGGTAGGGGCTAGGCATTTTGAAATATATTGCTGTTCTTTCTGCTTCGATCGCCAGCAGTCTTTTTGTTGGTGGCTTTGGGTTGATGGTTTCTGCTCAGGCGATTGAGCTTTCTCCTGCAATTCTGGCTCAAGCTTCTAACCCCGTCACCTACATGACGGTGCTCAATAGAAACACTACCGTCATCCAGATTTCAGAGGGAGAATTTTTCTTTCACGGCTATCTAGAGCGCACCTCTGGCAATACGTTTATTGGGGAAGATGACCAAGTTCGCGTGATCTACGACCAGGGCACCAAACAGCTGGTTGTCATCAACAAGGTCACGGGAGATGAATTCTACAACTACTATTTTTCTGATGTCGATGAAGGGTCGCTTTAAGGTGAGCCTAAAAGACTTCTAGAAATTCAAACTTTTAGAGAACAGCGCGAAATTGTGTTGATGTTCTCTAATTTAGAGAAGCGAGAAACAATTACTTTATTACAACGGAGAAATGGCTCTGTGAGAAATTTTGCTCTGGCCGCTACCCACAAAATGCTGGCCGCTCTGGTAATCACGGCATCGCTCACTATGGCTAGCGCTACACCATCGCTGGCCCAAGCCCATACAGTCGTGCACTTTTCCCCTGGCAACGACAATTCGTTTATGAGTTCTTCGCTCACCGGAGACCAATACCACGACTATATTCTGAATGCGCGGCGGGGCCAGACCATGACGGTTTCATTGATTACCGATGGAACTGTATACTTCAACATTCTTCCACCAGGCAGCAGTAGGGCACTGTATAACAGCTCAGTGTCAGGCAATGACGGCACCGTTACTCTGCCGCGAAGTGGTGATTACACCGTTCGTGTGTATCTCATGGGCAATGATCGAGACAGCAATCGCACGGTTCCCTTTGAGCTTTCTGTTGCCATCCTGTAAGACCAGTCCGTCATTCCCGTGCAGACGGGAATCCACAGTGGGCATCTTACTTCCGAATGGATGCCCACTTGCATTGGAATAACGTAGGCCTCTGCAAAAGTGGAATGCACCCAGGCAAGCCTTGAGAAATTTTTAACTTAGTTAATCTGTGAGCAAACAGTATGAAATTGCATCGAGTTATGTCTGTGTTGGTGAGTTCGCTAATCCTAGCGGCTACCTTCAGTGCCTATGCGCAAAATGCTGGGGATTCTGTTTCTGAGCTTGAAGATTTAGTAGATGTGCGCGGCCGGGATGGCGAAACTGAGCTGCAACAGCGGGGCTATCAGTATCGCTGGGCCGAAAGCGCCGATGATGCGGTCTATAGCTACTGGACTCAGGCAAGCACCGGGCAGTGCATTACGGTGAGAACAGAGCAGGGTCGCTATGTTTCTCTGGTCTACACCGGGGGGACGGCTGACTGCGATCGCGGCGACCCGCCAACCGTGAGCAATACTTCTCCCCCCGCTTTGCAAGATATGGTGGGAGCCAGAGCTGGTCAAGCCGAGGCCGAATTGCAGCGCCGGGGCTATAGCTATCGCCGCAACGAACGGATATCCAACGCGTCTGTTGCATCATTCTGGATCGAGGGCAATTCGGGGCGGTGTGTTGAAATTGTCACCGCTGACGGCCGCTACGAAGACATTTATTATGTGGATTGGCATCACTGCGAGAACTAATTAGCTACTTCTTTCCATATACATAGATGCCCTATGTCATTGACGAACGGCGCAAGACTTCTCTATGGTTCGCCCCTAAGTCGCCCTCGCAACGCTGGGTTGCTCAGCATTGGTTTGGCTGTGTTGATTGCTATCAGCACGTCATCATTCATAACAGAATTCTCAGCCATTCCCCCAGGTGGTTTTCAGGTCTTTTTCATCGCTCTGGCCGGGACGATTTTACTGACGCTTGTTCCCCTGGCGATTGTGTGGTTTCTCGATCGCCGAGAACCAGAATCGCGATGGCTTTACCTGATCGCCCTGCTGTGGGGCTCTTTCATCGCCACTGGCTTAGCCCTACCACTCAACATTTATATCCTCACTGCTGTCGCTGGTTTAGTGGAACTGCATCCCGCTCTCCAGACTATTTTTGGCTCGAATGCTCAGATGGTTCTGGGTGCTCCCCTGGCAGGGCCTCTGGTGGAAGAAACCACTAAAGGCCTGGGAGTGCTGCTGTTGTTTTGGCTGCTGCGGGCTGAGTTTGACAATGTTCGTGACGGCTTTATCTACGGTGCGCTGGTAGGCATGGGCTTTAACTTGGTTGAAGCCCCCCTTTATGTGCTGCAAGGCTTTGCCCAGACAGGGGATGTGCCGCTATATTTTCAACTCGCGGATCGGTTCGCTCTGTTTGGCCTCTCAGGGCATGCGCTCTATACCGGGCTCTTTGGTATGGGACTGGGGCTGGCTCGGCAGACCACCTGTCGCTGGCTACACTATGGGGCTCCTGTAGGAGGCTGGCTGCTGGGGTTTTCGGGGCATCTGCTTAACAACGGTATTGGTCTAATAATGTATTTGTATGTGTTTATCACCACTGGGCAGCCAGTACCCCAAGAATCACCTCCCGCAGTAGCTTCTGAGATAATTGAACCCTTTTTCAGTCAGTGGGTTAGTCACAGTGCCTTGAGATTGATTGGGTTTTTTCCGTTTTTTCTCATGGTTGGGGTCATGCTGTGGCAGAGCGGCCTTTGGGAGCGGCAGGTGATTCGCGAAGAGTTGGCCGATGAGAGCGAACCCGTGATTTTGCCCGAAGAATATGAGACGGTAAAAGGCGATCGCATGTTCAGAACGCGATCGATTCCCCACCTCAATCGCCGCACATCCGCTGCGATCGTGCGGGCTCAGGATGAGCTGGCCCTGCGTAAGTGGCGGGTAAAGCAAGTTGGCCAAGCCGTGGCCAGCGATCCATTGGTTGCCTCCTGGCGAGGGGAGCTGTTGCGGCTACGGGGTTAGCGTTGTTGACGCATTGCGTGGCGTTAGCCGTACTTTTTGAGCGGCGATCGCAGCGGTCATAGGCAGCTTTATTGTTTATGTGCTCAACTCCTCCCCTCCAACATGGTTCGATTTAACCGATGCCTTTGTTCAACGGTTCGGCTAGCGCTGGTCGGACTGATCACGCTGGCGCTGGTACTCGGTAGTGGTGCGATCGCCCATGGTCAGTTGCCCTCGCTGCCGACGGCCTCTGGCAATAGCGCCTTCAGTGCGCCAAACGGGGTCAGCCGCCACGGAGAGTACGAAACAGCCTCGATCAGATCGCCCCTAGACCGCAAAGTATTATTTGAGGTCACCTCGCCGACAATTTTTAATCGAAACAGCGTTCCCGAAGGGCTGCTGCCGGTTGAGGTGCGCGCCCAAGAGGTGAATGAGCGCATGTGGCGGGCTTTTTATCGCACCTACACCAGCCAGCAAACCCCAACCGTGACCGTCGCCACGCTCAGCAATCAACCCATTATTCAAATTAGTGACGATCAGTCATCTCGCCCCATTCGGCTGGTAACAGTAACCGAGCCCGACGCTGATTTTAATAGCAAAACCCTAGACGAACTCGCCCAGGAATGGCAGACGATTCTGCAAGATGAGGTGACTCGGTTTAGGCAGTTGGGCACTCCAGAAGTCATTATTCAGCGCATCGGGCAAGCGCTACAAATTTTACTAGGATTGCTGCTGGCCAGTGCGGCGATCTGGTTTTTGCGACGCAGGTTGACCCGCAGGCAGCAAACCCTGGAGAGCCTGTATCAACAGCAGTTAGCCGCCATCACGGCCACCCCATCCTTAGAAACCCTGGGTGCAGAGGCAGCGCCGCCAGAGCCGACTGCCCCACCGGAGATTATGGCAGGGGAAGACACTGAGGCGAGAGCGATGGCTAACGTGCGATCGCAATTCCTGGCAACGGTGCAGCATCCATTTAGCGTGCAGCGTCAGTTAGACATCAACAAGTTTCTAAAATGGGCGCTGTTCTGGATTTTCATTTTGATGTGGTACGTCGGCATTGCCCGCATTGTGGCCACAGTTCCTCTCTTAATGCGGTGGAGCCTCTACGTCTGGGCAACACCTTTGGCCTTCATTGCCCTTTGGTTTGGTATTAGTTTAGCCATTCGCCTCAGCAGCAGCCTAATCGATCGCTTAACCCTTTCCTGGAAAACCAGCCCCTACCTGCCGCTAGGAGAATCGCAGCGCATTGCCCTGAGAACCACGACCATTGCCAACGCCCTGAAGGGATTAACAACCTCGGTACTGGTCATCGTGGGCATTATTTGGACACTCAGTTTATTTAACATTCCCACCGGCTCAATCTTGGCAGGGGGCGCTGTAATTGGGTTAGCCGTTTCTTTTGGCTCTCAAAGTTTGGTCAAAGACCTGGTCAACGGCTGTTTAATCTTAATTGAAGATCAGTTTGCTGTGGGTGATGTGGTTCAAATTGGGGAGAAAAGCGGACTGGTAGAAAACCTCAACCTGCGCGTGACTCAGCTGCGCAATAGCGAGGGACAGCTGATCACTATTCCCAATAGCAACATCACCGATGTTAGCAACCTCACTCGCCTGTGGTCGCGAGTCGATTTTTCGGTTGTGGTGGCCTACGAGAACGATCCTAAGCAGGTGCTCAGCATTTTGCAGCAGGTCTGCGAGCAACTCTACGGTGAGCCAGAATGGCGCGATCGCTTGCCAGAGCGTCCTACCGTTCTAGGTATTGATGATCTGTCCCACACCGGCATGCTCGTTCGCGTTTGGCTCAAGACCGCCCCCATGCAGCAGTGGATCGTGGGGCGCGAGTTTCGGCTGCGGGTACGCCAAGCCTTTGAGGCCAACAATATTCAGATCGGCAAGCCGCAAACCATTAGCTACAACACCGGCTTAGACGATGCCACGCTTCACGATTAGCCGGTGTAGATTTGTGAATTCCTTATTTTGGGGAAGCCAGGCTGCCCGCAGGCAACCTTAGCTCCGCCCATACCCATCCATATGCCGGACGCAAGCAGGATTAATTAGATTGCCATCTACGCCACCACCGAAGTGGTGGAGGGCACCCGCCGCTGGGTGCCCCGGCGAGAGCCACCGGCCATTTCATACTCAGGGCTGCGGCGACCATACTTAGCCGCTACCGCCGCTAGCATGCGCTCTGTGAGTTCAGCGAGGGCGGCTTCTTCGAGCAGCATGTCGTTGTAGACCTGGTCTACGTTAGAGAGCAGGCGGTTGTAGGTGGCAATTCTTTCGCGCACCCGCTCAATACTGTTGTTAAACTCCTCCACCGACATGCCGTGGCCCAGGTCGAGATCGGCTGCGATCGCAGCCATGCTGGCCACGCGCCGTTCGGCTTTTTTAACTACTGGAGAACTACGCTTTTTGCGTGCCATGGTGATACCCCCTTAGGTAGCTGGTGAATAGTGTTGGTATGGCCGCCAACATTCTTAAGGTATTCTTTAGAAATGAGCAGTATCACCGTGAGAATGTCGAACTTTTAGTACTTTTTTTTTACAGTTTTGTCACTACTGCTTTCAGTAGCTTCACGGCCATCCGTTCTCTTTTGTAGAGATAGAGGCAAAGCGAAGGTAGAGGCTTGATCGAGGGAAGGTTGCTTGGGTGAAAGCCTTTGCAGCTTGGCAATAAATATAGATTGCGATCGCTTATACCCTTGTTGCAAAGGCATAAAGCAACGCTAGATCGCAGAGAGCAAAGATTGCAGCCGCTTATACATTTGCAGCGAAGCTATAAAGCAATGCTGAAACCCTTTGAGTATTGATAATTCGCGTTTATAGTTGAGTTGCTTAGATATAAGCTATTGCTGCAATGCTTTAATGCCGAGCAAGTCTAGCTTAAGCTTGGGCAGCAATAGGCAAAAGGTCTTGGCATAGTCGGCGTTGGCAAATAAGGTAAGCAAGCATGGCATTGCTCGAAAGTGCGATCGGTGGAATTGCCGTGACGGTGCTAGAGACCGCCTTCAAAGCTGGTGGAGCTGTGGCTGGCCAAATCAAAGGAGCCTACAACGAAACTCAGGCAAAGCAAAAAGCCCTTGAAGCCGCGCAAAACTATGTGCAGCGCTACGACGAGCGCCATTGCCAGGTCAAAGTTATGCCAGGGCTGATGAAGGAGCCAATGCCCCTCGACGACATCTACACCGCTGTCAAACTGCTAGACGACAAAAGCATTCAATACTTTGCCGCTGTGGATGACTTAGAAACCACTTATCGCACTAAAGGCAGGCGCAGCTTTTGGTCTAGTGCATCTCCACGGCAAGACGGCATTCAAGTCGCCAATGCTGAGCAATACCTGATGGTGCTTGGTGGCCCTGGCATTGGCAAATCTACATTTCTGCGCAAAATTGGACTAGAGGCGCTGCGTAAGAATGGGCAGATTCAGCGCGGCTGCATTCCAGTGCTCATTGAGCTAAAGGAATTGCGGGATGAAGCTATTGACCTGAAGCAAAAGATTGCCGCTGAGTTTGCTACCTGTGGCTTTCCAGCAGCAGCAGCGTTTACCGAAGCTTCGCTGGCCCAAGGCAAGCTACTAGTGCTGCTCGACGGGTTAGACGAAGTACCTACCCAAAACCTTAATCGTGTGGTGGAGCACATCGAAAAATTTGTCGATGCCTACAGCAACAATGCCTTTGTAGCCTCCTGCCGCATTGCCGCCTATCGCGGTAGCCACGGCACCTGTTTCAAGCGATTTACCGATGTCACCCTGGCCGAGTTTGATGACGAGCAAATTGAGCAGTTCATTCGCCGCTGGTTTAGCTCAGCCCTTGAATCGGAGAGCGGTACTGCCGACAAATATTGGGAGCTACTGCAAAAAGACGAAAACAAAGCCACCAAAGAGCTGGCTCAAACGCCTCTGCTGCTTACCTTTTTATGCCTTGTGTACGACCGGCAGCATATATTGCCGACCTTACGCAGCATCCTCTACGGTAAAGCCCTCGACATTTTGCTGTCTGAGTGGTCGGCTCAAAAGCGGCTAGAACAAGACCCCATTTACGAAGGCTTTCACCCTGATTTAGAAAAAGTGCTGCTGGCCCGAATTGCCTACGACAGCTTTGAGCAAGACCAGCTTTTCTTTCTCAAAGACGACATTACCCGGCGCATTGGCGAGTTTTTGGAAGATACCTTAGACGCCCCCAAACATTTGGATGGGGCGGCTGTGCTAAGGGCGATCGAGCGGCAGCAGGGCATTTTGGTTGAGCGGGCCACCGATATCTACTCGTTTTCTCACCTGACGCTGCAAGAATATCTCACTGCCTTTCACATTAAAGAAGAAGGGCTAGAGACTGAGCTGATTATCCAACATCTAACGGATAAGCGCTGGCAAGAAGTGTTTTTGCTAGTGACAGGGCTACTGGGCAACAAAGCCATTGAGTTTTTAGCGGCCATCGAGGCCACAGCTCATACATACATTCAGACGCATCCAAAACTGATTGCGTTAATTCAATGGGCTAATATCAGCACCGTAGACTCAAGAGGCCAATTTAACCCCGTCGCCAAACGAGCGACTGCCATCGCCAGCGCCATCGCCAGCGCCAGCGCCAGCGCCAGAGCCAGAGCCAGCGCCAGCGCCATCGCCATCGCCATCGACAGCACCAGCGACAGCACCAGCACCAGAGCCATCACCATCGCCATCGCCAGCGCCATCGCCAGAGCCATCGACAGCGCCAGAGCCAGAGCCATCGACAGCGCCAGAGCCAGAGCCAGCGCCATCGACAGCGCCAGCGCCATCGCCAGAGCCAGCGCCATCGACAGAGCCATCGACAGAGCCATCGCCATCGACAGCTTTTTTGTCGCAATATTCAGCAATCCTAAATTTGCAGAACTGCCGGATCAGCTCGAGCTTATGGCTAAAACCATACCCGCCCAAGATGCACCAGGTAGTGACTGGCATAACTGGGCTGATGAGCTAGAAGCACTATGGCTAAATGCCTTGGGCCTGAGTCGAGCAGACCTGAGATTTAATCGAGAAGAAGCTGAAGCGCTGCAAAACTATCTGTGTGCCATAGATCTCTTACTGCGGTGCAAAAATGCTGCTGTGCGCATACGCAAGCAAGCCTGGGCCGAGCTTGAAGATCGCCTGCTCACCTACCCCAGCTAACGCAAAGGCACCCAATAAAATTAAAGCACTACGCCCTCTGGTGAACTCCATGGTCGAGACCAAAGTTGTCAGCATTACGCGCGGCCAAAATTGCCAAATTGTCAAAGGTATTGAGCACAAGCGAGCTTCCATAGATACCCTACTTCAGCACGTCGAAGCCCTTGCCCCTGACCCAACCAACCATCAGAAGCCGAAATCTACCAAATCGTCAAAGACATTAGGGATGAGCGAGCTAAACCGTAGAATCATGCTCGATACAAAAGTCTCTCTTCTTCCCTGAGAAAGGGTTTAGAGATAGGGAAAATTTCAGCAGAGAGTAAGCCACCTGCCGCCAACTTCGCCCTCCATCCCCCAACCCCTTCCTCCCAAGTCGGGAGAAAGGGGAGTAGACCCCCTTCAAAGTCCCTCTCCCACCCTGGGAGAGGGATTTAGGGAGAGGGAAAAACCTCAACATAGAGCAAGTTCCCTCCCACCAACTTCGCCCTCCATCCCCCAGCCCCTTCCTCCCAAGCTGGGAGGAAGGGGAGCCTAAGATTACCCGCGCGGGTAATTAGCAACGCCCCACCCCAGCGCCTAGGATTTTGTCATGAAATGCCCACAGAGAAACCCATCATTCTCTGCCTGAGGGCGACCTGGCCCAGCATTTCTGCATCTACAGCCCTAACCCACCCCAAAAGCTTTCGCCCCCTTTCCCTTCAATGAAAGCCTTCCGGGAACCTGCCCACCCAAGGAGATTTTTCCATGGCCGATCTCGTCGTCAACTATTCCCTCGCCAGCGCCATCACCCTCGCCAACCCCGACGGTACCCTGCCCGCCGTCATTACCAACTGCACCGAAGCCGCCGGGCCAGGCGCAACCGCCCTCGGCCCCCTCGACAAAGCCCTCCACTTCGACACCGGGGCCTCCATTCAAACCACCTTGTCGCCGGGGGCCATTACCCCCAACCGCTTCTGCATTCGCGTCGCCTTTTCGGCCAACGGCCCCGTCACCACTCGGCAAAACCTGGTTGAATGTACCGCCCTGCCCTTTGCCATGTTTTTAGAGCCCGGCAGCGCTGGCGATCGCTTCAACCTAGTCGTTGCCGTGGCCAATAGCCAGGTCGATTGGGCGATCGCCCACACCACCAACCGCGTCGCCCTCACCCTCAACACCTGGTACGTCGTCAGCCTCGTCTACGACCTCGACACCCTCGCCCTCATGGTCGATGGCACTGTCCACGCCGTCACCGCTTTCCCCAACGGCGGCCTCAAAGCGGGCACTGGCGACAAACTGTGGGTTGGCTCCTGGGTTGATGGCCTGCGCTGGCCCTTCAAGGGCGACATCGCCGCCGTGCAGATCTACCGCGACATTCCGGCAGACCTCGAAACCGCCCTCGACGCCAAGCGCTCTATCCCCGAGTGGTTTCTCACCCACAAGCACAACGCCATCCGGCCCACGCTCAACTTGGGCAATAAAATCTCAGATTTTTACTTCGACAGCGCCATCAGCAGTTACGTGCAGCCCTTTGAGGGCGGTCTAATCTCCTACACCGCTACCCACGGCGTCGCCTTTGAAATGCACGGCAGCATCCACGCCTTCTACCAGGGCGACTCAAACCTGCGCCGCAGCCTCGGTGCCCCCGCCAGCGACGAAATCAACGGTCGCAGATCTGGGTCGCGCAAGAGCGTCTTTGCCCAGGGCTGCATTTACTGGTCGCCCCAGACTGGCGCAGTGCCCGTGCTCGGTCGCCTCTACCTCGACTACGAAATGCTGGGCGAAGGGGGCAGTGCGATCGGTCTGCCCACCGCCGCTCAAGTCGCCGTCCCCGGCGGGGTGATGCAGCAGTTTCAGGGGGGCCGCATGTATTACCGCAGCGGGGCTTCCAACGCCTTTGAGGTACACGGCGACATTCTCGGCAAGTATGACGCCACGGGCGGCGTCACCCGCTGGGGCTTCCCCGTCAGCCACGAGAGCGACGTGCGCCGCGACAGCCAAGTGCTCGGCAAAGTCAGCCACTTCGAGAGCTGCACCATTTACTGGAGCGGGGCCACCGGAGCCCGCATCATCTATGGCGACATTCGCCGCAAATACCTAGAGGCGGGCGGCCCCCAGGGGGCGCTGGGCTTCCCCACCAGTTCAGAAGAAGACATCCCCGGCGTGGCTGGCCCCGCCCGCTACAACACCTTCCAGCAGGGCAGCATTCTCTGGTTTAACGGCCAGCTCCACGTCTGCTACCCCTTCCGGTTCTTCATTGGCCGGGTTGACACCAAAGAAGAAGACCGCGACTTTCTCGATGTCGATGGCCAAAACGACCTCTACTGCCGCGTTGCCATCACCGTGAATGGCCACCGCGTCTACGACAAAAAACTGCCCGAGGGCGACAAACACTTTAGCAGCGCCAACATCAAAGACGTCAACTTCAACGTGCCCTATGCCGTGCTGCCCGGCGACCCCAACCTCAACGTGCAGTTCCAGGTCGAAATTTGGGAGTCTGACTCGGGCAACCTGTTCGGCGGCGACGATGACCTGCTGGGCCGCTTTACCAAAGATCTCAACATTCGCAATGCCTGGGGCCTGCGCGACAACGCCAACGGCATCTTTAGGGCCAGCAACTTTGGCCCCTGGATGAACTTTATGGACTGGTCGATTAAGCCCCAGCTCGGGGCCAACACGCCCCTCGACTTTTTCTCGGCCATCAACCGGGGCACCCCCACCGTCGACTTTCGCGAATACGCCGCCGCCTTTGGCGACGTTGACCCCGACTGGGAGTTTGACTTTGGCCTGATCGACGATGGCCTCAAGGCGCTGTTCTACGAGCTGGTGGTGAAGGGCGTCGCCGCCGGGGGCAACTGCTTCGGCATGGCCACCGAGGCCATCTACGCCTACAAAGACATGAGCCGCCTCAGCCGCCCCCTCAGCCGCTTTGGCAACTGGGCTGAGGTCGAGAACGACTTTAACGTGCGCCACGCCTACCAGGTGGGGGCCGATGCGGTCTGGTGGTTTGTGGGTCAGTTTCTCAGCGGCAAAACCCACAACCCGGTCAGCGTCTTTCAAGACACCTGGGATGCCCACAACCGGGGCCTCAACCCGGTGATTTGCCTGTCGCAAAACTACGACTTTAGCGGCGCACCCCACTGCATAACGCCCATCGCCTGGCGCAACACCGGCACCGAAATGCAGATCGATGTGTTTGACCCCAACTCGGGCAGCAGCATCCGGCGCATTGTCATCGACCCGGCCCGCAACACCTTCCGCTACGAGAATGGCCGGGTCTACGAAGGCGGCGAGTGGAGCGGTGGCCGCCTGCACTACATGCCCTTCTCGGTGCTCAACCACCGCCAGCGCACCCCCGTGTGGGATGCCATTATGCTGCTGCTGGGTGGCGTGGTGCTGATTTTGGGCGACAGCGCCGAAACCCTCAGCCTCACCGACGAAAACGGCAACAACCTCAACGCCTTTAAAGACACCTCCCGCAAGGTCGAGAATCTGTCTGGTAAGTTTGTGCCCTTCCCCGGCCTCTCGGGCAACAACCCGATCAAAGGCGAGCTGCTGCTGGGTATGCAGCCGAAGCGATCGCGCCTGCTCCCCCTCGACAACGTGCTGCTCGATTCGGTGCAGCTCAACAACGTCAGCAACCTAAGCCGCAACCTGGGTACGACGCTGTCTGCCAACGCTAACCCCAACCTCAATGTGGATTTGGGTGCAACGGCTCGATTCCGCGATCGCGCCGTGCTCGACGCCATCCAGCGCGTGCAGCAGCCCACCGACCTCGACAGCTGGGTACACACCCTGCGCGGCGTCAATACCGGGCGGCTGAACTACTACCTCAAGCGTCCCTTGCAGGCGTTGCAGATTGGTGGGGCCATTCGCGCCAGCGATCGCCTCACCATGACGGCCACTCGCCTGCAAGCCGTCGATAACGAGTTCAAAGTCGTGGCCCAAAACGCCAACACCTACACCCTATCGGCGGTTTCTAAGCTGGGGGCCGGGCGCGACTTCGTCAAAGTCACCGTCGAGAACGTACCCGCCGAGGCCAACCAAGAGCTGAAGATTAACCTCCAGCCCGGCCTCAACACCCTGGATGTAGTCTCCAACGGTGCCCCCTTTAACGCCACCGTCACCTACGAAGGCCGCGTCAACGACAAACCCCTCCGCAGCCAGTACACCGTCCCCATGTCTCAAGGCATGCGGCTCACCGCCCCCAACCTCGAAGACGCCGGTACCCTCAAAGTCAGCGGCATCGAGCGGGTGCTGGGCGAAGTGCGCACCACCCAGCTGATTCAGGGGCAGTAAGGCGAGAAAACTGTTTGCTTTCAAGGGGTTTTGCCGGGGCAATAAACCCCTGCTGATCCCCCCTGCCCCTCTTAAAAGGGGGGTTAAGAACAGCCTCTAAACTCCAGGAACAGCGATGGCTAATTTAGCCGTCGCTTTTTTTGGAAATGTCTCCTCCTGTAGGGGCAAACGGCGTTTGCCATTACCTATGCGATCGCACCTGTCGATTGGGCGAAACAGAGTGGAACCTGCAAGTAAATGTTGATCATAAAGCCCTTGCTGACCCGCCCCACGAGAAGCAAGCCACATCCCCTAGCCCCTCCTCCCAAACCGGAAGAAGGAAACTGGAACATCTCAAAGCCCCTCTCCCAATTTTGGGAGAGGGGCTTGGGGAGAGGGCCGAGGGGCTTGAGCAGAGGGCAGCGAAATATCCCCACTACGCTTAAATAGAGAATCCTCCCCCTCCACAAATTGCCATGGCCGCCAAAACGGAAATTGCCCGACTGTGGCAGTCCAACCTGCCTGGCATTGAGCTGTTCAATGCCCAGCTCTACCACCACACCTTTGCCAAACACATGCACGAGGCCTACACCATTGGCTTCACCTATGCGGGCCTGGGTGGCTTTTTCTACCGGGGTGGCCATCACTACGCCCACCCCCGCAGTTTTAAGCTAATCCATCCGGGCGAAGTGCACACCGGGCAGGTACAGGCTGAGGCAGGCTGGGGCTTTCGCAACCTCTACATCAGCGTGCCAAAAATACAGCAGATTTTGGTTCAGCTGGAGTGTCCAGGGCTGCCCTACTTTGCGATCGCCCTACAGACCAGCCCCGATGCAATTGGGCAGGCCATGTTTAACCGGTTGTTTGTCGCCCTCAGTCAGCCCACGCTTCAGCTAGAGCGAGACTCTCTGCTGCTGGAGTTGATGGCCCATTTAATCGATCGCTACGGCGACAGGCAGCGCCAGTGGCAGCGACCAGTGCCCAAAAGCAACGCCTTGGCCCAAGTGCAAACCTACCTAAAAACCCACTACGCCGAGAACATTTCCATTGACGCTCTGGCCCAACAAGCGGGTCTGAGCCCCTTCTATTTAATTCGCAGCTTTCGGCAGCAGGTGGGGTTGCCGCCCCACAGCTATCAGCGCCACTGGCAGCTTGTGCAGGCCAAGCGATCGCTCCACAGCGACCAGCCCATTGCTGATATTGCGATCGCCCACGGCTTCTACGACCAAAGCCACCTCAACCGCGCTTTCAAGCAGGCCTTTGGCGTCACCCCTGGCCAATACCGCCAGGGCAATTTTGTCCAAGACGACGGTGCCTGAACCTCGGTAACCTGGTTAGGCAATCCGAATTCAAAGACTTCCATTGGACGTAAATACCTCGTAGGGGTACAGCATGCTGCACCTCTACAACCCCAAGACTAACAAACAGAATTCGGCAGAAAATCTACCTTTGGGCAAGACATGACAGTGGCTAAAGGCTTTTTTAGCGACGTTTCTCTCTCAGCGATCATCGCAGGTTTCGTCACCGTATTAGTCGGCTTCACCAGCTCAGCGGTGATTGTGTTCCAGGCCGCCCAGGTCCTCAATGCCACCCCCGCCGAAATCGCCTCCTGGATGTGGGCCTTGGGTCTCGGCATGGGCCTCACCTGCATTGGCCTTTCCCTGCGCTACCGCGCTCCCGTCGTCACCGCCTGGTCTACCCCCGGCGCGGCCCTGCTGATCACCTCCGCCGCTGGGGTGCCCATGGCCGAAGCGATCGGGGCCTTTTTGGTATCTGGGATGCTGATTACCCTGGCCGGGTTCACCGGCTGGTTTGAGCGGTTGATGAACCGCATCCCCCTATCGCTGGCGGCAGGTATGCTGGCCGGGGTGCTGCTGCGCTTTGGGCTGGATGTCTTCACCGCCATGCAGACCCAGTTTGCGATGACCTTTGCCATGTTTTGCACCTACCTGGCCATGCGCCGCCTAAAGCCCCGCTATGCCGTAGTAGCAGCGCTGGGGGTGGGGATTGCGATCGCCGCCCTGCAAAACCTGATCCAGTTCGACACCGTCACCCTGCAACTAGCCCGCCCAGTATTCATCGCCCCCCAATTCTCCCTCGGGGCCATCATCGGCGTTGCCCTACCGCTGTTTGTGGTCACCATGGCCTCCCAAAACATACCGGGAGTTGCCGTCCTACAAGCCTCCGGCTATGCCTCAGTCCCCATTTCCCCCATCATCGGCTGGACGGGGGCCGCCAACGTAATCCTCGCGCCCTTTGGTGGCTTTGCGCTGAACCTAGCCGCCATTACCGCCGCCATCTGCATGGGCCGCGAAGCCCACGAAGACCCTGATAAGCGGTATGTAGCCGCGATCGCCGCCGGTTTCTTCTATCTACTCATCGGCCTCTTCGGAGCCACCGTCGCCGCAGTATTCGCCGCCTTTCCCCAAGAGCTGGTGCTGGCGATCGCCGGTCTAGCCCTCCTCGGCACCATCGGCAACGGACTCTTCACCGCCCTACGTGACGAAACCCAGCGCGAACCCGCCCTGATCACCTTCCTCGTCACCGCCTCCGGCATCACCCTTCTCGGCATCGGCTCCGCCTTCTGGGGTCTAATTGCCGGAGTCTTCGCCCTCCTCCTAACCACCCACCGCAACTAAGGCTGTTTCTCGAAAAGAACGTCCCTGCATTGGGCAGACACATGGGTCTGCCCCTACCCCCTACCCCCTCAGTCGCCGCCGCTCAAACTCCCGCAGCCGCCGCTCAAACTGCTGCCAGTGGCCATCCATATCGTCCAGCGAAACCTCAAACAACTGCGCCGGTTGATCGGCCAGGGCGATCGCCACCAGACCCTTTTGCACTGCCAACCCAAAGTCGGCATAGACCTGATGAGCCGCCTCCCGATAAGCCGCGATCTGCAAAAAATAATCCCCCAGCCACTGGGGCTGCTTGGGTCGCAGGGCCGTTTTCCAGTCGCACAGGTGTAGCTCGCCCTTCACCACCACCAGCGCATCGGGAATGCCCACAAACCCCGCCGAGTGCCACACTGCCCCTTCTACCAGCAGCACCTCATCCACCTGATCTAACACCGGCAAAATCGACTCCCAATAGCCCGCCAAATCAGTGGGGATCTCCACCGCTGCACCGTTGAGGTAGGCCTCAATCTGTTTGTGCAGCCGCGTACCCGCCGAAGACGCCTTGCCCGAAATCTGTTGCGCTGCTTCAACCCCCACCCGCTGCCGCCAGCGCTGCAATGCCTCCCGCGCTTCCTGAGGCTTGGTGGCCGACAGCACTGTCGTCACACCGGGGTAGCAGCGCCCCTCTATCTCGTAGAGCATTTTGCGGTCGCGGCGCACTCGTTTGGCCACATAGCGAGGAAGTGGAGGCACCATAGTCCATTCAGTAGGGTCGCTGAAATTGTAGCCACCAATCTGCTCGTGCCGCAGAGGCAAGTATCTTCTCGGGTCTCACGATGCCTTCATTAAGACTACAGGAGAGCTGAATTAGTCTTATATTGAGACCATAACGCTCTGGTGTTTACCCGTAGTAGAACCCAAAAATATACGGGTGCCCTAACGTTAGAGACACCCGTATGTAATGCAGCGATCGCCTTGCCCCAAACCTTGGGTCAGAGCTTCTGTACAACACATGGAACTTAGATTTCTAAGCCTTTTTTGGTTTGCTTAAGCTGCTTATACAGTGACTTAATTTGTTCAAAGGCCTCGTCGGGGGAGAGCTTGCCACCAGTTTGCAGTCCTGAAATGTAGCCAACTCGGTTGGCAAATTCTTGCAGGTTGGCATTGAACACAAGCTGTTGAGGCGAAAACGTACCGTAGTAGGAGCTTTTTGGAGAAATGAATCCATCCAAATCGCGCCGGTTGTTAGGAGAGCCAGAATAGGACATAGGGCATAAATAACCTTCTCTTAAACAGAACTAAATATTCCCTTAATCTTAGACACGATAGCCCAGCCCATGGGTTTCTGCAACGAAGATTATTGCAAATCTACCCCAAGAATTAGACCTACCGCCTCGCCTAGGCCATGGCCATCAGCGAACTCTGGATCAAACCAAGACCGTGCTGGCTGGCCCAGGTATGCAGATCGTTAAAGGCGCGATCGCGATACTGTCCATAGCGTTCCCGTTTGTTGCGCACCTTCACCGGTAAGGGCGGCAGAATGCCAAAGTTGGGCGGCATCGGCTGAAAGTGCTTCGGCTCCGCCGAGGTAATGAAATCGACCAGCGCCCCTAGCATCATCGTCACCGGCAAACTTAGCCGCTCTTGGCCCAGGGCCAAACGGGCCGCATTTGTCCCAGCCAGCCAGCCTCCGGCCACCGCCGCCGTGTAGCCCTCGGTGCCTACCAGCTGCCCCGCCGCCAGCAGCGTAGGCCGCGCCTTAAATTGCAGCGTATTGTGCAGCAGCTCCGGCGAATTCAAAAACGTGTTGCGGTGCATCACCCCCATGCGCACAAACTCGGCGTTCTCCAGCCCAGGAATGAGACGAAACACCCGCGCCTGTTCGCCCCAGCGCAGATTGGTTTGAAAGCCCACCATATTCCACAGCTGGCCGCTTTTGTCTTCTTGGCGCAGCTGCACCACGGCGTAGGGTTTTTTACTCTTATTCTCTGGGTCTTTGAAGTCGCCTAGGCGGGCGTCGAACAGCCCCACCGGCTTGAGCGGGCCGTAGCGCATGGTGTCTTCGCCCCGGCGGGCCATCTCTTCGATGGGTAGGCAAGCCTCAAAGAATTTGGCCGTTTCGCGCTCAAAGTCCTTGAGTTCGGCCTGTTCAGCGTTGCACAGCTCAGTCCAAAAGTGGAGGTACTGCTCGCGGTTCATGGGGCAGTTGAGGTAGGCGGCCTCACCGCGATCGTAGCGAGAGGCCATAAACGCCACCGACTGGTCGATGCTGTCGCCCACCACAATGGGGCTGGCGGCGTCAAAAAAGCTCATGTAGCCCTGGCCGGTGAACCGCTCCAGCTCCACCGACAGCGCGTCGCTGGTCAGGGGGCCGGTGGTCAGCACCACAATACCGTCGTCGGGAATGCTCGTCACCTCGTCGCGCCGCAGCTCAATTAGCGGGTGACGCTCTAGAGTCTCAGTCAGGTCTTGGCTAAAGATGCCGCGATCGACCGCCAGGGCACCGCCCGCTGGCACCTGGTGCTGGTCGGCTTTGCCAATCACCACTGAGCCGAGCTGGCGCAGTTCTTCGTGAAGCAGACCCGAGGCGCGATCGCTAGCCATTGCCCCAAAGGAGTTGCTGCACACCAGCTCGGCCACATGCTCGCTGTGGTGCGCGGGGGATGTTTTATGGGGGCGCATTTCGTGCAGCACCACGGGCACCCCGGCCTGGGCAATCTGCCAGGCGGCCTCGGTACCGGCCAGCCCGCCGCCGATCACATGAATGGGGTCTGGGGTTTGCACTGCGTAGCCCTCAAAACTCAGCTTTTCTAGGATAACGGGTTCTAGACGCTTGAATGGCTGTGTAGAGAGCCGATGCCATTCGGTATAGTAAAAAAGACAAGACCGGGCCTTAGTCAGCAGGTAATGAGACTGCAAACCAATGCCTATTCCCCAGGATTCTACAGATTACTATGCGACTTTGAAGGTTAGCCGCCTGGCCAGCCTAGCGGCAATTAAACAGTCTTACCGGCAATTAGCCCGTCAGTTGCACCCCGATCTCAACCCTAACAATGAGGCGGCGGCAGAGCAGTTTAAAGTCTTAAACGAAGCCTACGAAGTGCTTTCAGATGTTGCAAAGCGCCGCCACTACGACCGCTATGGTGCCCATTGGGAAAAAGCCCAGAAAGGTTACGGCACTACCAGCTACCCCAGCGCTAGACCACCTGATGACTTTGAAGAAATGGAATTTGGTCGCCACGGCAACTTTGAAGACTTGCTGGGGGATCTGCTGAACCGTTATCGCTAGCAAATAGTAGGTACATCATTTCTTGGGATACTGCAGCAACAATACAAGTTCAAGAGGCGATTGCAATATTCTACAAGCCGATGGCATTCTAAGAAATGACTATGCCTACTAAGTAGGTGGATAGCTTTAAGAAGACAATGAAGACTTTAGATAAGTTGAGTCTTTATTCAAAAGCCTTAGCAAGAAGCTTATAGACCCGCTTTAAAACCATAAAAATAGTCAGAAGGAATTGAATAGAAAGATAATATATAACTGCTCTCGGAAGCCATTCAAAAAGGCATATCATTTTCCACAAATTGCAATTATTTGTCTTTAAAAAATAAGTGAGTAACACAACCACACTTATAGTTGATATTAGAATAGAAAAAGATACGTTGACATAAATCTCTCGAAGCAATTCACGACTCTGAACCTCTCTCTTAATCTCCAGCAGATCTGTTGGTTTAGGATTGCCAGCGCCTCTCCCTGAAATGTCATAAACAAGCAGTAAAAGATTAAATGGAAGCGCGGAAAAAATTGAGAAGGATGTTATTAGGGCATTAACTAATTCATTATTCAGAAAAATTCCAGAATAGGTCATTATGCCAGATAAAATGGCGGGAAAGAGGAAGAAAAGAAATATATCAGGGTAATGTAGTCTGTTAGTCTTGTTATTTCTAAGGTTGGCGACATGATCTTTGACAATGTCGCCAACCGAAATTTTGTTAAGCATGCCATTAATTTAGTGAAGGGTACATTTGCTTAATTATGTCTTTAAGATAAATTAAAGTAATCTTATTAATACTTTCAAAGGTTGGATTGTCGTCCTTGTCTAACTTCACTTGATCTGAGATGTCATAGTAGTTTCTAGCTTTGTTTAGATCACCTAAATCAAAAATCCTAAGGCTCCCATCTATCTCAACCTCAACTTTGACCGTGTCATAATTAAAATTGAAGTCACGAAGTTCTATAAGGCTTTTGATATTTGACTGTGTCTCAAATAAACTTTTTATTTTCCCCATAATTGGAATTCTACTCGCAGATAATACTATTTCCATATCGTATGGAGTTTCTTCATGGCCTTCATCAAGACCATCAAACCTGTCAGATGGCGCTTCGTACTTTACACATCTAAGTTTTTTAATAGTGCCGCCGTATAGAATTTTTTTGATTATCTCCTCCTGAATGAGTGGATTAATCTCTACTTTAAATCCTTTGTGGTTTTCAGCGAAGTACTTATCTAAAAAGATACCAAGTTTTGAGCGAATCCCGTATTTGCCAGTACGCTGCAAAATCAGTACTCCTTCATCTGTATCCTTTGGCATGTATGCAAGGAAATAGAATGGAAGGACATCAGCATCGCTTTTTTGTTTTTTATAGGTTATGGAGTCTGTTTCTACAGGGTGCATCCCAGTTATGTAATGAGCATTAATGCTTATGTTGGGATAACAGTACGAGGGGTAAGCTTTGGGCATCGTTCGCTCTACCCATCAGGCCCATGGATGAATCTAAGCAAGCCCGCTTGAA
>JAESGV010000180.1_pt1 | contig 42797 bp, 40 predicted proteins | sample 9269781 | NCBI WGS metagenome assembly JAESGV01 (sample SAMN15741586, study PRJNA653496) | algae metagenome | isolation source: Tildeniella torsiva UHER 1998/13D and co-occurring heterotrophs from... | place: Slovakia: Slovak Paradise National Park, Hrabusice, Kosice Region | collected 2000-01-01
AGGTTCAAATCCTGTCCCCGCATCCCATTCGACGTACGAAATCAACGCATCAAAAGCCGCCTCGGAGAACCACTCCGCAGGCGGCTTTCGCGCTTCCACCACAACCCCGCAAAACTGAAACCGCGCCAGGTTGGCGGAGGAAGCCATGCCGCCGCCTGCCTGGGCGTCCACACTGCCACGACGCTGTCATCGAAGCCGAACCTGGCCTGGAAGACCTTCGGCTTGCGGGCCAGTGCCTCTGTCTCGTCAGGCATCCGCCAACCGCCCGATCAACGGCGCAGCTGCCCACCAAGGGTCGCGAGCTCGGAAGCTAGCCCTGCTTGCGAAGCGATCGCACGAAGCTTTGACCTGCCTCGGCAAAGCCCGTGGCTCGGCAAAAGGCTTCGAGCGTAGGTGCTTCCGGCGGGGCCCGGACTTCCAGGTCACCACAGCCGGCCGCACGCGCCGCCTGCGCGGCAGCTTTGACCAGGAGGCGGCCGATCCCTTGGCGCCGCTCATCGGCGTTGACCAGCAATGTAGTGACCTGCGCCGTTGGGCGGGGCGCATGCAGCGTAGGATACCAGTGCATCACCACGATGCCGCTCGGCGGTCCCCATTGCACCGCGACAAGTGCCGTTGACGAGGCTTGGCGTACCGCCAGGAGCAGTTCCGCCAACCGCGCCGCGCCGATGACGTGCCCTACCGTGCCGAGCAGCGTGACCAGGCCGGGCGCATCGTTCGGCATGGCCGCGCGGATTTCCAGGCCGTAGCGTGAGGTCAAGACGTTGGTCCATGGCTTTGGCACACCCTGGAGATGGACCGCGCTCCAGGTCAATGGCGCCGACGCCGCACGCATCAGCACGCGCACAGCGATGGCGCGCGTCGGGTGCTTCGATCCAGCCGTGCCGCGACCCGGCAGAGGCCGACCGTCAGGCGCGCGGACCCGGGCTGCCTGTTGCGTATCAGGCCGTCCCGTGGTCACGCAGATGGTGCTCTGCGGCACTCCGCCCCTGCCGCCGGGCCAGCGGGCAGGCCTTGGGCATGGGCACATCGCGGCTCGCTGCCGATCGGCACATGCCGGTGATCGGTTGGTCGGCGATCGTGACCTTGCCCCGTCTATATGGTTCGTATTGCCGCCGGCTCGCTGGAGACAGGGGATCAGGATCGCCGGAACGGGGAGACAGATGGGAACAACCAGCCTGGGGGGGAGGAATGAGCAGACATTGCTGATCTCCACCTCCCCGCCAAACAGGGGGCAGAAGTTGTTCGCTGCCGGTGTGATCGCCCTTCTGCTGGGCGCGATGCTTCTGGTCGCGCCGTTCGCGCGGAACGAGCTGGAAAGCACCGAGCCCCTGGTGCTGGCCTATACGGCTTCCGTCTTCACCACCGAGCTCATCACCGCGGCATTGCTGCTGTCGCTGTTCGCCATCCAGCGGTCTCCAGCGCTGCTGGTACTCGCGACAGCCTACCTTTTCTCGGGTTTCATGGCCGTGCCCTGGGCGATGTCGTTTCCCGGCGTGCTCGCACCGCTGGGCATCGCCGATGCAGGCCAGCAGACGACCGCCTCGATTGCCGCGATCCGGCGCATCGGCTGTCCCCTGTGCCTGCTGACCTACGCCATGCTGCGGGGGAGCAGGGAGCTGCGTCCGGGCAGACTGGTCCCGGCATTGATCGTCGGCTGCATCGTATCGGTCGCGGTGACGGTCGTTGGCGTCACCTGGCTCATCTTCGAGAACCAGGACCTGCTCCCGCGCTTCACGGAGGATAGCGGGCGGACCACTGACCTCTGGATGTATGTCCCTGGCGTTGCCCTGGTCCTGTATGCGTTGCTGGTGGTGCTGCTCGGGCTGTTCGGCCGGTCGGTCCTGGACCTCTGGCTGACGGTCGTCATCTGCGCCCTCGCGATCGATCTGCTCCTGCTTTCGTTCCTCAGCTCCGGCCTGCGCCTCAGTGTCGGCTGGTGGGCGGGGCGGCTCTACAGCCTGACCGCCGCCAGCATGGTGCTGCTCGTGCTGCTCGCCGAGGCTGCTTCGTTGGCGGCTCGGCTTGCCCGGTCCGTCGCGGCCGAGCGGCGCGCGCAGGAGGCGCGGTTGGTGACCCTGCAGGCGTTCTCCGCCTCGATCGCGCATGAGATCAACCAGCCGCTGGCGAGCATGGTCACCAACGCCCATGCGGGGTTGCGCTGGCTGGCGCGGGATGAGCCCGACCTGGACGAGGCCGGCGCCGCGCTGGCCCGCATTGCCAGGGACGGGCAGCGCGCCGGGCAGGTCATCGAAGGCATCCATGCCATGTTCAGCAAGGGTGGGCAGGACCACGCCCGGCTCGACCTCAACCCGCTCCTACGCGACGTGCTCGATCGCTACCGGCACGAGTTTCGGACGGCGCATGTGACGGTCCATACGGAGCTCGATCCGAATCTCCCGCCAGTGTCCGCGAATCGCGTGCAGATCGAACAGGTCGCCTGCAATCTGGTGACGAATGCGATCGATTCCCTGCGTTCCGTGGCGGACGGGCCGCGGGTGCTTCTGGTCCGCTCCACAACGCTGGCCGGCGGCGAGGCGCTTGTCGCTGTTGCAGATTCTGGAATCGGCTTGCCGCCGGCCCATTCGGACCAACTCTTCGAACCTTTCTTCACGACGAAAGCCAGCGGCCTGGGCGTGGGGCTGACCGTGGCCCGTCTCATCCTGGAAGCGCATGGAGGGCGGCTCTGGGCCACCGAAAACGCCCCGCGCGGTGCGATCTTCCAGTTCACGCTGCCCCGCGATACAGGCCCGGACCCATTGGTGGAGGAGCCGGTCAGATGACATCCATTGTCTTCGTCGTGGATGATGACCTGGCGATCCGCGAAGCGCTGCAAAGCCTGCTGCGCTCGGTGGGCCATGTGGTGGAGGCCTTCGCCTGCACCCGTGACCTGCTCGAACACCGTCAGCGGATAACGGACGCGGCGGGATGCCTCGTACTGGATGTGCGGCTGCCGGGGCAAAGCGGACTTGAGCTTCAGCGAGAGCTTGCTGCCGCCGGCATCCTGTTGCCGGTCATCTTCATCACGGGGCATGGCGATGTACCCATGTCGGTCGCCGCGATGAAGGCGGGCGCGATTGAATTCCTCACCAAGCCATTCCGTGACCAGGATCTTCTCGACGCCGTCCATCGTGCCCTCGAACTCGACAGCCTCCGCCGCGCCGCATCGACAGCGCTCGCCGCATTGCAGGAACGGTTCGACTCGCTCACGGCAAGGGAACGTGAGGTCATGGCGCTCGTCGTGGCCGGGCGCCTGAACAAGCAGATTGCTGCGGAGCTCCAGCTTGCCGAAGTCACGGTGAAGGTTCACCGCGCCCAGGTGATGGCGAAGATGCACGCAAGGTCGTTGCCGGAGCTGGTCCGCATGGCGGACCGCCTGGCCGCCGACCGCCCGAAAGCCTAGGGCCTGTGGACAGCTGGGGCCGGGATGCGGCCGGCGAGGGATTTTTCGTGCTGGGAAGGAAGACAGCGGAGCCGATGGCTATCCATCGGCGAGCATGGCTGACGAACCCAGCGCGGAAAAGCACCGCCGGACGCGCCCGCAACCCAACTGTCCACAGGTCCTAGGGCGCGATACCTTGGTATAATTGTCGCTACGTGAGCCGCCGACCAAGGATGTGTCGGCGGAATTGTCGCGCGTGGCAGCAGCCCGGCAGGAGACGCGCCACGCCAGGAGGACCGGATGAAAATTCGAAAATTCAGTCGGCAGGACGCCATCATGGAGCGCTCGCCCGTCCAGCCCGGCGACATCCTCACCGGAAATTTGGTCGATGAACGCGACGGCGGTCCGATCACCATCGGCTATGGTCGTTGGGGAAAGAACCAGCAGTTGGAGATGACCCTCGCGGTGGATGACGTGATGATCCTTCTGGAGGGCCGGCTCGCCGTTTCCTTCGATGGCGCCACGGTCGAGGCAGTCGCCGGCGACATCGTCCATATGCCCAAGGGCGAGACGGTGAGGATCGAAGCCCGCGAAGAAACGGTGACCGCCTATGTCACCTATCCGCATTGGCGCGTGGCGGAAGGGTGATGGATCGCCATCCGCACGGAGCACGGGTTTGCGCCGAGGGCCATGCAGGTGGCTGGTCAGTGTGCGCTTGACGGGGATCGCGCGCGGCCGCGGGTGATGCCCGACGCGATCGGCAAGGAGACCGATGGGAAGTCGACCGCTTGTGACGATTATTGACGACGATGAATCGGCACGCGAGGCCATCGCCGCCCTCGTCCGATCGCTCGGCTTCCTGGTGGCGGAATTCGCGGATGCGGCGGCCTTCCTGGAATCCGACCGGCTTGCGCAAACCAGCTGCCTGCTCGTGGACATGTGGATGCCAGGCATGACGGGGCTTGCGCTGCATCAGCACCTGCGCAGCGCCGGAACGCCGGTGCCGACCATCATCATCACCGGGCACGCCACGGAGGCAGGCCGATCCAGCGCGCTGGATGCGGGCGTCCGCTGCTACCTGCCGAAGCCGTTGGAGCCGGAGGCGTTGCTCGCCTGCATCCATTCGGTGCTCGCGAACAGGGCCTGAGCGGGCCGATCCGCCGTATCGCTGGCGGAAGCCGAAGCGGCGGCAATGTGCTGGCGGTAGCCGCACGGTCAGGACGCACGATACCATCATATAATTGTTTCGACCCGACCTGCTGCCCCAGGCTCCGCCCCATGCAGAAGCGTCCCGGCCGGGCACGTCCGCGCGCTTCTTTGACGAGGGACGAAATCATGCAGGCGAAGCCGGAAGCCACGACCAAAGCTGGGGCGCTGCTGCTCACGCCGCAGGACCACACGTTGATCATGATCGACTTCCAGTCGCAGATGGCCTTCGCGACGAATTCGATCGACGCTGTGGCGCTGCGCAACAACGCGGCCCTCATCGCGCGCGCGGCGCAGGGCTTCAGCGTCGCGACCATCCTGACCACGGTCGCGGAGAGCAGCTTCTCCGGCCCGATGTTCGACGAGATCGCAACGGCCTTCCCGGGCAAGCCGATGCTGGACCGCACCAGCATGAACACCTGGGAGGACGCGGCCGTGATCGCCGAGGTCAACCGCCTCGGCAAGACGCGCATCGTGCTCGCCGGGCTCTGGACCTCGGTCTGCATCGTCGGCCCGGCGCTTTCGGCGCTTGACCAGGGCTTCGAGGTCTATGTCATCGCCGATGCCTGTGGCGACATCTCCGACGAGGCGCATGACCGCGCCATGGAACGCATGATCCAGGCTGGCGCCAGGCCGATGACGGCCTTGCAGTACCTGCTGGAACTGCAGCGTGACTGGGCGCGGGGCGAAACCTACGAGCTGACGACCGGCATCGCGCGCCAACTCGGCGGCGCCTACGGCCTCGGCATCATCTACGCCAAGAAAATGTTCGGCGCCTCGGAAGGCCATTGAGCAAGGGCGCGATGTCGGCAGAACAACGGGCTTCCACATGAGCCCGGCGCCGACACGGCGCCAGGCGATCGAACCGGGAGCGGCCGCGACGGTCGCTCTCGCCGGCCTGTCGAGCGCAGCCGGCGCACAGAGAACCACCAACCTGGAAGGACCAGCCGCCATGCCCACCGTGACGACCCGCGACGGCGTCGAGATCTTCTTCAAGGATTGGGGCCCGCGCGACGCGCAGCCGATCGTGTTCCATCACGGCTGGCCGCTGTCATCCGATGATTGGGATGCGCAGCTGCTGTTCTTCCTGCAGAATGGCTATCGCGTCGTCGCGCATGACCGGCGCGGCCATGGCCGCTCGGCCCAGGTCTCGGGCGGCCATGACATGGACCACTATGCGGCGGATGCCTTCGCCGTGGCTGAACACCTGAACCTCCGCAACGCGGTGCATATCGGACATTCCACCGGCGGCGGCGAGGTCGCTCGCTACGTCGCGAAGCACGGCGAGCCTGCGGGCCGGGTCGCCAAGGCCGTGCTGGTGGCCGCCATCCCGCCGATCATGCTGAAGACCGAAGCCTATCCGGGTGGCCTGCCGATCGAGGTGTTCGACGGCTTGCGCAATGCGCTGGCGGCAAATCGTGCCCAGTTTTTCCGGGACCTGCCGGCGGGGCCGTTCTACGGCTTCAACCGGCCCGGCGCCACGGCGCATGAAGGCGTGATCCAGAACTGGTGGCGCCAGGGCATGAGCGGCAGCGCCAAGGCGCATTACGAGGGCATCAAGGCGTTCTCCGAGACCGACCAGACCGAGGACCTGAAGGCCATCGCCGTGCCGACACTGGTGATGCACGGCGAGGACGATCAGATCGTGCCGATCGACGGCTCGGCCAGGATCGCGGTCCGGCTGCTGAAGAACGGCACGCTGAAGACCTATCCGGGCTTCTCGCACGGCATGCTGACGGTGAATGCCGATGTGCTGAACCGCGACCTGCTGTCTTTCGTGCGCGACGCGACCTGACCGGACGGGTGGGGGAGGAGCGGCGCCGCGGCACCCCGCCCGCGGCCGTCGCTCCGCGACCCCGTTTGGCCTCACATGACTGGGAGCGCACCAATGACCATCTACATTGCTTCGCTCGGCGCGGGTCTGCTCGTCGGCATCGTCTACAGCCTGCTTGGTGTTCGCTCGCCGGCCCCACCGATCGTGGCCCTGATCGGCCTGCTGGGCATCCTGATCGGTGAACAGCTCGTCCCGGTCATGCGCAACCTCATCAAGGGCGAGACGCTGCGTGCCGCGATTGGCTTGGCCGATTGTTCCCACCACGTATTGGGGCAGCTGCCAGGACGGAATGCACGTCCGGACCTCTCATCCCAGCGCCCGCCGATGGTCTGATCGGACAAGCAAAAGACAGATGCGCGGAAGCAAGGTTGAAACCGGTGGAGAACACCTGCAGGGCATCTCGAGCCCCTCCTGTCGCAGGCTCCCGTCAACCCTTCCCGTCATCCTGCTCTCCCACGGCAACGGCCAGTCGCTCTATGCCTACGGGATGCTGTTGCCGCATTGGCGCGCGGGACGCCCGAAGGCTCCCCCGAAGGCTCCGTTGAAACGAAGTGACCATCGCCCTGCACCCTGGGAGGCTCAGCCCGTGCCAGAGACATCCGACGCCGATCTCGTCCTGTTCAACGGCAGGGTCACGACGCTCGACCCTTCCAACCCGCAGGCGCAGGCCGTGGCGATCAAGGATGGGAAGGTTCTTCTCGCCGGCACCGATGCCGAGGCCATGGCGCGCACCGGGGCGCGGACAAGGACCGTCGATCTCGGCGGGCGGCGGGTCATTCCGGGCCTGATCGACAGCCATACGCATGTGATCCGCGGCGGCCTCAACTACAATCTGGAACTCCGCTGGGACGGCGTGCCTTCGCTGTCCGACGGCATGGCGATGCTGCGGCGCCAGGCGCAGGCAACGCCACCGCCGCACTGGGTGCGCATCGTCGGCGGCTTCACCGAGCACCAATTCGCCGAGAAGCGCCTGCCGACGCTGGATGAGCTGAACGCGGCGGCGCCCGACACGCCCGTCTTCATCCTGCACCTCTATGATCGCGCGCTGCTCAACCGGGCCGCCCTTCGCGCCGTGGGCTACACGCGGGACACGCCGAACCCGCCGGGCGGCGAAATCCAGCGCGATTCGGCAGGTGACCCGACAGGGCTGCTGCTGGCCAGGCCCAACGCCGTCATCCTCTACGCGACACTGGCGCGTGGGCCGAAGCTCGATCCCGATGCGCAGCGCAATTCCACCCGCCACTTCATGCGGGAGTTGAACCGGCTTGGCGTCACCAGCGTCATCGACGCCGGCGGCGGCTTCCAGAACTACCCGGACGACTACGCGATCATCCGCAGCCTGCATGCCGATGGCGAGTTGACGCTGCGCATCGCCTACAACCTCTTCACCCAGAAGGCCGGCGAGGAACTGGAGGATTTTTCCCGCTGGGGCCGCATGGTCAGCCCGGGCCAGGGCGACGACAGCTTCCGCCACAACGGCGCCGGCGAGATGCTGGTCTTCTCCGCCGCCGACTTCGAGGATTTCCGCGAGCCGCGCCCCGAATTGCCGGAGAGCATGGAAGGCCAGCTCGAAGCGGTGGTGCGCAAGCTGGTCGAGAACCGCTGGCCCTGGCGGCTGCACGCCACCTATGACGAGACGATCACCCGCGCGCTCGATGTCTTCGAGAAGATCAACCGCGACCAGCCCATCGGTGGCCTGCACTGGATCTTCGACCATGCGGAGACGATCAGCGACCGCAACATCGATCGCGTCGCGGCGCTGGGCGGTGGCATCGCCGTGCAGCACCGCATGGCCTATCAGGGCGAGGACTTCGCCGCGCGCTACGGCGCCGCCGCGGCCGAACGCGCGCCACCGATCCGGCGCATGCTGGCGGCCGGCGTGCCGGTCGGTGCCGGGACGGATGCGACGCGCGTCGCCTCCTACAATCCCTGGGTGAGCCTCGCCTGGCTGGTCACGGGTCGGACGGTGGGCGGGCTGCGCCTGTATCCGCCGGCCAATCGCATGGACCGGGAGGAGGCACTGCGCCTCTGGACCGAGGCGAACGCCTGGTTCTCGACCGAAACCGGCAAGAAGGGCCGGATCGCCGCCGGGCAACTCGCCGACCTCGCCGTGCTCTCGGCCGATTATTTTGGCGTGCCGGAGGGTGAGATCGCGCATCTCGAATCGGTGCTGACGATCCTTGGCGGCAAGATGGTTTATGGCGCCGGCGATTTCGCCTCGCTGGCGCCGCCACCGCCGCCTGTGCTGCCGGATTGGTCACCGGTGCGGACCTTCGGCGGCTACCAGCGCCGCGCCGGGAGTACGCGCCGAAGTCTGCTAGCCGAAAGTGTCGGTGCCGCGTCGGCATGCGGTTGCGGCAGTGCCTGCGGCATCCATGGCCACGCCCATGCCTGGGCACGGCTGGAGGCGCCGGTGCGCGACCAGCAGGGCTTCTGGGGCGCCTTCGGCTGCGGCTGCTGGGCGGTGTGAGATGAGCGCACAACGCGCCAACCCGTCCGGGGGTGCCCTCGCACCGCTGCGGCACCGCGTCTTCGCCGTGCTGTGGACGGCGACGATCATCGGCAATGTCGGTACCTGGATGCGCGATGTCGGCTCCGGCTGGCTGATGACCACCCTCGCGCCATCACCGGTGATGGTGGCGCTGGTCCAGGCCGCGGGCACGCTGCCGGTCTTCCTGCTGGCGTTGCCGGCCGGTGCGCTGGCCGACCTGCTGGACCGCCGCCGGCTGCTGATCTGGGTGCAGGTCCTGCTCTGCACCGTGTCCCTGTCGCTGGCGATCCTCACGGCGCTCGGCGTCATGGCGCCATGGCTGCTGATCGTGCTCGTTTTCGCGGGTGGTGTCGGCGCGGCGTTGGCGGCGCCCGCCTGGCAATCCTCGGTGCCGGAGATGGTGCCGCGCGCCGATCTCGGCGCGGCGGTGGCGCTGAACTCCATGGGGATCAATGTCAGCCGCGCCATCGGCCCGGCGCTCGGCGGGCTGATCCTCGCGACACTCGGCGTTGCGGCGACCTATCTGGTGGATGCGCTCAGCTACGTCATCGTCATCGCAGCGCTGCTCTGGTGGCATCGGCAGGCACCCGTGGTGGAAGGCCCGCGTGAGACGCTGCCGGGCGCGATGCGCGCGGGGCTGCGCTATGCGGCGAATTCGGCCCCGCTGCGCCGCGTGCTGCTGCGCTCGGCCGTGTTCTTCATCTTCGGCGCCGCGCATTGGGCGCTGCTGCCGCTGCTGGCGCGCCAGGTGCTGGGCGGCGGGCCGGCGCTGTATGGCGTGATGCTCGCGGGGATCGGCGCCGGCGCCGTGGGCGGCGCGCTGGCACTGCCGTGGCTGCGGCAGCGCCTGGGCGGGGCGGAGGGCCTGATGCTGGCCGGCGCCTTGGGCAGCGCGGCGGCGCAGGCAGGCCTGGCCTGGACCCCGTCCGACGTGGCGGCGGTGCTGCTGTGCGTGCTGGCCGGTGTCGCCTGGATCGCGGTGCTGACGACCGTCAACACCACCGTGCAGGCCGTCCTGCCCAACTGGGTGCGGGCGCGCGGGCTGGCGATCTACCTCACCGTCTTCTCGGGCGGGATGACGCTCGGCAGCCTCGCCTGGGGGCAGGTGGCGACCCTCATCGGCGTGCCTTCGGCCTTGATGGTTGCGGCGGCCCTCGGTGCCGCGGCCGCCTTCGCCATGCGGGCGCTGCCGCTGCCCGCCGGCGCCGAAAGCCTCGATCCGTCGCGGCATTGGGCCGACCCGGAAGCCATGATGCCGATTGAGCCGGAGCGCGGCCCTGTCGCCATCCAGATTGCCTATCGGGTGGCACCGGACCGCCAGGACGCCTTTCTCGCCGCGATCGCGCCGCTTGGCGCCACGCGTCGGCGGGATGGTGCGCTGGCCTGGGGCGTCTTCGTTGACACGGAGGCGCCGGACCGGGTCGTCGAATGGTTCATGGTTGCCAGCTGGGCCGAGCACATGCGCCAGCATCACCGCGTCACCCTTGCCGACCAGGCGCTGCAGGCGAGGGTGACGGCACTGCACGAGCACACGGAGCCGCCGCGCGTGACTCACCTGGTCGCATTGCGATGACGAGCGGTATCCACCACGTCACCGGCATCACCGCCAGTGTTCAGGCGAATGTCGATTTCTATGCTGGTTTCCTCGGCCTCCGGCTGGTGAAGCGAACCGGGGGCTATGCGGATGCCGAGCAACTGCATCTGCTCTATGGCGATGCTCTCGGCAGTCCCGGATCATTGCTGACCTTCCTCGTCTGGGAGGCGGCAGGCCGCGGGCGCACCGGCATGGGACAGGTCTCGGAAGTGGCGCTGGCGGTTCCGCCCGCCACGATCGGCGACTGGCTGACCAGGGCGCTGTCCGCCGGCATTCCGGTCGAAGGCCCGCTTCGCGAATTCGCGGAGCCTGTGCTGCGGTTGAAGGATCCGGATGGCATGATCCTCAAGCTGGTGGGCGTGGACATGCCGACGCCCGCCCCGCTTTCCGGCGCGCCCACCCGGCTGCGCGGCGTCACCCTGCTGACCGACAGGGCCGAGGAAAGCGCCGCCTTCATCGCGCGGTTCGGCTACCGACACCAGCAGCGGAACGGCCTGACGCAGCGCCTGGTCTCCGATACCGATGTCGTCGATGTGCGGGAGGTTTCGGGCTTCGTGCCATCGGTGCAGGGACCCGGCGTTCCCGACCATGTGGCCTTCCGCGCGCGAGATGTTGCCGATCTGCGTGCCATGCGGCTTTCGCTCAGGGATCACGGACCGACCGAGGTGCATGACCGGAAGTACTTCCTCTCGCTCTATGTCCGCGATCCGGCCGGCATCCTGATCGAACATGCGACCGATGGCCCCGGCCTGACTGTGGATGAGTCGCCCCAGGATCTCGGCCGGACCCTGTTCCTGCCGCCAGGCGAGATGCATCGGCAGGAAGACCTGAGGGTGATGCTGCCGCAATTCGCGCTTCCGGGCGAGGAAAGGCCCCCGCTGCGCGACCTTCCCTTCATCCATCGCTGGCACCGGCCGGACAGCCATGACGGATCGACCATCCTGCTGCTGCACGGCACCGGCGGCCATGAGGCCGACCTGATGCCGATCGCCCATCGCAGCGCACCCCGCGCCGCACTGCTCGGCCTGCGAGGCCGCTCGAACGAGGAAGGCAGCAACCGCTGGTTCCGCCGCTTCGGCGCCACGGCCTACGATCAGGCCGATATCCGCCGTGAAGCGGAAGCCTTTGCCGCCTTCGTCGAAGGCGCCATCAGCGGCTACGGCATCGATGCCGAGACGCTGACCTTCCTCGGCTATTCCAACGGGGCCAACTTCCTGGCGGCGTTCATGCAACTGCATCCGGGCATCGTGCGGCGCGCTGTCCTGCTCCGAGCCCGGCAGGTTCTGGAAGGCGTGCCGAAGGTGGCGCTTTCGGGGACCAGCGTGCTGGTACTCAATGGGCGGAACGATCCTTTCGCCGGTGCGGCGCCAGCGCTGCAGGACGCGTTGCAGGCTGGTGGGGCCGAGGTCGCGTCCCGCGATCTGGAGGCCGGCCACGAGCTGACCGAAGTGGACACCACCGAGATGGCAGGCTGGTTGCGCCAGACCCTTGGCGCTCCGCGCTGAACGAGCTCGGTTCAGGGTTGAGCGCCATGCGCGCTTTCCTCCGGATCGAACATCGAGAGGCCGGCTGCGCCGGACGCGACGGGGACCTCGTTCTGCAGGACGTCCCAGTGTTCGGCCAGCTTGCCACCCTCGATCCGGAAGATGTCGATCACGACCTGAGGCGCGTCCGCCCAGCCGCGGATCCGTCCATGGATGGCGACCAGATCGCCTTCGGCGATGATCAGGCCCGGCTCGTAGCGCACGGACGGTGACAGGGTCTCCACGATCCGCCGCAAGGCGTCCCGACCTTGAGGAATGTTCGGATTGTGCTGGATGTAGTCGTCGACGTAGAGCCGGTCGACTGCGGAGGCATCGTGGCGCTGGAACAGTGAGGTCATGGCATCCAGCACGAGCGCCCTGTTGCGGTGCGGACGATCATCGGCCATGCGATCAGCGGGCCGGGTGATCGCAAGCCTTCCGGTCATGCGCAGGAACTGGCCATCGGGCAGCGTGGCAAAGGAATGGATCACGCCGCGATCGAAATCCTGGATATTCGTGACGGTCGCGCCGTGCTTCTCCTGCCAGCTGACGGCGAACAGGCTGTTGCCGAGCGATTGGACCTGGATGTCGACGGTCTCGACCCGGGCGAGGGGACCTTCCTTGATTTCGAACTCCAACCGTTCGACGGACAAGAGCCTGAGGTGGACCTCGAAGCCCGGATAGGAGACGTGCATTTCCAATCCAACTGGGAAGCGATCCAAGGCCATTTCCGGGTTGCTCCTTCAAGGCTGCGGGGAGCCTGGCCGCGCTGGTTGGCGAGGCTGGCTTCAGGGGAAGGCAGACGGGTTGGCCGCGTCGCGCAGCCTCACATTGTGGCCAGGGCAGACCAGATCATCAGCCCGCCGAAGGCCAGGAAGATGATGCCGGTCAGCATGCGTCCGCGCCTCGCATGGTCCGGCTTGCGAAGAAGTCGGACGAGATGTCGGGCGCCGAGCGCGTAGCTGCCGAGAACGACGAACTTCACGAGAACAAAGGTCGAGACCAGAAGGGCGAGAATCGCCGTTGCGCTCTCCGCCGGCAGGAACTGGGGGAACAGGGCGGCGAAGAACAGGACGGCCTTCGGGTTGCTGATGCCCACGCCGAACGATTGGAACCAGAGCGCCGTCGCCCCTTGCGCCTGTGCGGTCTCCGTCACCATTGAATCGGCAGGCGGCCGGGCGGGGCGCAGAAAACGCCAGCCGAGCCAGATGATGTAGAAAGCACCCGCAACGCGGAGGACAAGAAAGGCCACGGGGCAGGTTTCGAGCAGAGCGCCCAGCCCGACGACGGACAGAGTCGCGAGCATGGCGATGGCGACCAGATCGCCGCTCAGGACGACAAGCGCGCGACGCCATCCGTAGGCGATGGCATTGTTCACGATGAACAAGGTCGACGGCCCGGGCGTTGCGGCTTGGGCGGCGCTGACGATCACGAAGGTGAGGTAGCCGGCGATATCCATCGTCCAACAGGGCCAAGGGGTTGATCGGGGCTCGGGCAGTTCGGACGTGGCGTAGTCGCGGATCGTAGGCCGTGGCGGCCATGCCGAGGTGGCGGCGCCCTGTCCCCTGCGAGGCCTGTTGAGCGGTCGCAGGAAGGGGGGATGACGAGGGTCGATCAACACGTCGCTTGTCACGACGGATCGCCTGCCATCCCCGCTCAGCTCAGCCTGCGTTGCGCGGCACCGGCGTGTTGAGCAGTTGCTGCTCCCACAGATAGGCGATGCCACTGCCGCCAGCGTGCTGAAGAATCACGTTGTTCAGCGCGCCGGCCGTTTCCGCCCGCGCCCAATCGCGCTGCCATTCGGCTGCCAGCGCCATCCAGGTCATCATGTTCACGCCGGCGGCGATCATGCGCTGGATCGCGACCTGATGGGCCTCGACGGAAACGGCCCCCGATGCATCGGTGATGACCGTGACATCCCAACCTTCGCCCGCGGCCTGGATCGCCGGCATCGCCACGCAGACCTCGGTCCAGAGACCCGCCATGATGACCTGCTTTCGTCCGGTTTCCTTGACCACGTCCACCACCTTCGGATCTTCCCAGGTGTTGATGAACGTTCGGTCGATCACCTCCTGTCCGGGGAAGACGTCGGTGATCTGCGGGAAGATGCGGCCGCCACGGTCAGCGACCACGCTCGTCAGGATGGTCGGGACGTTGAACACCTTGGCGGCCTTCGCCAGCGCCGTCGAATTGTTGACCACGAGGTGCGGATCGTGGCTGTTCAGATTGGCGAGCTGGTAGGGCTGGTGATCGATCAGGACGAGCACCGAGTCCTCGGGGCGAAGAAGCGAAGCAAGGCCGTTGCGAAAAGTCATGGCTTTACCCTCTGCTGCGGTCGCGAGTGCAGTTGCGCGCGGGCGCGCTCGCCCGGGTCGCTTCTGACCGGGCCGGAGAGTGGCCAAACAGGTTGGGGCAGAACAATTGTCTGAAGGTATCGTGCGCCATGAACCCTCAGCCATGGCCGCTACACCCGCTGCGCCGCGGCGCGTGCCAATGGCGGCATGCTGCCGCCAACCAGCGCGACGGCGAAGACGGTCGTCTCTGCAGCGGTGTCGGCGGAGCCACGGTGCCCCCAGCTGCCCGTGCACGCCCGCGGAAGATCCGCAGGCGTGCCTCACTGTCACGGCGCTGCAGACCCCACTTCGCCGCCGAGCTCCTCAAGCGCGATCGGAAAGCGGCGCGCGCGAACACCGGTCGCGTGCCAGACGGCATTGGCAATCGCACCCGCCGTGCCGGTAATGCCGATCTCGCCAACGCCCTTGATGCCGAGTGCGTTCACATGCCGATCCTCCTCTTCGACGAGGATGGCCTCGACGGACGGAACGTCTGCGTTCACGGGGATGTGGTATTCGGCAAGGTCGGCATTCATCACCCGGCCCGTGCGGGGGCCCATCGCGGCGCGTTCCTGCAATGCGAAGGAAACGCCCCAGATCATGCCGCCATAATACTGGCTGCGCACCATGCGCGGATTGATGATCCGCCCCGCGGCGAAGGCGCCGACCAGGCGCGTCACGCGGATCTGGCCGAGTTCCGGGTCCACCTTCACCTCGGCGAAGACAGCGCCATGCGCATGCATGGCGTAGCGTTCCGTCGCCGCCGGATCCGCCGCGGCGCGGCCTCTGCCCTCCACCATGTCGAGCCCGGCCCGCGCCAGGATATCCGCATATCCGTCGCTGCGGCTCTCATCGTCCCAGCGGACCAGCCGGCCGCCACGCGCCACCACGCCGACATTGCCCGCGCCGAACAGCGGCGAGCGCGGATCCGCCACGGCCAGCTCCGTCAGCCGCGCGATCGCCTGCTCGCCTGCCGCATGGATGGCGTTGCCGGCCGTCGCGGTATGCCCGGACCCTCCGGCGATTCCGGCATTCGGCAGGTCCGATCGCCCGCCGCGGAATTCCAGCTTCTCGACATCCAGCCCGAGGCTGTCCGCCGCGATCTGTGCGAAGGCGGTCCAGGCGCCCTGGCCCATGTCATGCGTGCCGGATTCCATCAGCCCGGTGCCGTCCCGCCGCAGCACGGCACGCGCCTCGCCCTGGAACAGCAGCGCCGGAAAGGTGGCCGTGCCGAGGCCCCAACCGACCAGCAGCCCGTCCTCGTCCCGCATCCGCCGCGGCGCAAGCGGCCGGCCAGCCCAGCCGAAGCGTGCCGCACCCTGCGCGTAGCATTCGCGCAGGGCCTTTGACGAAAAGGGCTTGTCGGTCATGGGCTCGACCTCGGCGTAGTTCCGCAGCCGGAAGGCCAGCGGGTCCATGCCGCAGGCCTCCGCCATCTCATCCATCGCGCTTTCCAGCGCGATGCTGCCGCTGGCCTCGCCGGGGGCGCGCATGAAGCCCGGCGTGCCGGTGTCCAGCCGCAGCGCCTCGCTGGTCGTCGCGATCGCCGGCGCGGCATAGAGGCTATGCGAGGCGGCGCCGGCAGGTTCGAGGAAGTCGTCGAAGCGGCTCGTCGCGGTGCGCACATGGTGGTGGATCGCGGTCAGCGCGCCGTCCGATGCGGCGCCGAGGCGCAGGGTCTGCCGCGTCGGCGCGCGATGCGTGACGGGGCCGTACATCTGCGCCCGCGTCAGCACCAGCTTCACCGGCCGCCCGACCAGCCGCGCCGCGAGCATGCCCAGCACCTGCGGCCCGGCCAGCAGCTTCGAGCCGAAGCCGCCACCGATGAAGGGGCTGCGGATATGGATGCCCTGCATCGGAATGCCGAACAGCGCGGCCAGGCGCATCTGCGTCAGCGCCAGGCCCTGCGTCGGCATGTCGAGCGTCAGCGCATCGCCATCCCACATGGCCACCACGCCATGCGGCTCCATCGCATTGTGGAACTGCATCGGCGTCTCGTAGATCGCCTCGATCCGATGCGCCGCCGCATCCAGTCCGGCTTCGACATCGCCGTGCCGCATCTGCGCCGGCGCGCCGACGCCGACCGTCTCCGGGATGTAGATGCCGGGCGAATCCAGCGTCACCGCCACCGGCTCGGCCTCGTAGCGCGGGGCGAGCAGCGCGGCGCCCTCCGTCGCGGCTTCCAGCGTCTCGGCCACCACCACCGCGATGGGCTGCCCGGCGTAGCGCACGCGGTCGTCCTGCAGCAGGTCCAGCTTGAAGGAGAAGGGCACGGACTTGTCGTCCGGGTGCTGGGCCAGGGCCGGCCGGTTGGCGGGCGTCATCACCTCCACCACACCCGGATGCGCGCGGGCCGCCGCGACATCCAGGAAGGCGACGCGCCCGCGGGCGATGCGGCTGGTGGCGAGCGCGGCATAGAGCATGCCCGGCGGGTGGTTGTCGGCGGCGAAGCGGGCCTGGCCGGTGACCTTCAGCGCGCCGTCGCGGCGGGTGATCGGCTGGCCGATGCTGGAGCCATGTCGCATGCGGTTGGTGTCAGACATGGAGAGCTCCATGGGTGGGGGCGAAGGGGGAGCCGGGCAGGGCCGGCAGGCGCGCTGGCGTGCCTGCGGCGGCGAGCGTCAGCGCGCGCACCGCGATGCGCCGCGCCAGCGCGATCTTGAAGGCGTTGTCGCCGGAGGGCTGTGCCGCCTCCAGCGCGATCTCCGCCGCGCGCCGGAACGCCTCGGCATCCGGCGTTGCGCCGGCCAGCGCGGCCTCCGCGGCCCTGGCGCGCCAGGGCTTGGCGGCGACGCCGCCGAGCGCCAGCCGCGCCTCGACGATCCGCCCGCCCTCCAGCCGCAGCGCGGCGGCGGCGGAGACCACGGCGAAGGCGTAGGAGGTGCGCTCCCGCAGTTTTATATAGCGCGCATGGGCGGCGAAGCCGGCCGCCGCGGCCGGAAGACGCAGCGCCACCACCAGTTCGCCGGGCTGGAGCACGCTCTCCCGCTCCGGCGTCGTGCCGGGCAACAGATGAAAGTCCTCCAGCGGGATCTCGCGCCGGCCCTGCGGTCCCTCCAGTTCCACGACGGCGCCAAGCGCCGCGAGGGGCACGCAGAAATCGGAGGGGTGGGTCGCGATGCAATGCTCGCTCCAGCCCAGCACCGCATGCAGGCGATTCTCGCCACCCCGCGCGTCGCAGCCGCTGCCGGCTTCGCGGCGGTTGCAGGCGCTGGCGGTATCCTGGAACCAGGCGCAGCGCGTGCGCTGAAGCAGGTTGCCGCCCACCGTCGCCGCGTTGCGCAGCTGCGCCGAGGCGCCGGAGAGCAGCGCCTCCGCCACCACCGGAAAGCGCTGCCGGAAGTCGGGGTCCTGCGCCAGGTCGGCATTGCGCACCTGCGCGCCAACCCGGACATCCCCGTTCGGCAATTGCTCGATGATGTCGAGCTCCGGCAGGTGGTTCAGGTCGATCAGCCGGGCCGGCCGCGCGACACCGATCTTCATCAGGTCAAGCAGATTGGTGCCGGCGGCGAGATAGGCGCTGCCCGGGATCGCGGCGGCGGCGATGGCCTCGGCGACGCTGCGCGGTCGCACATAATCGAAGCGGTTCATGCGGCCTTCTCCTGGCGATCCTGGGTCATGATCTGCGTCGCCTCGACCACCGCCTCGGTGATTCCGCGATAGGCGCCGCAGCGGCAGAGATTGCCGCTCATGCCCTCCCGCACCCGTTCCGCATCGTCGCCGGCCTGGCCTTCGCCGATGAGGCCGATGGCGCTCATGATCTGGCCGGGGGTGCAGAAGCCGCATTGGAAGGCATCATGGGCGATGAAGGCGGCCTGCACCGGATGCAGCACGCCACCCTCCGCCAGGCCCTCGACGGTCAGGATCTCCGCCCCGTCATGGCTGATCGCCAGCGACAGGCAGGCATTCACGCGGCGCCCGTTGAGCAGAATGGTGCAGGCGCCGCATTGGCCGCGATCGCAGCCCTTCTTGGTGCCGGTGAGGTCCAGCCGCTCCCGCAGCAGGTCGAGCAGGGTGACACGGGGGTCATCCAGTTCGACGGTCCGCCGGACGCGGTTGATGGTGAGGGTGACCGAGAAGGTCATGCGAAGCCTCCGATGGGGGCGGTTTCGGGGTAGGCCGCCGCGCCGGGGCCACCTAGCTTTGGCCGGCGCGGATTCAGGCAGGTGCAGGGCTACCCGACCAGCCGTCGCGACGTCATATACGGAGGGACCCTCCGGTTACAAGGAGAGACGGAGGACCCCTCCGTTTTATTTGAGGAGACCTGATTCACCCATGACCGAAGAGGCAGGCCACCGCGCGCGGAAGCCGCGGGCCGATTCCCTCCGGAACCGCGACCGGGTGCTGGAGGCGGCGAAGATCGTATTCAGCAAGGGCGGCACGGAAGCGGGACTCGCGGCCGTCGCGCGGCAGGCCGGCGTGGGCATCGGCACCCTCTATCGCCATTTCCCGACCCGCGAGGCGCTGTACGAGGCGGTCTACCGGCGCGAGGTGGAGCAGTTGTGGGAACTGGCCCGGGAACTGGCCGGGACGCCGCGGCTGGAGGGGCTGCGGCGCCTGCTGGAGGCACTGGTGCAGCTCGTCGCGACCAAGAAGGGCATGGCCGCGACCCTCGCTCTGTCCGCGCACAAGCCGCCGGAGCTGATGGCCTTCACCACCAGCCGGCTGAACGAGGCGATCGGGATGCTGCTGCACCCCGCGGCCGAGGCCGGCGAGGTCCGGGCGGATATCAGCCCGGAGGATCTGCTGCGGACGGTGGTGGGGCTCTGCTACCTGCAGGATGGGCCGGGCTGGCAGGCGCAGGCGATGCGCCTGCTGGATGTGTTCCTGGATGGGCTGCGGATCCGGCCAGGTGAAACGCCGGATCCACCCCGGCCCTGAACCCGCCTGCCTGCGGGACAGCAGGCGCCCGGCAGACGGCGCCGCGCTGTCCGGCGGATGCGGGAAGGCCCCTTCAGCTGTCCAGCATCTCGCGCAGCGCGCGCATCGCCGTCGCATAGCCGCGCGCGCCCAGACCCGCGATCACCGCCGTGGCGGCGGTGGAGACGAGGGACTGGTGGTAGATCGCCTCCCGCCTGTGGATGTTCGAGATATGCAGCTCGATGATCGGCGCCTTGACCATCTTGAGCGCGTCGAGCACCGGGATGGAGCGGAAGGTCAGCCCGGCCGGATTGATGATGATCCCGGCCGCGCCGGTGTCGATCGCTTCATGGATCCAGTCCACCAGCTGGCCTTCGTAGTTGGTCTGGTGGAAGACCACCTCATCCTCGCCGGCTTCGGCCCGGCACATCGCCTCGACCTCGGCCAGCGTGGTGCGGCCGTAGATCTCGGGTTCGCGCTTGCCCAGGCGGTTGAGGTTCGGCCCGTTGAGGACATGCAGGCTGCGCGTCACGGCGTGTTCCTTTTCTGCGATCTTGCGCGCCGCGGCGTCAGCCCTGGTAGCCGAACAGCCGTGGCATCCAGAGCACCAGCTCCGGGATGAAGGTGATCAGGGCCAGCGCGCCCATCATCGCCGCGACGAAGGGCAGCGTGTCCCGCACCACGGCGGTGAGCGGCGCATCGGAGAGCTTCGCGACGATGAACAGCAGCAGCCCATAGGGCGGCGTGACCAGCCCGAGCATGATGTTCACCACGACCACCACGCCGAAATGCACCATGTCGATGCCCAGCGCCTGCGCGGTCGGCACCAGCACCGGCACCACCACCAGCAGGATGGTGCTGCCTTCCATCAGGCAGCCCAGCACCAGCAGGATCAGGTTCACGATCAGCAGGAATTCCCAGCGCGACATCTCCCAGCCGGCCAGGATGTCGCGCACCGTGTTCGGCACGTTCTCGCTGGTGATGACGTAGTTGAAGGCGAGCGCGCCGGCGATCAGCATGCCGATGGCGGCCGTCGATCGCGCGCTGGCCACAACGGCGGCATAGGTCTGGCGCAGCGTCAGGCTGCGGTAGAAGACGGCGGCAATCAGGTAGGCATAGGCCGCGGCGACGGCGGCGGCCTCGGTCGGCGTCATCACGCCGCCATAGATTCCGCCCAGCAGGATCACGGGCATCAGCAGGGCCGGGAAGGCCTGCAGCGTCAGGCGCGGCACCTCGCGCAGCGGCACCCGCTCCGAGATCGGAAAGTCGTGGCGATGGGCCATCCAGCTGTTGATGGCCATCTGCGCCATCGCCATCAGCAGGCCCGGGATCACCCCGCCCAGGAACAGGTAGCCGATCGAGGCATCGGCCACGAGCGCATAGAGCACCATGGGGATGGAGGGCGGGATGATCGGCCCGATCACCGCCGTCACCGCCGTCAGCGCCGCCGCATAGCTGGACGGATAGGCGCCGCCCTTGGTCATCATGTCGATCTGCAGCTTGCCGCTGCCCGCGGCATCGGCGATGGCGGAGCCGGACATGCCTGCGAAGATCACGCTCTGCACGATGTTCACATGGCCGAGCCCACCGCGCAGCCGGCCGACCAGCAGGTTGCAGAAGCGCAGCAGCCGGTCCGTCAGGCTGCCCGCATTCATCAGTCCGGCGGAGAAGATGAACAGCGGCACCGCCAGCAGCACGTAGCTGCCATTCAGCCCGTTCAGCACCTGCTCGGCCGCGATCGACATGTCCTGCCCGGACAGGCCCAGATAAATGATGCTGGCCATGATCATGGTCAGCCCGATCGGCAGCCCCATCAGGGACAGGACGAGCAGCGCGATGACCGAGAGGGTGAAGGGGTCCTGCAGGTTCACCGCCTGCGCCCCATGACCGCGCGCCAGGCGATGGCGGCGTGACGGATGATCATCGCGACCGCGAAGATCAGCCAGACCGAATAGAGAAGGTCGAAGCGGATGCCGAGATAGGCACTGCGCTCCACCTTCATGAAGGTGACGTAGTCCACCATCGCCGGCAGCGACCAGCCGAAGACGCCGACGACGGCAAGGCCGGTGAAGGCGTCGCAGATGCGCCGCGGCAGGCTGGGCAGCGCGCCGTAGAGGATGTCGAAGCGGATCTCCTCCTCATCCCGCAGCACCAGCCCCGCGCCCCAAAGCACGCCCCAGACCCAGGCGAGCGTCGAAAGCTCCGCCGTCCAGCTCAGCGGCGCGTTCAGCACGTAGCGGGTGACGATCTGCAGGATGAAGGCGACGAACATCGCCACCAGCAACAGCGAGAGCACGTTCTCCGCGCGCCGCCTGGCCCAGCCGAACAGGCGGCACGCAGCCGTCATCGGATCAGCGCACCGCCGCGATGCGGTCCAGGATCCCGGCCGGCCAGCCCTGCGACTGCGGCGAGGCCAGGTAGCGGCGCTGCGCCTCGGCCCGGAAGGCGGCGACATCGGGCTCGTAGACTTCCAGGCCCTGCGCGCGGAAGAAGGCCAGCATCTCCTGCTCCTGCGCGATGTGGCGCTGCGTGCTCTGGTCGATCGCCTTGTCCGCGGCGGCCTGGATCGCGTCGCGCTGCGGCTGCGTCAGTCCGTCCCACAGGCGCGCGGAAATCGAGAGCAGGTCGTAGGCGACCAGATGGCTGGTGAGGACGAACTGCGTGGTGACTTCATGGAAGCGCATGGTGCGGCTGGTCGGCAGCGGGTTGTCCTGGCCATCCACCGTGCCGGATTGCAGCGCGGTATAGAGCTCGGCGAAGGCCACCGGGGTCGGGTTCGCGCCCAGCGCCTCGCCCAGGAACTGCCAGGTCTCGCCCGGCGGCATGCGCAGCTTCATCCCCGCCATGTCGGCCGGGGTGCTGATCCGCTTGCGCGGCTTCAGGTTGACGTGGCGCGTGCCGAAATACAGCGGGCCAAGCACATGGACGTTCAGCTGGTCCCGCGCCATGCGGTTGAATTCCTGCCCGACAGGGCCGGCGAAGACCTTGCGCATGTGCTCGGCATCGCGAAACAGATAGGCGCTGGCCATCACCGACCAGGCCGGGATCTGCCGCGACAGGTCCTGCGGCGAGAGGTTCGCCATCTCCACGTTGTTGCGCTGGATCGCCACCAGCTCCGTGCCCTGGCGGAACAGCGTCGCGTTCAGGTGCAGCTCCACGTCGAACTGCGGCTGCAGCTCCTGCGCGAAACCGCGCATCGCGTCGCCGCGGATGTCCTGGTCCGAGAAGACGGCGGTGAAGCGGAGGCGCCGGCGCGCCTGGGCCCTGGCGGGCAGGCTGGGTGCGGCCAGGGCGGCCGCGCCGGCGAGCATGGCGGCGCGACGTCCAATGGTGACGGGCATGGCGTGTTCCCTCCTCGATGTTCTTTTCGGCCCCGACGGGTCGGCTTGCGGCGACGCTAAGGGGGCGAAGAAAGCCGATCAAGAGAGATTCGCCAGAATCTCCGATATTCACCAAAATGCCGGCTCTTGCATGGGCGGGGCCACCGCCCCGATACTGGCGCGGGTTGGAGCAGGGAGGCGCTGCCGTGACATCGGCGGAGGGCGAGGCCGGGGAATCTCCGGGCGAGGCGGCGTATCGCCGCATCCGCACCGATGTCGTGCTGGCCAGCCTCGCGCCCGGGCAGAAGCTCGGGCTGGACGGGTTGCGGGAGATCTACGGCGTCGGCATCGGCACGCTGCGGGAGGCGCTGAACCGCCTCGCCTCGGAAGGGCTGGTGATCGCGGAGGGCCAGCGGGGCTTCGCCGTGGCCCCGGTCTCCGCCGAGGATTTCCGGGAGATCGCCGAGCTGCGCCTGCTGCTGGAGAACGAGGCGATCGCGGCGTCCTTCGCCGCCGGCGACATCGACTGGGAAGGCCAGGTGGTGGGTGCGCATCACAAGCTCGCCGTGCTGGAGCGGCGGCTGCTGGCGGGGGAGGGCGCCGATGCGTCCCAGTGGAAGCAGTACGACCGCGAATTCCATACCGCGCTGATCGCCGGCTGCGGCTCGGTTGCGCTGCTGGAGACCTATGCCGCCGCCTATGACCGCTTCCTGCGCTACCAGATGGTGGCCGTGGTGTTCCGCGGCGCCATCGCGGCGGAACAGCATGCGGTGCTGTTGGAAAGCGCGCTGGCGCGCGACGTGGCGCGGGCGCAGGACCTGCTGCGGGCACATGTCGAAGGCTGCGTGCGGCATGTGGTGGAGGGCGGCGCGCTGGCGCCCTTCGCCGCCACCAGGCGCCGCGCGCGGCCCGCGCCGCCCCTCGCCATGGCGCTTGGCCGATGAGCGCCTCCGAAACCGCCGAGGCGGCGAGCGAGCGCGCCTGGCGGCTGATCCGTGCCGATATCCTGCGCGGCACCCTGGCACCCGGCCGCAAGCTGCGGCTGGAGGGGCTGCGCGACAGCTACGGCGTCGCCGTCGGCACGCTGCGTGAAAGCCTCAGCCGCCTGATCGCCGAGCGCCTGGTGGTGGCCGAGGGCCAGCGCGGCTTCGAGGTGGCGCCCTTCTCCGCCAAGGAGCTGCGGGAACTGGCGCAGCTTCGCCTGCTGCTGGAAGGCCATGCGCTGGAACACGCCTTCCGCGCCGGCGACGTGGAGTGGGAGGGGCGCGTCGTCGCCGCCCATCACAAGCTTTCGCAGATGCAGGAAAGGCTCGGCGATGGCGAGGAAGCGGCGCTGGATGTCTGGCGCCGCCTGGACGTGGAATTCCACCGCACGCTGATCTCCGCCTGCGGGTCCCGCACCCTGATGGCGACCCATGCGACGGTCTTCGATCGCTACCTGCGCTACCAGAACCTGGCGCTGGGCTTTCGCGGCGCCATCGCGGTGGAGGAGCATCGCGCGCTGTGCGACAGCGCCACCCGCCGGGACGCGACGGCGGCACGGCAGATCCTGGCCGCGCATATCCTGGGCGGCGTCGATCACGCGCTGGCCAGCGGCGCCCTGTAGCCGGGCGGGATCACAGGGCGCGCAAGCCGTGGCAGGATGCCGCCGCATCGCCACGAAAGTCCGCCCTGTCCATGCCCGAAGGCCCGCCACCCCGCCGGCAGCGCCGCGCGCCTGCGGAAACGCGGCGCGAGGTGATCCAGGCGGCCATCGCCGAATTCGCCGCCAAGGGATTCGCCGGCGCCCGCGTGGACGACATCGCGGCGCGCATGCGCACGACCAAGCGCATGATCTACTACTATTTCGGCGGCAAGGCGCAGCTCTACGCGGCGGTGCTGGAGCATGTCTATGGCCGGATGCGCGATGCCGAGCAGGCTTTGCAGATCGACACGCGGCCGGCGATGGAGGCGCTGCGGCGCCTGGTGGAAGTCACCTTCGACCACCATGCGCAGCATCCGGAATTCGTCCGCCTGGTCAGCGTCGAGAACATCCAGGAGGCGCGGATCGTCGCGGCCTCCGGGACCATCCCGGCGCGCAACGCCGCCATCATCGGCACCCTGCGCGACCTGATCGCGCGCGGGCAGGCGGAGGGCGTGTTCCGCGATGGGCTGGATGCGCTCGACCTGCACATGCTGATCAGCGGCTTCTGCTTCTACCGCATCTCCAACCGCCACACGCTGCACGCCATCTACGGGCGTCCCATGGACACGGCGGCGACGACGGCGGCGCATCGGGGCATGATCGTCGAGGCCGTGCTGCGCTACGTCGCGTCCTGAGACACCATCTCCGCAAAATGCCGCAGCATCCGCGCGGCATCGGGGTCCAGCCCGGTGAACAGCCGGAAGGCGCCGGCCGCCTGGAACACCGCCATGCCGCCGCCATCCAGCGTGCGGCAGCCGAGGCTGCGGGCGGCCCGCAGCAGCGCCGTCTCGAAGGGGAAGTAGACGATGTCGGCGACCCAGAGCGCCGGCCGCAGCCATTCCACCGGCAGCGGCGTGCCGGGGAATTTCTGCATGCCCACGGGGGTGCAGTTCACCAGCCCATCGGCTGACGGCATCTCCGCCGCCAGGTCGGTGCAGGCCACGGCGCGGCCGGCGCCGAAACGGGCGCAGAGCGCCTCGGCCAGCGCGGCCGCGCGCGGCGCGTCACTGTCGGCGATCACCAGCCGGCCGACGCCTTCGCCCAGCAGCGCCTGCGCCACCGCGGCCCCGGCGCCGCCGGCGCCGAGCTGCACGACGCGCGCGCGCGGCGCATCCGCCAGGCCGCGCCGGAACCCCTCGGCAAAGCCGGTGCAATCCGTGTTGTGGCCGATGCGCCGTCCGTCCCGCAGCACCACGGTATTCACCGCGCCCAGCGCCTCCGCATCCGGCGACAACGCATGCAGCAGCGGAACCACGGCCTGCTTGCAGGGATAGGTGATGTTCAGCCCGGCAAAACCCATGCGCTCCGCCGCCGTCAGCAGATCCTCCAGCGCCTCCGGCCCCAGGGCCAGGCGTTCCAGGTCGATCAGCCGATAGACCAGCCGCAGCCCCTGCTCCGCCCCCTCCCGCTCATGCATCGCGGGCGACAGCGAGGCCTGGATGCCGAAGCCGATCAGCCCGGCGAGGAGGGCGGGGGCGATGTCCGGGGTCGTCATGCCGCATCTCCAGGGGAGGTCTTGCTTGCCGTGGTTATGTACCCGTTGGTACAAAGCAACTCAATGCCGGGGCCGGCAACCGAAGGAAGGATGCGTGATGCCACAGCACCGCCTGCCGAAATCCATCGCCACGGTCTGCCTTTCGGGCACCCTGCCGGACAAGCTGGAAGCCGCCGCCGCCGCCGGCTTCGACGGCGTGGAAATCTTCGAGAACGACCTGCTGACCTTCGACGGCACGCCGGCCGAGGTGCGCCGCATGTGCGAGGATCTCGGCCTCGCCATCACCATCTTCCAGCCGTTCCGCGATTTCGAAGGCATGCCCGAGCCGCAGCGCCGCCGGAACCTGGATCGGGCGGAGCGCAAGTTCGATACGATGCAGGCGCTGGGCACCGACCTCATCCTGGTCTGCTCCACCACCCATGCCGCCGCCCTGCCGGAGCCGGAACGCGCGGCGGCGGATCTCCGCGAGATGGCGGAACGCGCTGCCGCGCGCGGCCTGCGCGTCTGCTACGAGGCGCTGGCCTGGGGCCGCCACGTCAACCGCTGGCGCCAGGCCTGGGACATCGTGCAGCGCGCCGATCACGCCGCGCTGGGGCTCTGCCTCGACAGCTTTCACACATTGTCCCTGGGCGACGACCTCAGCGGTCTCGCGGAGGCGGTGCCGTCTGAGAAGCTGTTTTTCCTGCAGCTGGCGGATGCGCCGCGGCTGTCGATGGATGTGCTGTCCTGGAGCCGGCACCACCGGCTGTTCCCCGGCCAGGGCGAGCTGCCGGTGCCCGCCTTCCTGAAGGACCTGCTGGCGGCGGGCTATGCCGGGCCGCTGTCGCTCGAGATCTTCAACGATGAGTTCCGCGCCGCCCCCTCCCGCCGCATCGCCCGCGACGGGCAGCGCAGCCTGGTCTGGCTGGAGGACCAGGTGGGGATCGCCCCGCTGCCCGGCTTGCCAGAACTCTCGGGCCTGGAATTCGTGGAGTTTGCGGTGGACCATGCGGCGCGGGCCGAACTCGGCGCCCTCATCGGCACGCTGGGCTTCCGGCACGGCGGCACGCATCGCTCCAAGGATGTGGAGCTGTGGCGCCAGGGCGGCGTGAACCTGGTGCTGAATTCCGAACCGGACAGCGCCGCCAGCGAGCGCTTCGAACAGGCCGGCCCCTGCGTCTGCGCCATCGCGCTGCGCGTCGATGACCCGGCCCGCCTGGTGGCGCGGGCCGAGGCCCTGTCCTATCGCGTCTGGCGTGAACGCATCGATGCCGGGGAGCGTGCCATCCCGGCGATCCGCGCGCCGGACGGCACGCTGGTCTATCTGGTGGAAGACCCCGTCTCCGGCGGCCGTCCGATCTGGGAGGATGATTTTCGGCTGGATGGCGCGGCGCCGGCAGACGGGCTGCTGGGCGTGGACCATGTGGCCCAGGCGATGACGCCCGACATGATGGACAGCTTCGTCCTGTTCTACCGGGCGCTGCTGGGGTTGGCGCCCGATGCGACCTGGGAACTGCCCGACCCCTACGGACTGGTGCGGTCCCGCGCCTTCGTCAGTGCCGATGGCAGCGTGCGCCTGCCGCTGAACGTCTCGGAAAGCCGGCGCACCGGCACCGGGCGCTTCGTCTCCGCCCGCGCCGGCGCCGGGGTGCACCACATCGCCTTCCAGGCCGCGGATGCGGCGGCCGAGGTCGATGCCGCGGCGGCGCGGGCGGCCCCGCTGCTCGACATTCCCGAGAACTACTACGAGGATCTCGGCGCCCGCTTCGACCTGGAGGATGCGGAGATTGCGGCGCTGGCGGCGCGCCACCTGCTGTATGACCGTGACGCGGCCGGCGGCAGCTTCCTGCACGCCTATACGCACGCCTTCCGTGACCGCTTCTTCCTGGAGATCGTCGCGCGGCTGAAGGGCTATGCCGGCTTCGGCGCCGCCAACGCGCCCGTGCGGATGGCGGCACAGATGCGCCAGGGGTTGAGAGAATGATCCACGAGGCGAAGAAAATCCCGGTGTCGGTGGCCCGGCGCTGAAGCGACGGTCGCTTTGCAAGGAAGGTCGTTCGCCGTTTCCTGCTGAGAGCATGTGCCCCGGGGAGCCTTCAGCGCCGACGCGGCGCCAGGCAGACCATGCGGGGGCCGCGGTGCCGGACGCGCGGGTCCGGGGTGCCGCGCAGGACCAGGACAAGTCGCGCACCAGGCGCGCAGATCCCGCGTGGTGGCAGATCGATGGAGGCCGCTGCCGGCGCGCCACCACGCCAGGCCTGACCCAGCTGGGCCATGGCAACGCGGCGTTGATAGGCCTCGCCGCGGGTGGCATTTCCGGAATGATAGCGCCGGATCGCAGCCTCCCAATCCGGCAGGCCTGCCCGTAGCCGCGACAGGAAGGCCGCGGCGTATCGCACATTGGCGACGGGGTCGAAGGCCTCGTCCAGGCTGGCGAAGGCGGCCGGATGGTACAGCAGGTTGATCTGCATGCAGCCCACATCGACCGATGTGACGCCACCCGCCCGGAGGCCGGTCACCGCTGCCACCGCGGCCGCCTTGGTGCTGGCGACACCGCCTCGTCCGCCGGCATTCCAGGACCAGGGCCAGGGCTGCATCCCGCCGACCCCCGGCACCGCACGCCCTGTCTCGACCAGCGCGATGGCGAGCAGCAGGCCTGGCGGCAGGCCGGAGGTGGGCTCGACCAAGGCGATCGCCGATGCGCAGGCAGAGGCCGGGGCTGGGTCGGCCTCGGCCTGCGTCGCCATCGACATCAGCAGTGCTGTCGCACCCAGGAAGTGCCCCAGGAGGCGCGCAACGTCCACCATCCACGCTCCCGACACGGAGCCGCAGGGGCTTGGTAACCCGTGCAGGGCTCTTACCCTGTCGCCCCCAGCTCCTGCCGCACCAGGCTGCACCAGAAGGCCACGCCATGCGGCAGCGCGGCATCGTTGAAGTCGTAGAGCGCCGAGTGCAGCGCGTGGGCCGTTCCATCCGGCGCCGTGCCAGTGCCGAGGAAGACGAAGGCGCCAGGCTTCGCCTTCAGCATGAAGGCAAAATCCTCGCCGCCCGTGACGGGCCGCGTCGCGGTATCCACCCCGTCCTCGCCCGCCACGGCGCGCGCCGCCGCGGCCATCACCTCCGTCTCGCGCGCGTGATTGACCAGCGGGATGGCGTTCCACCAGAGGGTCACCTCCACCGTCGCACCCTGGCTGGCCGCGGCCAGTTCGGCGAGTTCCCGGATGCGGTGCTCGACCAGTTCCTGCATGGCCGGGTTGAAGGCGCGCATGGTCCCGCCGACGACGAGCTCCGCCGGCATGACGTTCAGCGCCTCCCGCGCGCCGCCGGCGATGTGGCCGACGCTGACCACCACGCTCTCCAGCGCCGGGACGTTGCGGCTGACGATGCCCTGCAGCATCTGGATGAAGACGGCCTGCACCAGCGCCAGGTCATTCGCCAGATGCGGCGAGTTGCCGCCATGCCCGCCCTTGCCGCGGAAGGTCGTGATCCAGCGTCCGGAACCAGCCATCAACGGCCCCTCGCGGAGCGCGAACTGCCCCAGCGGAAGGCCCGGCATGTTGTGCATCCCGTAGACGGCGTCACAGGGGAAACGCTCGAAAAGCTGGTCGTCGAGCATCGCCTTCGCGCCGCCGCGACCTTCCTCGGCGGGTTGGAACAGGAAGTGGACCGTGCCGGCGAAGTCGGGATCCTCGGCGAGGATCTGCGCCGCGCCGATCAGCATGGTCGTGTGCCCGTCATGGCCGCAGGCATGCATGCGGCCCGAGGCCGTGGAGGCGTAGGGCAGGCCCGTCTGCTCGGTCAGTGCCAGCGCATCCATGTCGGCGCGCAGGCCGATGGCGCCCTGGCCCGGACGCCGCCCGCGCAGCGTGCCCACGACCCCGAAGCGGCCGACACCCTCCGTCGTCTCCAGGCCCATCGCACGCAGGCGCTCCGCAACCAGGGCGGCAGTGCGCGTCTCCTCCATGCCGAGTTCGGGATGGGCATGGATGTCGCGCCGCACGCCGACCAGGTCGGGGAGCAGTTGGGCGATCCGCGCCTGCGTGTCCGGGTTCATGTCGTTGTTCCTCTGTCTGTCGCGGATGGCGCCGTCGTCGGGAGCCGCGCCAGCAGGGCTCCGAGGCCAGGCATGGCGCGGTGAGAGCTCAAACCGATGGGGGTTGTACCCGGCTCGGCATCATGGCGGTTCTTGCGGTTGTGCGGCACATAAATAGAACAAATACAGTTGTCTAGATCCGCCATTCAAGACCTTGCCCCGACATGGCGCCTGTCAGGCAAGCACCCCGAAAAAAGCGGCGCAAGTTGCACCCGGCATGGGGCCAACCGAGGCGATTTCCGCGTTTCGAGGAGACAGGTCGAAGCTCCCAGATCTGGCGAGCCTGTCTCAGCCAATTTTCCTCCCGTACAAGCCTAACCCTTCACCTCTGGCGATGCCCCCCAGGGCCGGCGCCAGGGGCCGCTGTCGCAGGGCGCCTCCGCAAGGCATCATCGCGCGCGAATCGCAGGCGGGGTCTATGGCGCGGGCAGGTGCAGTGGGTGGGCCGAAGGCGGATGTGGCAGGCGCCGCGCTGCTGTCGCGCCAGCGCGCCCTGTCCGCCGTGGCCGATGCCGCGAGCGTGGAGGCCGCACGCGCGGTCGCCCATGTCGCCGCCTTGGCCTGGTGGCAGGCCAGCCTCAAGGCGCATGCCGCCGGCCGGCTGGCGGCTGTCACGCTTCCCGCGGATCTGGCGCTGGCCGAACTGTCGCCGCCCACTGCTGCCGAGGCGCGCGCCTTCGGGCGTGACCTTGCCCGCCTGCCGGTGGCGGAGGCCGTGGCGGCCCTCGGCCGGCTCTACACCCAGGCCCTGCCGCCGGCGCATCGCAACAGCCACGGCATCTTCTACACCCCGCCAGCCCTGGTCCGGCGCCTGCTGGACCAGGCGGAGGCCGCCGGCCATGACTGGCGCGCCGGCCGGGCCATGGACCCGTCCTGCGGCGGTGGTGCCTTCCTCGTGGAGGCCGCCGCGCGGATGTGCGCCGCCATGGAAGGTGCCGCGCCGTCCATCGCCCTCGCGGCGCTCGGCTCCCGCCTGCGCGGCTGGGACCTGGATGGCTTCGCCGCCTGGCTGGCCCATCTGGCGGTGGAGGTGGTGGCCCTTCCCCTGGTGGCGGCGGCGCGCCGGCGCCTCGGCCCGGTGACGGAGGCGCGGGATGCCCTGTCCGGCTTCGGGGATGCCGCCGGGCAGCACGACCTCGTCATGGGCAACCCGCCCTTCGGCAAGGTGAAGGACACGCCCGATATCCGCGCCCGCTTCGGCCGCAGCCTGCATGGGCACCCGAACCTCTACGGGCTGTTCACCGACCTGGCGGTGCATCTGGCGAAGCCGGAGGGCGGGATCATCGCCTATCTCACCCCCGCGAGCTTCCTGGCGGGGCATTACTTCAAGGCGCTGCGACGGCTGTTGCAGGACCAGGCCGCGCCGGTGTCGATCGACCTGCTCGAAAGCCGCAAGGACGCCTTCGCGGATGTGCTCCAGGAGGTCGCGCTCTCCACCTTCCGGCGTGGCCGGGCGGAGCGTCATGCGACCTGCGCCGTGATGCAGGCCGGGCATGGCGGGCTGATCCGGCAGCCGACCGGGGTGCTGATGCTGCCCGACGATCCGGAAGGCCCCTGGGTGCTGCCGCGCAGCGCCGCCGATGCCGCCTTCGTGCAGCGCATGCGGCAGATGCCGTCGCGCCTGGCCGACTGGGGCTATGCGGTCTCGACGGGTCCACTGGTCTGGAACCGGCACAAGGCCCGGCTGCACACGAAGCCGGGTCGGCACCGCATCCCCATCATCTGGGCGGAGGCCGTCACCCAGGATGGCCGCTTCATCCTGCGCGCGACGAAGCGCAACCACGCGCCCTGGTTCGAGCCCAACGGGCCGGATGACCCCAATATCGTCACGCGACCCTGCATCCTGGTGCAGCGGACCACGGCGAAGGAACAGCACCGCCGGTTGATCTCGGCCGAACTGCCCGCCGAGGTCATCGCGCGGCATGGCCGCGTCACGGTCGAGAACCATCTCAACATGGTGCTGCCCATCCTGCGCGATGCCGGGCCGAAGGTCCCGCTGGCGGCGGTCGCCGCCTTCCTCGCCACCGGCACGGCGGATCGCGTGCTGCGCTGTATCAACGCCTCGGTCGCGGTCAGCGCCTCGGAGCTCGAGGCCATGCCGCTGCCGAGGGCGGAGGAACTGCTGGCCGCGCTGGCGGAGCCGGATGTGGCGGCGGCGATCGCGCGCCTCTACGAGCCGGTCGGATGAGCCCGCCGCCGCTGATCCCCTGGCAGGAGATGCGCGCGCGGCTGCTGGCCATCTTTCCGGAGGGCACGCCGGATCGCGGCTATCTGATCCGGGAGATGACGGCGCGCACGGTCTTCACCGCGCTCTATGTCGGCGCGGTGGCCGGTGCCGATCGCTGGATCGCACCGCGCCATGTGGTGCGCATGAGCGACGAACAGGCCGCGCGCCATGACGACGCGGCGCGCAGCGCCTACTACGTCGCGATGACCGCGGCCAAGGCGCCCTCGCCGGACGGCCGCTGGTATGCCGAAAATACGCGCGAGCCCTTGCGGGACGAGGTGATCCGGCAGGGCCTGGTGCGGGTCAACGCCATGGTGGAACGCGGCGGCCTGGCCACCACATCGCCGCTCGGCCGCTACGCCCTGCAGGCGGATTTCGCTACGCTGTTCCAGCCGGACCTGGACGCCGAGGGGCTGGAGGCGGCGGCAGCGGAATGGCGGCGGCGGAACCTCTCGCCCGCCGCACTGGCCCGGGCGGCCCTGGTGCGGAACAGCGCCAGCACCGCGAGCGACAACATCACCGTGCAATGCCCCGGCGGCCCCTCCATCATCCTGCCGCCCGGCCCCAGCCCGATCATCACCAAGGCGGTGGTGGAGGTCTTCGCGCCGGCCTTCCTCGGCAATCCGCGCGTCGCCTGGATCAGCGACAGCGGCAACAAGATGCCTTTCCGGGATGCGCCACTGGCCCGCGCGCTCGGCATCAGCCTGGATGCGGCGACGATGCTGCCGGATGTGGTGCTGGTGGATCTCGACCCGCCCGGCCGTGCGGGGGAGGTGCTGCTGGTCTTCGTGGAGGTCGTGGCCTCCGACGGTCCCATGACCGAACAGCGCCAGCGCGCCCTGCTGGATCTGATCGCCGCCAGTCCGCGCGCCTACCGGCCCGAGGATGCCGCCTTCGTCACCGCCTATCGCGACCGTGGCGCCGATCCCGCGCGGCGCGGCATGCCGTCGCTCGCCTGGCGGTCATTTGCATGGTTCGTCTCCGAACCCGATAAGCTTCTGCAACTGCATGACAGCGGCACGGCCGGGCGCAAGCTCGCCGGGTTGTTGCAATCGCCGCATCCATCGAGGATTCCCTCCCCATGAAGATTTGCGTCTACGGCGCCGGCGCGATCGGCGGACATCTCGCGGGGCGCCTGGCGCGTGGCGGGGCGGAGGTGTCGCTGGTCGCGCGCGGCGCGCATCTCGCCGCGATCCAGGCCAATGGGCTGACAGTTGAGGCGCATGACGGCACGCATCACAGCCGCCCCAAGGCGAGCGCCGATCCGCGCGACCTCGGGCCGCAGGATGCGGTGATCGTCACGGTGAAGGCGCCGGCCTTGCCCGATGTCGCCGCCGGCATCGCGCCGCTGCTGGGGCCGGATACCGCGGTCGCCTTCGTGATGAACGGCATTCCCTGGTGGTATTTCCTCGGCCAGGAAGGCCCGCATCGCGACATGCGGCTGCCTGCCGTCGATCCCGGTGGCGCGCTGGAATCCGCCATCGGCGTGGAACGCACCATCGGCGGCGTGGTCTATTCGGCCAGCGAGGTGATCGCGCCCGGCGTGGTGCATTCCGAGCACGGCAATATCCGCGTCATCCTCGGCGAGCCCGATGGCCGCATCTCCGACCGCGCCAAGGCGATCTCCGCCGCGCTGGAGGCGGGCGGCATGCCCAGCCCGGTCACGCCGGACATTCGCCTCGAGGTCTGGGCCAAGCTTCTCGGCAACCTCGCCAATGGTCCGCTCTGCGTGCTGACGCGGCGTGGCGTGCGCGACAGCTTCGCCGATCCCCTGCTGCGGGAAGCCGGGCGGCGCAGCGCGCTGGAGGCGCAGGCCATCGCCGCCAGCCTCGGCGTGGCGCTGCCGGATGCGCATATCGAGCGCGTGTCGAAATCCAACATGATGCACAAGCCCTCGATCCTCCAGGACCTGGAGCTCGGGCGGCCGATGGAGATCGACGGGCTGTTCGAGATGCCGCTGCACCTGGCGCGTCTGACCGGCACGCCGACACCGCAGCTCGACCTGCTGGTGGCGCTGGTGAAGCAGACGGCGCGGGCGGCGGGGCTTTATCCGGAGATTGCGTAGAGCACGCTGCGTTCGCTTGAACGCAGCTCGTGCTCTGGAAGCTATTGCTCTAGCCAGCTTTCGGCATTTCGGTCTGCCCCAGCACCCAGCCTTCCCAGCGGCGGATCCAGGGGTCGTCGGGAATGTGGTCCGGCTGGGCGCCGTCCAGCACCGCGATCAGCGCCAGCAGGCCGAGCACGCAATCCATCCGGTCCTCCCCGGCGGCATCGGCGCCAAAACCATCGGCGATGCGCTCCGCCAGGGCCGGGGAGGGGTCCACGCGCAGCCGGGCCATGGCGGCCTGCAGCGCCTCCGCCAGGGCGCGGCGCGGCGCCTGCATCCGCTTGCTGCCCGCAAGCTTCAGGCCGAGTTGCCGCAGCGCCTCCGCCGGATAGACCTCGGCCAGGGTGACGCGGCCCGGGGCGAGCAGCCCGTGCAGCGGGCCGGCGAAGGGCCAGAGGGAGACGGGCGCGCCGGCCGCCAGGGCGGGCGCGATCCAGTCCCGCCAGGCGGCGATGGCGGCCTTGCCGGATTGGTTGGCGCCCAGCGTCCAGAACACCGGGGCGCCCGCCGGCCGCAGCGCCGTGGCCCGGTCGCAGAGGCGGGAAAGACCGGCAGGCCCCGTCAGCCCCAGCGCCGCCGCATGCGCCGCCCGGGTCATGCCCTTGATGCCGCGCGCCGGATAGAAGGGCTGGGCCGGGGAAACGCTATCGAGCGTCGCCGCCACGTTGAAGAAGCCAGGGTCGCCAACCAGCCCGGCGAGAAAGGCTGGAAAACTCGGCTCCGCGCGCCCCAGCGCCCAGTCCCGCGGCACACCCAGTGGCAGATCGAGGCCGAGCGCCACCGGCTGGCCCTCCGCCAGCAGCCCCGGCAGCAGGGCCGTGACATCGCCGACCAGTCGCGGCACCTGCGCCAGCCAGCGGTCGCCCCGGCGCTCGGCCCGCGCGATCCAGCGCTTGCCGGGCGCCATGCTCCAATCCGCATGCGCCGCGATCATGCCGCCCTGTTTCGCTTCCATGCCGGATGGAACATCATGGCATACTGAATGGTGCGGGAAGGGGTTTTCACCACATGGAACTGTCCACGACCACGCCGCAGGCGCCGATCAGGGGCCAGGATGGCCTGCATCCGGATGGGCAATATGCGTCGCTGGCCAAGTGGTTCCACTGGTTGACCGTGCCGCTGCTGTTCACAGCACTCGCCACCGGGCTCGTCATCCGCTTCATGAAGGATGACGCCAAGATGCCCTTCTACGCGCTGCACGAAAGCCTCGGCCTGCTGATCCTGGCGCTGGCCCTGGCACGGCTGGCCTTTCGCGGCATCAGCAAGCCGCCCGCTCTGCCGGCGCATATTCCCGAAAGCCAGCAGCGTGTGGCGGCCCTGGTGCATCACGCGCTGTATGCGGCGCTGGTGGTGCAGCCGCTGCTCGGCTTCTTCACCACCAATGCCTATGGCTTTCCCCTGCAGGGCGCGACGGCCTTCCTCGGCTTCATCGACCTGCCGAAATTCATGGAGGCCGCGCCGGGCCTGGCCGGGGTGCTGCACTGGATGCACAGCCTGATCGGCTGGGCCTTTCCCTTCCTGCTGGGCGCGCATATCGGCGGTGCCATCTACCACCACGCCATCCGTCGCGACGGCACCCTGCTGCGGATGCTATAATTCAACAGCCCTATCGCGTGACCGCTCCGGGCCCCTCAGACGCCGGGCGGAAACCTCCGGTTTCCTTGGCTTCGCCGCGTAAGCGGCGGCGCCCATTCGGGCGCTCGGACCGGTCAAGTGACCGGCCCGCTGGCATTATTTGATCGGCTTGTGCGCCCGGTCGAGCAGGCGGCCGAACCAGCCCTTTGCTTCCGGTGCCGCCTTCGCCACCTCGGCGGCCTGCTTGGCGGCGGCGGCCTCATCGGCGCGGCGCAGGCGCTCCTTCTCCGCCAGCCACTTGTCCAGGCTCAACCCGGCCTTGGCCGCACGCTTCGCCTCATAGGCGCGCTGGCCCTCGGTCAGGGGCGGCTGGGCGACGGGCTTCGCCTGAGTCTTGTCCGGGGTCTTCGCCATGGCGCGGTCTCTCCATCCGCCGGGTGAATGGCGCGGCGGCGACGGCTTCGCAAGGTGGGATGCGCCGGGCTTGCGCGCGCCCGGCATGGCGACGACATTGCGGCCATGGATCCAAAGATCAAGGCCGGCATCTGGGTGTCGATGGCGCTGCGGCTTTCCGACATCGCCGGGCGGTCCGGCGCGGTGCTGCGCAAGGGCGATGCCGATAGCGGCGGCATTCTCTGCGTGCTGCGCAAGGCGCGGGACGAATTGGTGGTGCTCAGCCAGGTGCGGGATGCCGAAGGCCGCCCGGCCTGGATGCGCGGCACCGGCGAAACCCCGGTGGACCAGGAGACCGCCGATTCCTATGTCGAGCGCCAGGTGAAGCGCGACCCGGACCTCTGGGTGGTGGAATTCGATGCCCCCGACCTGAAGCCCGCCTTCGAGGCGCGGATCCTCTAGCACGCTTTGGAAAAGCCCTCCCCCCCCGACGGGGCTACCGCATTCACACATCTGGTCTTGTGTTGAGGTTGCGGGGCTGATTCGCTGTTGTTGAGGTGGAGGGGCGTGGTGATGCCGGTGGATGTGTCGCTGGGCAGGTTTGGTGACCTGCGCCTGCAAAAAGGGGGGCCTTCCTGCATGGGCAGCTGGTGCAGCAGGCGGGGCAGAGCATTCGGGTGCGGCGGTTGGGCGGCAAGCGGTCGGGCGAGATCCGGCTGACGCGCTGGCTGCGAAACCCGGCGGTGAAGGTGGGGGAGATGGCGGAGACGGCGGCGGCGCGTACGGCGGAGCGCTGCGTGGGCCGGCATCTTCTGGCGATCCAGGATACAACGGTGGTGCGCTCGGAAGGCGGCGGCGGGCAGTATCTGCACGCGGTGCTGGGCGTGGATGCGGAGGATGGCGCGATCCTCGGCCTGGTCGATGGGGTGTTTCTTCATCGTGATGCGGGCCGTAAGGCGGCACGTCGTGCCCTGCCTGTGGCGGCGAAAGAAAGCCAGCGCTGGCTGGAGGGGGCGAAGAGCGCGGCGGCGGTGGGGGAGAAAGCGGCGCGGGTCACAGTGGTGGCCGATCGCGAGAGCGACATCTACGAGGCCTTCGCGCGCTGCCCACCGAATGTGGAACTTCTGGTGCGTGCCGCGCAGGATCGCAGCCTGGAGGATGGTGGGCGGCTGTTTGCCTGGATGGACGCTCAGGCTGAGGCGGGCCGGGTGGAAATCAACCTGCCGGCGCGGCCGGGCCGCCGGGCGCGAGGGACCATACTGGCGGTGCGCTTTGGTGCGGTGCGGTTGGCAAGGCCGCGCCACGGCATCAAGGGCGACCTGCCGGACACGCTCGGCCTGCATCTGGTGGATGTACGGGAGGTGACGCCGCCGGCGGGCGAGCCGCCGATCCACTGGCGGCTGCTGACGACGCATCAGGTGGTCGATGTGGAACAGGCGCTGGACGTGGTGGAGCTCTACCGCAAGCGCTGGGCGATCGAGCAGTTGTTCCGCACGATGAAGACGCAGGGGTTCGACATAGAAGGCATTGATATCGAAGACGATCAGGCCCGGACCCGCCTGGTGATGGCGGCCCTGGTGGCCGCCATCACCGTGCAGCAACTGGTGCATGCGAGGGATGGCGGCCCCGGCCCGCTGCGGCCGCTGACCGATGCCTTTGAAGCGGCGGACCTGCCGCTGCTGCGCGCCCATTGCCGCGAACTGGAGGGCAAGACGGCCCGCCAGAAAAATCCGCACCCCGAAGGCAGCCTCGCCTACGCTGCCTGGGTCTGCGCCCGCCTCGGCGGATGGACCGGCTACTACGGCAAGCCAGGACCTATCGTCATGCTCAACGGATGGACACAGTTCCAAACCGGGAAGGCCGCCCTCCGCACCCTGCAGGACTACCGCAATCTGTGAATCCGGTAGCCCGACGGGGGGAGAGGGTTGGGTGAGGGGGGCGACGCCTGTCAGGCCCGCGGCCGGTCACCGCTACTCCACCGTCCCGAAGCAGCGATCCCCGGCATCGCCGAGGCCCGGCACGATGAAGCCGCGATGGTCCAGCCGCTCATCCAGCGCGGCGGTGTAGATCGGCACATCGGGATGCGCCTCCTCCAGCCGCGCCACGCCTTCCGGCGCCGCGACCACGCATACGAAGCGCAGATGCGGCGCCCCGGCCTCCTTCACCCGTTGCACCGCCGCCACGGCGCTGCCGCCGGTGGCCAGCATCGGGTCGAACAGGATGGCGCCGCGGGTCCGCACTTCCGGCGGCATGCGCAGCATGTACTGGCTCGGCCGCAGCGTGTGCTCGTCCCGCACCAGGCCGACATGGCCGACCGGCGCCTCCGGCAGGATCTGCATGCCGCCTTCCATCAGCCCGAGCCCCGCGCGCAGCACGGCGACCAGCACCGGCTCCGGCGCCGCCAGCATGCGGTGGTCCATCTCGGTCAGGGGCGTGGTGATGCGGGCCATGCGCTCCGGCAGGCCGCGCGTCGCCTCCAGCGTCAGGATGGCGCCGATCTCGGCCAGCAGCCGGCGGAAGCGGGCGGAGGTGGTGGCGGCATCGCGCAGCTCCGCCAGCCGGTGGGCGAGCAGCACATGATCGACGACATGCAGCATGGGGGCGACTTCCGGGGCAGGGGTCAAAGCATGATGACCGTAGGTGCGAATGCACCGAAGGTCTGAATCATGCGTTTAAACCATTCAGTCCAGCAGCCGCACCGCATCGCCCGAGCGGATCATCCCGAGGCGCGCGGCGGCGGCATAATGGCCGAGGTGATTGTCGAAAAGCTGCGCCACCGTGCGCAGCACGGAGGGATCGCGCCGGGCGCTGTCCGGGCAGATCGTGACCATGGCGCAGCGCGGAATCGGGTCGTTCACCAGCAATTCGGTGCCGTCGCCGAAAGCCAGGCGACGCCCAGCCCAGGCGCTTTCCGGCGCGTCGCTCTCGATCAGCACATTGATGCGGAAGCGCCGAGGGTCCAGCGCCGCCCCATGCGCCGCCTCCAGCCGCGCCAGGCTTTGCGTCGTGACGATGGAGACCGGCATCGAATCGAAGATGCCGCGCCCGATCTGGATCAGCGCCGCCGCCTTGCCCGAAGCCTCCGACAGCCGCGCTGCCAACGCGGGGTCGCGCAGGTCGAAGCCCGCGCCATCCGGCGCCTCGACGGTCACGGACGAGGCACGGACATCGCCAGGGTCGGTAAAGCGCGCGCGGTAGCGCACCATGTCCGAAAACTCGCGGCCGGTGAGCCAGGGAAAGCGGCCGTGGTTGCCCTGCTGCACGAAGGCATATTGCCGGTCGCCCGCCAGCCCGGTCCAGCGCAGCTCAACCGCCTCCATCGCCTCGCCGGCCATGGACTTCACCGGGAAGCGCGACAGAGCCACGACCTTGCCGACCATCCTCATCGCGCCACGGTCTCCACCGGCAGCAGTTGCACCGCGACGCGCCGGCCCTCCCGCCGCGCCGTCTCGATCGCGGCGGAGAGCGCGGCGGCGAAGGCGGGCAGGGGCTCGGCGGCCGGGCGCGGGGCGGCGAACAGAGGCCCCTCCGTCACCACCGCCAGCACCACATCCGTGCCGAAGGGTTCATCCGCCAGCCAGCCCGGGAAGCCCGGCCGCGGCTCGCCCAGCCGCAGCCGCGCCCCCGGCTGCTGCGCCGGCATCTGCTCCAGCCGATAGGCATTGCCGGAGCCGGAGAGGTAGTGGAGCGCCACCTGCCCCCCCCAATCCGGCAGGCCGAGATCCAGCCGCAGCGGCGTGCCGCGCACCAGCGGCGCCCGCCCCACCAGATCCAGCCGCGCCGCGGCCGGCCCGGCCGCCGGCGGCACCTGCCGCAGCGCCTCGATCACCTCGCAATAGGGGCCGTCGAAGCCGCGCAACTCGATCCCCGCCGCCGGCGCGCCGCGCGCCTGCAGGGCGCTGCGCAGCGCCGCCTCCGTGCCGCGCCGGGCGAGGCCGGTGATGCGGGCGGCATTGCCGGCCTCCGTCACGGAGAGTCGGGCACAGGCCTGGCCCTCCACCACCTCGCCCAAGATGCGGCGCAGCTCGCCGGCCGGGCGCACCGGGGCCGCCCCGGTCGGCGCCGGCTCCAGCCGCAGCTCGATGCGCCGGTTGCGCGCCAGCGCGTCCGGGCTGTCGCTGTCATCCAGCGGCTGGGTATCGCCGAAGGCCACCGCCGCCACCTTGTTGGAGGGCAGGCCGGCATCGATCAGCAGCCGCGCCACCGCGATGGCCCGCGCCGAGGACAGTTCCCAATTGCTGGCGAAGCGCCCGCCGGCCCGGATCGGGCTGCGATCGGCATGGCCATCCACCCGCAGGATCCAGCCGAGATCGGCCGGGAACTGCCGCGCGATCTCCAGCAGCACATGGCCAAGATCGCGGATCTGCTGCTGCCCGGCCTGGGACAGGTCGGCCGAGCCCACCGGGAACAGCACCTCCGACTGGAAGACGAAGCGGTCGCCGACGATCCGCACCTCCGGCCGATCGCCCAGCACCTGCCGCAGCCGGCCGAAGAAGTCGGAGCGGTAGCGCTGCAACTCCTCCACCCGCGCCGCCAGCGCCACGTTCAGCCTCTGGCCGAGCGCCACGATCTGCGCGTCCTTGTCCCGCTCCGAGGCCTCCGCCGCATCCAGCGCCCGGGCAACCCGCGAAAGCTCCGCCCGAAGGGATTCCAACTGCTGGGTCAGGCGCGCGACCTCCACCCGGGCGCTTTCGGACAGGCGGCCATATTCCCCGGCCTGCGCCTCCGCCGCCGCACGTCGGCGTTCCTCCTCCGCTGCGCGCCGCCCGGCCTCGCCGGCCAGTTGCGCGGCGGCGTCGCGCCCGCGTTCGGCCTGGGTGGCCCGGCCGGTCATCTGCTCCAGCATCGTCAGCGCTTCCTGCCGCGCCGTCTCCGCCGTGGCGCGCTGCCGCGCCTCATCCCCCGCCCGGGCGAGGGCCTGTTCCGCCTGCCGCTCCAGCTGGTCGCGCAGCGCCTCCAGCCCGCGGACCTGCGCGGCCAGCCGCGCGATATCCGACAGCCGCGCCTGGATCGTGGCGCGGTCGGCGGTGACGGTCTGGTCCATCCGCTCCGCCTCCGCCCGCAGCGCCGCCACATCGCGCCGCGCCGCCTCCAGGCTCGCCCGCGCCTCGGCAAGCTGCGCCGCCAGCGCCTCCGCCTCCCGACGCCGGTCCTCCAGGTCCCGCGTCGCGGTGGCGCGCGCCTCGGCGAGTTCCCGCGCCGTCGCCGCGCGCGCCGCACGCTCCGCCGCCAGGTCGCGCGCCACGCCCGTCGCATTGGCCTGCGCCGCCGTCAGGTCGCGCTGCGCCGCCTGCAAGGTCGCCCGCGCCTCGGCCAATTCGCGCGCCAGCGCCTCGGCCTCCTGCCGCCTTGCCTCCAATTGCTGCGCGGTCAGCGCGCGGACCTCGGCCAGCTCCTGGGCCGTTGCGGCCCGCGCCTGGGTCTGCGCATCCAGGTCGCGCCGCGCCACCTCCAGCGCCGAACGCGCCGCCGCAAGCTCGCCTGCCAAAGATTCCGCCGCCCGCTGCCGCGCCTCCAGCTCCCGCTGGGTCAGGGCGCGGACCTCTGCCAGTTCCTGCGCGGTCGCGGCCCGCGCCTGGGTCTGTGTCTCCAGGTCACGCCGCGCCACCTCCAGCGCCGAACGCGCGGCGGAAAGTTCGGCGGTCAGCGCCTCCAACTGGCGCCGTCTCGCCGCCAACTCCGCCGCCGACAGCGCCCGGGCTTCCGCCAATTCGCGCTCCGTCGCGCCACGGGCCTGGCGCTCCCCGGCGAGATCCCGCGCCAGAGCCTCCGCCTGCTGCCGCCGCGTCGCCAATTCCTGCGACGCCGCATCCCGCGCCGCGCGCGTCTCCGCCAGGTCGCGCTGCACCGTCGCCAGCGCCTCACGCTCCCCCGCCAGATCCCGGCCGAGCACCTGCACCTCGCCCCGCGCCGTCGCCAGGTCGCGGCGCACCGCCTCCAGCGCCGCACGCTCCGCCGCCAGCAGGCGCTGCGCATCCGTCAGCGTCCGCACCGTCCGCGCCGTATCGCCGCCCGCCGCCTCAGCCCGCGCCTGAGCCTCCGCCAGCCGGGCCTCCAGCTCCGCAATCCGCGCACCACCGTCCCGCGCCGAAACCTCCAGATCCGCCAGCCGGGCGGAAAGCCGCGACCGCTCCCCCCGCGCCGCGTCCCGTTCCCCCAGCAGACGGTCCCGCTCCTCGCGCAGCGCCGACAATCCCTCCAGCGCCCCATCCCGCGCCGCGATCGCTGCCCTCAAATCCTCCGTCAGCCGGCCCAGCGAACCGCGCAACTCCTCCGCCTGCCCCCGCTCCAGGGACAACAACTCCGACAACTCACTGACCTGCCGATTCAACCGATCCAACGCCCTGTCCCGCGAGGACAAAGCCACCGACAAAAACCCCTGCCCCAACACAAACACCAACAAGACGAAAATGATGACCATGAGCAACGTGGACAACGCATCCACATACCCCGGCCAAGCATCCAACTCCCCCCCACCCCGCCGCCTGCGCCCCCCGATCGCCATGGCGTCAGGCCCGCCGGGAAGAGGAGGGGAGGGTGGCGTGGGTGGTTTGCAAGGAGGGCTCCGCCCTCCCTGCACCCTCCCGCGAAGGGGCAGTGGCCCCTTCGAACCCAGGGATGAGGGGCAGGATGGAGGAGGGGCTCAGCGGGAGCGTGGGTGACGCGGGCGCGCAGGCCCCTCCTCCATCCTGCCCCCTGCA
>JAESGV010000181.1_pt1 | contig 42780 bp, 38 predicted proteins | sample 9269781 | NCBI WGS metagenome assembly JAESGV01 (sample SAMN15741586, study PRJNA653496) | algae metagenome | isolation source: Tildeniella torsiva UHER 1998/13D and co-occurring heterotrophs from... | place: Slovakia: Slovak Paradise National Park, Hrabusice, Kosice Region | collected 2000-01-01
CGCCGCCCACGTTTCTCTTTCTTCCATATTCAATTGTCAAAAAACAGACGGATCAAAACCCGTCAAAAATCCCTCAAAGCCCAACCCTGAAGTCGGGCAATAAAACCAGCAAGCTGCCAATTTCAAGAGATTTTCAAGAACGAAGGACTTCGTCGCTAGCAGCGCCGCCGCCCTCGTCAGTGAGCGGATGTATAGATTCGCTTCTCCGGCCAGTCAACAGGCTTCTCCGATAAAATTCCAGAAAATCGACAAGTCATTGAATATAATATGTTTTTCTGGGGATTGGATTCAAACGCGTTGAACCACCCCGGAAAACGGGCCTTTGGATCACCCTCGGAGCGGCTTCGAGGGCCGTCATGGGAGCTGGAAAGTCGTGCCCCCACACGCGTGGGCGCGCGTGCCGCGCTAATTCCATATTTGCCTGATCATAAGGGACGCTCCATCCCGCCAATTTGACGGGTCTGGGCAAAACATGAGACATGAGACCCATGATCCAGTCGACCAACAGGCCGGGGCCCTGCCCCGACGCCACAGGCAACAGGACAGGCAGCAGTACCTGATGACGACAGACCGAGACCTGATGCGCTCGCTCGGTGGCGAGCCTCCAATCCTGGCGGACGGCCTTCGGGCGCCCGACCGCCGCGAAATCTCGTTGCGCTGGCTCTCGGGCACCTTCCTGACAGGCATCACCTCCTGTATCCTCATGGGCGTGGCCCTCTTTGCCGCACTCGATGGCCGCCAGCAGCTCGCCATCCCCGCCGAAGCCTTCGCCCTTGCCCCTCCGGATAACGCGGCAACGCCCGCAGACGATACGGTTCGCGGCGCCCGCATCTTTGCACCGAAGATTGCGGCAAGGCCCGTCGACAAGGCGATCCTCGACGTACCCACCGTCTTCAAGGATGGCGAACGCGAGGTTTTGCGCAAGTTGCCCTTCGCCCATGTGAAGATGGTGCTTGCCGCCGACTACGCCAACCAGGAGCGCTATCCGCGTTTCGATCCGCTCGCGATCTTCGCCACCGACGACACGGCCCCCGCCGTCGCCAACCGCACAGGATCCCTTTACGGCTCGGACGTCGAATCCGAGGTCATCCTCAAGTCCAGCCCTTTCCCCTCCGTTCCGGACAAGCCGCTCGCGGGCGAGATGACGTTTGACGAGGTGGAGGAGAATGTGCGCTCGAACGGCTCGGTGCTCACCGACGGCGACACCCAGGTCGCCGCCCTTTACTATATCGACCCCCGGCGCTTCGACACCGAAGACACCGGGCTCGACCTCGCAGTCGGGCTTTCCGCGCGCATCGTCGAGGAAAACATGAGCGTCGCCGAGCCCGAGATCATCACGCCGATGACCCCGGAATATGCCGACGACATCCTGCCGGCCCGGCGCCCGCAGTCAGTGGTCTCGCTGATGACGGCCGCCGGCTATCCCGAAGCCAAGGCCGGGGACGTCGCAGAGGCGCTCGCGCCCTTCATGAAGGACAAGGATCTCGTCGAAGGCGACATCATCAGGGTCGGCCTTCTCCAGCGCGGCGAAGAGGTCCGGCTGGTCCGCTTCTCGCTCTATCACCGCACCGATCACGTCGCGACGCTCGCCGTGAACGACGCCGGACGCCTTGTGGAGGGCACGGAGCCGCCGCAGCTCGACGCGATCGCCGGCGCCTTCAACAGCTCGCAGCCGGCCATGATGTCCGGTCGCGACCTGCCGCGCGTCTATGACGGCATCTACCGGGCCGCGCTTTCCTACGGCATGAACCAGGATCTGACCGCACAGGTCATCCGCCTGCTTGCCGCCAATGTCGATTTCCAGGCGCAGCTCAAGCCATCGGACATGCTCGAAGCGGTCTTCTCCGTCACCGACGACGAGGGCCGGGCGACCGACGATAGCGAACTTCTCTATGTGCGGGCCCGTTTCGGCGACACGATCACTCAGTTCTACCGCTTCCAGAATCCTGAAGACGGCTCGATCGATTATTTCGACGAGAACGGCAAGTCGATCCGCCAGTTCCTGCTGCGCAATCCGGTCCCGAACGGCCGTTTCACCTCGGGCTTCGGCATGCGCCGTCATCCCATTCTCGGCTATTCGCGCATGCATACCGGCGTCGATTGGGCAGCCCCCCGCGGCACGCCGATCATCGCGTCGGGCAATGGCACGGTCGAAAAAGCCGGCTGGGCGTCTGGTTACGGCAACCAGACGCTGATCCGCCATGCCAATGGCTACGTCACCTCCTACAACCACCAGAGCGGCATCGCCAAGGGCATGACCCCTGGCGCAAAGGTCAAGCAGGGTCAGGTCATCGGCTATGTCGGATCGACCGGTTCCTCGACGGGTTCGCACCTGCATTACGAGCTGATCGTCAACGGCACCAAGGTGGATGCGATGAAGGTTCGCCTGCCCGGCGGCAAGGCGCTCGAGGGGCCGGCGCTCGCCGCCTTCCAACAGGAAAGGCAGCGCATCGACACGCTCCTGCAATCGGGCGGTCGCCCCGCCCAGGTCGCAAGCCGCTGAGGCCACGCCATCCGCATGCCGATAAAAACAAGACGGCGGCCCGAAAGGACCGCCGTTTCTCGTTCTGACTGCAATCTCGATCAGGCAGCGGCACTCACCGAGGCCTTGGGCGAGATAAGCAGACGGTCGCTGCCCGCCTCGATCGTCACATCGGATCCGTCGAGCACCTGACCCGACAGGATCTGCTCGGCGAGCGGATCCTGCAGATATTTCTGGATCACGCGCTTCAGCGGACGGGCGCCATAGACGGGATCATAACCCTTGTCGGCGAGCCAGCTGCGGGCATCCGGTGCCAGATCGATGCGGATCTTGCGTTCTGCCAGAAGCGACAGCAGGCGCTTCATCTGGATATCGACGATCGCCCCCATTTCCGAGCGGCGCAGCCGATGGAAGAGGATGATCTCGTCGACGCGGTTCAGGAATTCGGGCCGGAACGAGGCCTTCACCACATCCATCACCTGGTCGCGAACCTGGTCGACATCCTGGTCCTCGGCGAGGCTGGTCAGGTAATCGGCCCCGAGGTTCGAGGTCATGATGATGATCGTGTTCTTGAAATCAACCGTGCGACCCTGCCCATCCGTCAGGCGACCGTCGTCGAGCACCTGCAGCAGCACGTTGAACACATCGGGATGCGCCTTCTCGATCTCGTCGAAGAGCACGACCTGATAGGGCTTGCGCCGCACCGCCTCCGTCAGCGCCCCGCCTTCCTCATAGCCGACATAGCCCGGAGGCGCGCCGATCAGCCGGGCGACCGAGTGCTTCTCCATGAATTCCGACATGTCGAGCCGAACCATCGCCGTCTCGTCGTCGAAGAGGAAACGGGCGAGCGACTTGGTGAGTTCGGTCTTGCCGACCCCGGTCGGACCGAGGAAGATGAACGAGCCGATCGGCCGGTTCGGATCCTGCAGCCCTGCGCGGGCACGGCGAACCGCCCGCGACACGGCCTGCACCGCATCCCCCTGGCCGACCACAGACTTGGCCAGATCGTCTTCCATCCTGAGCAGCTTGTCGCGTTCGCCTTCCAGCATCTTGTCGACGGGGATCCCGGTCCAGCGGGAAACGACATGGGCAATACCGTCGGGCGTGACAACCTCCTGCACCATATTGGCAGCACCCGAGCCATCCTGGGCCTCGGCTTCGACCAGTTCCTTTTCAAGCTTCGGGATGACGCCATAGGCAAGTTCGCCGGCGCGCTGGAACTCACCCTGGCGCTGCGCGATCGCAAGCTCGTTGCGGGCTTCGTCCAGCTGCTTTTTCAGGTCGGCAGCCAGGCCCAGCTTTTGCTTTTCCGCCTGCCAGCGGGCCGTCAGCGCATCCGCCTCTTCCTCGAGCGAGGTGAGTTCGGTTTCCAGACGGTTCAGCCGGTCGGCAGAGGCCACGTCGGTTTCCTTTTTCAACGCCTCGCGCTCGATCTTCAGCTGAATGATGCGGCGATCGAGTTCGTCGAGCTCTTCAGGCTTGGAATCCACCTGCATCCTGAGCCGCGATGCGGCCTCATCCATCAGGTCGATGGCCTTGTCCGGCAGGAAACGGTCGGTGATGTAGCGGTTCGACAGGGTCGCAGCCGCAACCAGCGCCGAATCCGAGATCCGCACTTTGTGATGCTGCTCATACTTTTCCTTCAGACCGCGCAGGATCGAGATCGTATCCTCGACCGTCGGCTCCTCAACCATGACCGGCTGGAAGCGCCGGGCGAGCGCTGCGTCCTTCTCCACATGCTTGCGATACTCGTCGAGCGTGGTTGCGCCGACGCAGTGCAGCTCGCCGCGGGCAAGCGCCGGCTTCAAGAGGTTCGACGCATCCATGGCGCCATCGGCCTTTCCCGCACCGACGAGCGTATGCATTTCGTCGATGAACAGGATGATTTCTCCGTTCTCCGACTGCACTTCGTTGAGAACAGCCTTCAGCCGCTCTTCGAACTCGCCGCGATACTTGGCACCGGCAATCAGGGCACCCATGTCGAGCGCCATCAGCTTCTTGTCTTTCAGGCTCTCCGGCACGTCACCATTGATGATGCGCAGCGCCAGGCCCTCGGCAATCGCCGTCTTGCCGACGCCGGGTTCACCGATCAGCACGGGATTGTTCTTGGTCCGGCGCGACAAAACCTGGATCGTGCGACGGATCTCGTCGTCACGACCGATGACCGGATCGAGCCGGCCCTCGCGGGCTTCGGCCGTCAGGTCGCGTGCATATTTCTTCAAGGCGTCAAAGCCCGCTTCGGCATTGGCACCGTCAGCGGTCCGGCCCTTGCGCACCTCGTTGATAACCTGATTGAGCGCATTGGCCGTCACGCCGCCCTTCTTCAGGGAGGCGGATGTGGAAGCGGAGCTCTCGATCGCAAGTGCCAGCAGCAGACGCTCGACAGTGACGAAACTGTCGCCGGCTTTCTTGGCCGCGTCTTCGGCGGTCGAAAAAACCTTGGCGAGCGGCTGCGCCAGATAGACCTGGCCATTGCCGCCGGAGACCTTCGGCAACTTGGCAAGCGCCGCGTCATTGGCAATCCGCACGGCCTTGGCATCACCGCCCGCACGGCTGATCAGCGAGGTGGCCATGCCCTGCTCATCGTCGAGCAGAACCTTCAACACATGTTCCGGCGTGAATTGCTGATGCCCTTCCGACAGGGCGTAAGTCTGCGCCGATTGCAGAAAACCGCGCACGCGTTCGGAATATTTCTCGATATTCATCGTCACTCTCCCTTGTCTCCGCCCTGCCCGCTATCGGCACAAGTCGGATGGTGTGGATGAGGCCCCCGGAAGCGGCGAACCCCGGAGCGGTAACCGCTCCCTCGACCGAGATATGGGAGCGGGATTTTGCCCTTTAAAGAGGCAGATAAACGAAAAACTCCGGGTGGGAGCCCGGAGTTTTGCAATCGTCAAATGGAGCGGGAAAAGCTCATTCTGAAGCAACGTCGGCGAGAGCAGGTGCTTCGCCACCGTCGCCATTGTCACCGCCTTCGCCACCCTCTTCAGCACCGGCGCTGCGGCGCGGCTGACGGCGCGGGCGGTTGCCGGCATTACGGCGACGCGGCTGACGTTCGCCGCTGGCTTCCGCTGCACTTTCGGCAGCAGCCGCGACGGCTTCTGCCGGCATGTCTTCAAGCACCGGCTGCGGGCCGGAACCGGCGATCTCAGGCTGCGGCTGAGCCTGGGGTTGCGGCTGCGGCTGCGGCTGACGCTCCCGCCGCTCATTCTGCTGCGAGCGATTGTGCTGCTGCGGCTGCGGCGGCTGTTGCTGCGGCGCCTGCTGGTTGCCGCGATCATTGCCCTGGCCGGAATTGTCGTCAGAGCCGTCGAAGTCCTCGCCGTCCCGCTCGTTGTAATCCTGGCGGTCGTCGCCACCCTCACGATCGTCACGCTGGAAGCGCTCCTGCATCTGCGACTGAGCGGCCGCAATGATGCGGTTATAGTGCTCGGCATGCTGCAGGTAGTTTTCCGCCATGACGCGGTCGCCGGCGCTCTGGGCGTCGCGAGCGAGCGTTGAATATTTCTCGGCGATATGCTGGGCGGTGCCGCGGATCTTCACATCTGGGCCGGAGCTGTCATAGGTCCGGGTGAGCGGGTTCTGGCCCTTGCGGTTGAAATTGTTGTTTCCACCGCCGCCGCCGCCACCGCCGCCATTGTTGTTACGCCCCCGACCACGCTTGTTTTGCTGTCCTGGCCTCATAGATGCTTCACCTGAATGTCTTTGTTGTGCTGATAAAGGGCAACGTCATTGGCTCTGGTTGAACCGGACCAAGTCTATGCGCGCCGCCGACAGACCGCGCTCTCGCCTTGCTCGCCGCTGGTGAAAGTCGAGTTTACTGAGTACGCATCGGTCCTGTCGTGCTTCGCGGAGTTCGATAGCGAACCTTTTCCGAAGCCGGCCCAGTCGCGAACGAATCTTCGTTCTTTCCCCGCCGCCCGTTGCGTGCCCGCAAACTATTACGCTTCATCCGGAAAACCAAGCCTTTTTCTGGCTTTCCTGCAATTATCCTTAGCAGCCGCAGCAAACGGGCTAATTAAGCTTCGGCGCAAACACCATAACACGGTCGTTGCCGCCATAGTCGCGACGTTCTTCGAGTAGAGAAAATCCAGCCTCTTCAAAGATTTGCGTCACCTCATCCCGCTGGTCGAAACCGATTTCCAAGCCGACCAGGCCGTGATCCTCGAGATGCTCCAGTGCCTCTGCCGCGATCGCACGATAGGCGTCCAGACCATCCGGGCCACCGTCAAGCGCATTCATCGGATCGAATTTCGTCACCTCAGGCTCCAGCCCCACCACCACTTCGCTCCGGATATAAGGCGGATTGGAGATGATGATGTCGAAACGTTCCGATGTCTTCTCGAACCACGGACCTGCTCGTGTCGTGAAACGCGACGCAAGCCCGTTGCGCTCGGCATTGGCCTCGGCCGTCTTCAAGGCATCCTCGGAAATATCGATGCCCATGGCCTCGGCCTCCGGGCATTCCTGAAGCAGGGCGAGAGCAATCGCTCCGGTGCCCGTCCCGAGATCGACGATCTTCGGCCTCAAACCTTGACCGACCATAGATCGAAGATGTGGCAGGATCACGTCGACGAGGATCTCGGTATCCGGTCTCGGCTCCAGCGTGCCCTCGGATAGCGCAAGATCGAGACCATAAAAGACCCGACGTCCGAGAATGCGATAGACCGGCTCCCGCGCGAGCCGCCGGACGATGGCCTCTTCCACACATGCCGCGAGATCTGCAGCCACCGGCTTGTCGCCATCCAGCAGAAGGGCCGTCGGACTCAGATCCAATAGACCGCAGATCAGCACCCGGGCATCGGTTGCCGGGTCGGCAAGCCCGGCCGCTTCGAAGCGCCGCCGCGCCTCGGCCATCAGCAACCTGGCGGATGGCGCCACGCCACTCACTGGTTTTCGCCGAGTTGTGCGAGCTGCCCGGCCTGATAGTCGGAAATCAGCGCATCCAACATTTCGTCGAGATCGCCTTCGATCATCCGGTCGAGCTTGTAGAGCGTGAGGTTGATCCGGTGATCGGTCACCCGCCCCTGCGGGAAGTTATAGGTGCGGATCCGCTCCGACCGGTCGCCCGAGCCGACCTGGCTCTTCCGGTTCGCCGACCTTTCGCTGTCCACCTTCTGCCGCTCGATGTCGTAGAGCCTGGAGCGCAGCACCTGCATCGCCTTGGCGCGGTTTTGGTGCTGCGACTTCTCGGAAGACGTCACGATCAGTCCGGTCGGCAGGTGCGTGATGCGCACAGCCGAGTCCGTGGTGTTGACGTGCTGGCCACCGGCACCCGAAGCGCGCATCGTATCGATCCGGATGTCCTCGGGCTTGATCTCGATGTCGATGTCTTCGGCTTCCGGGAGAACGGCGACGGTTGCCGCCGACGTATGAATGCGCCCGCTCGCTTCCGTTTCCGGTACGCGCTGAACGCGGTGCACGCCGGATTCGAACTTCAGCTTGGAGAAAACGCCCCGCCCGCTGATCGTTGCGATGATTTCCTTGTAGCCGCCCGCTTCCCCCTCGCTGGCGGAGAGCACCTCCACCTTCCAGCCCTTGGTCGAGGCAAAGCGCTCATACATGCGAAAGAGATCGCCGGCAAAGAGCGCCGCCTCGGATCCGCCAGTGCCTGCGCGGATTTCCAGGATCGCGCTCTTCTCGTCGGCGGCATCCTTCGGCAGGAGCAAGATCTGCATCTCGCCTTCGAGCGCCTCGATCCGGCTTTCGATCTCGGGCAATTCCATCTCGGCGAGATCGCGCATCTCGCGGTCCGTCGCCTTGTCGGAAAGCATGGCACGCAAACCGTCGGCCTCGTCGATCGCAGCCTGGTATTCGCGGATCTTCTTCACGACCGGCTCGAGCTCGGAATACTCCGAGGCGAGCTTCACATAGACATCGGCTGCCGGTCCCGCCGACATTCGCGCCTCGATCTCGCCGAAGCGGCGTTCGAGTTCGCGCATTTTCTCGACAGGAAGCTTCGCCACCCTTTACTCCAGGTCAGTCGCCAGAATCAGTCGTCAAAGTCAGACGGGGATATTGTGCTCTTCCGCATGGCGGACAAGCAGGTCGCGCACTGACACGCCCGGGGTGTCGTCGTCAAGCGCAGCCGTCAGAACCTCGGACAACCGACCGATATCAAGCCCGAGCAGCATCGCCTTGACCGGACCGATTGCCGTCGGTGACATCGAGATCGATCGGAATCCGATCCCGAGCAGCGCCATGGCCGAGAGCGGCTTGGACGCCATCTCCCCGCACAGCGTCACCGGCGTCTTGTTCCGCTCTCCGGCACGGACGATGTCCCGGAGGATCCGGAGGAACGGCCGCCCGAGCACGTCGAAACGATCGGACACACGCGCATTGCCACGGTCGACGGCCATCGCGAACTGGAACAGGTCATTCGACCCGACCGAGACGAAATCCACTTCGTCCATCAACTCGTCGAGCTGCCAGAGCAGCGCCGGCACTTCGAGCATCGCGCCGAACTGCAGCTTCTTCGGCAGCTGATGGCCGAACTTGGAGATGTGCTGGATCTCCTTCTGCATCAGTTCGCGCACGGCCCGGATTTCCGAGACTTCAGTCACCATCGGCAGCATCATCTTGAGCTCTGCGCCGGAGGCAGCCTTGAGAAGCGCGCGGAGCTGGGTGCGCAACAGACCGGGACGGTCGAGCGAAAGGCGGATCGCCCGCCAGCCGAGCGCCGGGTTTTCTTCTTCCTGGGAGCGGAAATAGGGAACGACCTTGTCACCGCCGATATCGAGCGTCCGGAAGGTCACCGGGCGACCAGCCGCCTGCTTCAGCACGTTGCGGTAGAAGCTCTCCTGCTCCTCGCCCTTCGGCATGGTCGAGGAGATCATGAACTGCAATTCGGTCCTGAACAGCCCGATGCCATCGGCACCGGAATCGGCAAGCTGCGGCAGGTCGACAAGCAGACCGGCATTCATCTGCAGCTTGATCCGATGCCCGTCCTTCGTGACAGGTTCGACATCGCGCAACGCGCGGAACTGTTCCTGCCGCTTGGCCCTGAGCTTGACCTTTTCCTCGTAAGCCTTCTGCAAGTCAGCCACGGGGCGCACATGCACCTTGCCATCGTCACCGTCGATGATGACGGGATCACCATTTTCGGCAAGCGCCACGGCACCCGCCGCCTGGCCGACGACCGCAATGCCCATGGCGCGCGCAACGATCACGACATGGCTGGTGACGGCCCCTTCTTCGAGCACGAGGCCGCGCAGGTTGGCACGGGGATAATCGAGAAGCTCGGCCGCCCCCATGGCGCGCGCAAAGACGATCGCGTCGTTCGGGAAACCCTCGGCAGCGCTATGCGGCGAAAAGCCGGTCAGCTGGCGCAGCAAACGGTTCGCCAGATCGTCGAAATCATGCATTCGTTCGCGCAGATAGGGATCGGTCAGGCGCATCATGCGCGCCTTGGTGTCGCTCTGCACCTTCTCGACCGCAGCTTCTGCTGTCAGGCCGTTGTGGATCGCCTCCTCCATGCGCCGCACCCAGCCCTGGTCATGGGCGAACATGCGGTAGGTTTCGAGCACGTCGCGATGCTCGCCTTCCATGGAGATTTCGCGTCGCGACAGCATGTCGTCGATCGAAATGCGAAGCGATCCCAGCGCATCGGCCAGTCGGCGGATTTCCGTCTCGCTGTCTTCGTTCAAGAGATTGGTGACGACGATGCGCGGCTCGTGCAGCACGACATAGCCGAGGCCAATACCTTCCGAATAGCCGTCACCATCGATCGAGACCGGTCGCGTCAGGTCGAGTTCGAGCCCCGGCCGTGTGATCTTCTTCAGTTCGCCGGTGGCGATCATCTCGGCCAGCACCATCGCGGTCGTTTCGAGCGCTTCGAGCTCGTCTTCGCGATAGTTCCGCTGCGCCTTGTTCTGCACGACGAGAACGCCGAGGCTTCGCCCGGCCCGCAGGATCGGCACGCCGAGGAAGGAGTGATAGATCTCTTCGCCAGTTTCAGGGAGATAGCGGAAGGCCGGATGCGCCTGGGCATCCGAAAGATTGAGAGATTGGGCGGAGGCGGCGATCGTGCCGACAAGACCCTGGCCCATCTTCAGCTGAGCCAGGTGAACCGCGTCCTTGTTCAGACCTTCGGTGGCATAGAGTTCGAGAACACCGTCGGAACGGAGGACATAGGCGGAGCACACCTCTGCGACCATGTTGTTCGCGATCTGACGAACGATCCGGTCCAGTCGCTCCTGCGGCTCGAGCGGCTCCGCCATCAATTCGCGCAGCCGCTTGAGGAGGACGCGGGGACCCGCAGAAAGGTCTCTCATCCCGATTTTGCTCCACTTCCCATAGGTCAGCGGATTGTTACCCTTGCCTTTTCAGGGGTCGGGTCACGCATGTCCGCTCTCAGGAATCAATTCTTATCCAGACCGTAGCAGGAATGCAAAGTCCGAACCGCAAGCTCGGCATAGGGACCGTCGATCAGGATGGAGATCTTGATCTCGGAGGTCGTGATCGCCTTGATGTTGATGCCCTTCTCGGCCAGCGCACGGAAAGCGGTTGCGGCAACGCCGGCGTGGCTGCGCATGCCGATCCCGATGACCGAAACCTTCACGAGACCCTTCTCGCTCTGGACGACGTCGAAGCCGATCTTCTCCTTGTTGGAGCCGAGCACGGCCAGCGCCTTGTCCACGTCGCCCGAGGGCACGGTGAAGGTCATGTCGGTCTTCGAACCATCTTCCGAGATGTTCTGGACGATCATATCGACATTGATGTGGGATTCGGCGAGCGGTCCGAAGATCGCAGCCGATACACCCGGCCGGTCGGCCAGGCGGCGCAGCGAAATCTGGGCTTCATCCTTGGCATAGGCAATACCGGTGACGACTTCCTGTTCCACGATCTCTTCCTCATCGCAAATCAATGTACCGGGCGGATTCATCAGATCGCCCATGCCCGGTGCATCGGGATCTTCAAAGCTGGAGCGCACGAAGGTACGGACCTTGTGCACCATGGCGAGTTCGACCGAGCGGACCTGCAGCACCTTGGCGCCGAGCGAGGCCATTTCGAGCATTTCCTCGAAGGCGATCTTCTTCAGGCGACGCGCCTTCGGCTCGATGCGCGGGTCGGTCGTGTAGACGCCGTCGACGTCCGTATAGATGTCGCAGCGATCCGCCTTCACGCCGGCGGCGATTGCCACGGCCGAGGTATCAGAGCCGCCACGGCCTAGCGTCGCGATGCGGTTGTCGGGGCCGATGCCCTGAAAACCGGCAACGACGGCCACCTGGCCCTCGCCCATGCGACGAATGATTTCGGTGCCGTCAATCTCCTGAATGCGAGCCGCACCATGGGCATTGTCGGTCTTGATCGGGATCTGCCAGCCCTGCCAGGAACGGGCATTGATGTCCATCGACTGGAGCGCGATGGCCAGCAGGCCGGCGGTCACCTGTTCACCGGAGGCGACGACAGCGTCGTATTCGCGCGCATCGTAGAAGGGCGAAGCGGCACCGGCGACCTTGGGCATGTTTTGCACCCAGTCGACCAGCTCGTTCGTCTTGCCGGACATGGCCGAGACAACAACGGCCACTTCGTGACCCGCATCCACTTCGCGTTTCACATGGCGCGCGACATTGTAGATGCGATCCAGATTGGCGACGGATGTCCCGCCGAACTTCATGACGATGCGAGCCATAGACTTGAACCATATGCCCTAGAAAGACGCCGGAACCCGGCACGAAAATGATCACCCGGGCGCAAAGCCTCGGGCTGGCCGGGCTTTTAGTCTATCTGGTTCAGTGGCGCAACGGCCACTTGCCCCCCAAACGGTACGGCAGACCGCGGATTTTCGATGCGCCGAGCCTCGGTGGGACCCTGCCTTAATTTGGATCGAATTCGGGAGCCAACCATGCTGCGACGCCCGGGCTGGGAGGCTGGACCGTCGCATAAGGTCGACCGATACCGGATAGGGTGTCATGAACGCTGCAGACGATATTCCACAACCCCTCCTGGGGGACACATTACCGCCGCCGTCCTTTTTCAACAGACATGCGAAATCGATCGCAGCGATTGCGGCTCTCGTCGTTTTCGCCGCCTTGGGCTATGCCGTTTATCGGCTCACGGAGGAGGTCACCTATGCGGATGTCTTGCGGTCGCTTGAAGGGACAAGCACTTCCTCGATCGCGCTTGCAATCTTCTTCACCGCACTCAGCTTCACGACGCTCTGCTTCTACGATCTGAATGCGCTTGCGTTTATCGGCAGACGTCGGCCCTGGCCTGAAGTGGCGCTTACGGCCTTCAGCGCCTACGCAGTCGGTAATGTCGCCGGCTTCGGAGCCCTGTCGGGCGGCGCAATCCGCTACCGCGCCTATTCCCGTGCGGGCCTGTCGCCGGATGAAATCGGCCGCATCATCGCCTTCGTCACTGTCTCCTTCTCGCTCGGTCTCGCGCTCCTGACCACCGGAAGCCTGATCCCGATGGCCGGCGAAATCGCCCCGCTGCTCGGGATCAGCTCGGGCACGCTTGCGACCGTAAGCACGATCACACTGCTCGCGATCCTGGTGCTTCTCGGCATCGCCCGGCGCGGCCGCCTGACGATTGCCGGCCGCACGCTGAGCCTTCCCGACACCGCCACGCTCTCGCGGCAATTCCTGGTGACCGTGCTCGACGTCGCCTTCTCGGCGTCGGTGCTCTACGCCTTGTTGCCGGCGGAAGCACAGATTTCCTGGCCTGCCTTCTTCGCGGTCTACGCCGTCGCGATCGGCATCGGCATCGTCAGCCATGTGCCGGCAGGCCTCGGCGTCTTCGAAGCCGTGATCCTGGCAGCCCTCGGCTCCCACGTCCCAGGCGACGCATTGCTGGCCTCGCTGGTCGCCTACCGCGCCATCTACTATGTCCTGCCGCTGGTGATCGCCATCCTGCTGGTAACAGCCAGCGAACTACGCCATCTGACATCGAGCCCGCTGGCGTCAGGTGTTGCAAGAACGGCTGGACGTCTCGCGCCAACTCTGCTTGCTACCCTTGCTCTGGTCCTCGGCGCCATGCTGGTCCTGTCGAGCGTTACGCCCACACCGGGCGACAATCTCGACATTCTGGCCGGGCTGCTGCCGCTGCCCGTCGTCGAAGGCGCCCATTTCATCGCCAGCATTTTCGGCCTGATGCTGGTCATCGTCGCCCGTGGCCTTGCCCAGCGTCTCGACGGCGCCTGGTGGGGTGCGCTTGTGATCGCGCTTCTGGCTCTCCTCCTCTCGCTTGCCAAGGCGGTTGCCGTCTACGAAGCGACCATGCTGGCAATCCTTGTCCTTGGCCTCATCCCGAGCCGCCGCCTCTTTCATCGCAAGGCGTCGCTGGGCCGGGCCCTGACCTCTTCCTGGTTGCTCGCCGTCGCCGTCCTGATCGGTGGCGCGATCATCGTCCTCTTCTTCGTCTATCGCGACGTCGAATACAGTCATGACCTCTGGTGGCAGTTCGCCTTCGACGCCGAGGCACCGCGCTCTCTACGCGCCATGCTCGGCCTGACCATCGTCGCCATGGGCGTTTGCCTCTTCAGCCTGATGCGCCCGGCAGCCCCTGCAATCCGCGCCGCAAATGAAGAGGACCTCGCCCGGGCCGTCGCCATTCTCGACCGGAACGACGTGGCCGACGCCAATCTCGTGCGCACCGGCGACAAGTCGGTGATGGTCTCGCCCGATGGCGAAGCATTCCTGATGTATGGTCGCCAAGGGCGATCCCTGATTGCCTTCCTCGACCCCATCGGGCCGAAAGCCGCCCGCGACGAACTTGTCTGGCAATTCGTCGAAACGGCTCGCGCCTCTGGCTGCCGCGCCGCCTTCTACCAGGCTTCGCCTGCCATCCTGCCCGTCATTGCCGATGCCGGCATGAAGGCCTTCAAACTCGGTGAGATGGCCGTGGTCGATCTCGAGCGTTTCGACCTGAAGGGCGGCAAGTGGGCGGGACTGCGTCAGGCCGCCGCCAAGGGCGAACGGGACGGCCTGACCTTTGAGATCGTCGCGACAGATGGCGTTCCAACGATCCTCAATGATTTGCGCCAGATCTCCGATGCCTGGCTCGACCATCACCGCGCGAGGGAGAAGGGCTTCTCGCTCGGAGCCTTTACCGATGCCTACATGTCCGCCCAACCTGTCGCGATCCTGCGTCACGAAGGCCGCATCGTCGCCTTTGCCGATATCCTTCTGACGGACACCCGCGAGGAGGCCTCCATCGACCTGATGCGCTTTGCCCCGGATGCCCCGAAAGGCGCGATGGATTTCCTCTTCGTCCGCTTGATGACGACGCTCCGCGACCAGGGCTACCGCCATTTCAACCTCGGCATGGCGCCGCTCTCAGGCCTCTCGCGCCGCGAGGTCGCCCCCGTCTGGGACCGGGTAGCCAACACCTTCTACGAACACGGTGAACGCTACTACAACTTCAAGGGCCTGCGCGCATTCAAGGCAAAATTCCATCCCGACTGGCAGCCGCGCTACCTCGCGGTCGCCGGCGGTCTCAATCCCGTATTGGCCCTGCTCGACGCGACCCTTCTGATCGGCGGCGGTCTGAAAGGCGTGGTGAAGAAATGAAATCGCTCCTCCGCACGACGATCCTCGCAGCCTCTCTGCTGTCGCTCATGCCCTTCGTCGGCCTGCACAATTCAGCCCGCGCTGAGGACCCGCCGCTCGACACGGGCATGATCCCCGCACCCGTCATCCTCCTGCCGGATGGCGATCCGCAGGCACTCGTCGTCCTTCTCTCCGACGCGCCCGGCTGGCAGGACGCCGACCAGGCCGAAGCCGAGCGCCTTCAGACGAACGGTGCGATCGTCATCGGCATCGACACGCCGAAATACCTCGCCTCGCTCGCCGGGGACAAAGGCGACTGCATCTACACCGTTTCGGATATCGAGGCGCTCGGTCACCAGTTGCAGCGCAAGGCCGGCAACGCCAACCTGTTGCCCCCGATCGTTGCTGGCCGCGGCGAAGGCGGGGCTCTCGCACTCGCCGTCCTTGCCCAGACCCCGAAGGCCACCATCGGCCAGACACTTGCCCTCGATCCCGAGGCCGGCATCCCCTTGACCAAGCAATTCTGCACGCCCGCCGAAAAGACGGTTGATGGCGGCAGGATGATTTACGGCCTGACACCCGGCGATCTCCCTGACCCCGCGACTGTCCTCTTCAGTCCCGCGGCGAAGCCTGACGCCCGCGCCCATGTGGCAGACCTGATGGCCAGCCATGCGGATATCGACCAGCGTGATGTCGACGCCGACACGGGCAAGGTCTTCTCCGAAACGATCGACGAATTGGTCGCCGCAAGCAACTCCACGGAAACCCCGCTTGGCCTGCCGCTCACCGTTCTCGACGCCACGCCGACGCGCGACACCATGGCGGTCATCTATTCCGGGGATGGTGGCTGGCGTGATCTCGACAGCCAGATTGGCACAAATCTGCAGGCAGCCGGCATTCCCGTCATCGGCATGGATTCCCTGCGTTACTTCTGGTCGAAAAAGACTCCGGAACAGGTCAGCGATGATCTCGCCACCATCATTCGCACTTACGACAAGCGCTGGAAGGTCAAGCATGTCCTGCTCGTCGGCTATTCCTTCGGCGCCGACGTCCTGCCGGCGGCCTACAACGGCTTGCCTGATAAGGCGAAGCAGAAGGTTGTGCAGGTGAGCCTGCTGGCACTCTCGCATCAGGCGGACTACCAGGTCTCCGTGTCGGGCTGGCTCGGCACGGGCGGCAGTGGAGGTGCGGACCCGCTCGAGGATGTGACCAAGATCGATCCGGCACTGCTCCAGTGCATGTTCGGCACGGACGAAGACGACGACGCCTGCAAGGATCTAGTCGGCAGCAAGGTCGAAACCATTGGCATCAAGGGCGGTCATCATTTCGATGGTAATTACCCTGCCTTGGCCGATCGCATTGCTGTCGGCCTGGACAGGCGCTTGTCAACGGTTTTGAAATAAGCCCTTGCATAGCAAAAAGGGGGCCAGCGCCCCCTTTTTTTCAATTTCCTCTTAGCGGCAAGCGCTTGGATTACGCTCGCAACGCTCTGCCCTCATGCGGAAGACTGGATTCCGGTCCCGATCGTCCTGCGGCTCGGCCTCCCGACGCACTCGCCGATCGTCGTCACGGCCGCGCCGATCATTATCGACCCGGCGGTCGCGATCGCGATCCCGGTCACGGCGATCGTCACGCCAGCCGTCGCCATCCCGCCAGCGATCCCGGTCGCGGTAAAACGGGCGGTTGCGATAGTGATCGTCCCAGTAACGGCCAACGCTGAACGTCACGGTCGGGATGCCAAGCGGACGGTAATACTGCGGACCGACGCTAACGCGGCGCTGCGAATACGTAGTCTGCAGGTAGGAGCCCGAAACCCAACCACGATAGCCCGCGAAAGACACGTCGCACCAGTTGGCACTCGACATACATCCCTGAATGTTCACGCGACTGCCTGCAGGCACCACGATGACCGCAGGATACCGCGTGCTTGGCCCGGACCGCATATTGACATTGGCAGTTGAGAAGGCAGCAGCCGCCTCGGCCACGGCCGGCAGCGCGCCGGCGGAGACGGCAAGTGCTGCGATGAACCACATTTTTTTCATGATCTTCGATCTCCCTTTAACCGGCAGCCCGCATAGGCTGTGGTTTGCCTGTGAACGTTTGGGCTCGGCCGAGGTTCCCACGACATTCGCCCCTGCGGCGTCCCCGCCCTTGACTTTGCAGGCCATCGGGACGACTTCATGGCCAATCGCCGCAGGAGGTTCCGTCATGAGTGCAGAGGCACGCACCACCATCGATCAGACCGAAGTGGACCGCTTTTCCGCCATGGCTGCGGAATGGTGGGATCCGACCGGCAAGTTCAAGCCGCTGCACAAGATCAATCCGGTCCGCCTAGCCTATATCAGGGACAAGGTGGTCGAACATTACGGCCGCGATCCGCGAATCGCCCGCCCGCTGGAGGGTCTTCGTATCCTCGACATCGGTTGCGGCGGCGGCCTCTTGTCCGAGCCGGTCGCACGCATGGGAGCCAGTGTGCTCGGGGCTGATGCGTCCGAGAAGAACATCAAGATCGCCATGACGCACTCGGCCCAGAGCGGCGTCGAGGTCGACTACCGCGCCGTGACCGCCGAGGAGCTGGCCGCCCAGGGCGAGACCTTCGATATCGTGCTCAACATGGAAGTTGTCGAACACGTGGCCGACGTCGATTTCTTCCTCTCGACCTGCGCCTCCATGGTCCGCCCCGGCGGCCTCATGCTGGTCTCCACCATCAATCGCACTTTGAAGGCGGCCGCCTTGGCGATTGTCGGCGCCGAATACGTGCTTCGCTGGCTGCCCCGCGGCACCCACCAGTACGAGAAGCTCGTCCGTCCGGAAGAGATCGAGCGGCCGCTCTCGGCAAGCGGCATGCAGATCATCGAGCGCAAGGGCGTCTTCTTCAATCCGCTGCAGAACCAGTGGCACCTCTCGGCCGATATCGACGTGAACTACATGATGCTCGCCATCCGATCGGGAGATGCCGCATGAGTTCTCCGCAGGCCGTCATCGAATGTTGGCTCCGCCACGGCCCCGAAGCCTGGTTCGCCCGCAATGCCGCCTTGGATGCGGAGATCGAGGCCGAATACGCCGATCTGCATTTTCAGGCTTCCTGCTGCGCCCTCTCCGACTGGGAGCAGACGCCGGAGGGAACGCTCGCGCTGCTCCTCCTGCTCGACCAGTTCCCGCGCAATCTCTTCCGCGGCAGCGGCCATTCCTATGCAACCGATCCGCTGGCCCGCGCCACGGCACATCGGGCTCTCGCCAAGGGGTTCGACGTCAAGGTCGAGCCGATCCTGCGCCCCTTCTTCTATCTGCCATTCGAGCACTCGGAAGATCTGAAGGATCAGCAGTTAAGCGTCTCGCTCTTTGAAAAACACCGCGACGAGACGGGCGACGCCGAGCCGCTGAAGTGGGCGGTCGTCCACCTGGAGCTGATCGAGCGCTTCGGCCGCTTCCCACATCGCAACGCAGCCCTCGGCCGCGAGACGACGCCGGAAGAACAGGCCTATCTCGACGCGGACGGCTTCAAGGGCTGATCCTCGATCAGACGGGCAAGGTCCTGACGACGGAGAGCAGATACCCCTGCCTTTCCATGTTCTGTTCGGTCAACGCCTTCACCAGGTCTCGATCGATCGCATGGGGAACACCCTTGGCGCCAAAGGTGGTCTTGAAGCTGAAGGCCTCTGACGTCGGCCCTTTGTCGGCGAGCAGTTCGAACCGCCGCACCGCCTCTGTCCAGCTCGGCACGTGTCCAGGTGCCACCCAGAACAGCACCAGCGGCGGCCAGGCCTTTTTCTCGTTCCAGTGACGAGCATGCTTCAGGGCTTCGGCATGCACACCTGCATAGGTGAAGGCCATCAGACTTTCGATGTCCTGCCACAGCGAAAGTGATGACACGGCGCCCGTCTGACCCGCCTGCAGAAAGCGCGGAAACACCTGCTCGCCCCAGCTTTCCGGCCCCGGTTCCCCCGCATAGCCGGAACGCGCCACGAAACCGACAGCACGCGTCGCGGCTTCGAAATTCAGCGGCTCCCGCAAAGCGAACCCTTGCACTTCGTCGGTCATGTAGGACGCGGAATGGATACCGAAATTGTAGATCGCGAGATGATGATTGCCGCGGCTCAATTCACGTCATCAGGCAGGACCGGCAGCGGCGCGATCTCGATGCCTTCCTCGATCAGGGATTTCACCTCGACCGGCGAAGCCTGGCCGATGATCCCGCGCGCTTCCGCTTCCCCGTAGTGGATCTTGCGGGCTTCCTCGGGAAACTTCTCTCCTACATCTTCGCTGGACGCCCGTATCTCCTGGATCGCTTCCTTCAGCTTGGACATCGCCTGCTTCTGAGCGGCGGAAACCGCCAGCGCCTGCGTGTCCTCCTTCTGTCGAGCGGTCGTAACGGCAGGCGCCATGAGCACCTTGGAAACGTCCCCGGATCCGCAGACGGGACAGGTGAGGTAACCCGCCTCCTTCTGCCGGTCGAAATCGGCGCTTTGCGAAAACCAGCCCTCGAATTCATGGGCCTTCTCGCAGCACAGGGAATAGCGGATCAAACCGTGACGCCTCCCTTGGCAAGGACCGGCGCAATATCGAGTTGGAAGTCGCGGCCGTTCTTCAGATTCGGGATCTTGGCTCGGCAGGCCTTGACCGCCTCGAGATCGATCTCCGCCACCACCACGTCTTCGCCGGCACCGCCGGCCGAAGCCAATACTTTCCCCCAAGGACCGACGATCATCGAATGCCCGAAGGTCTCACGGCCGTCTTCATGCACGCCGGCCTGCGCAGCCGAAATCACGTAAGCACCGTTCTCGATGGCGCGCGCGCGCAACAGGATCTCCCAATGCGCCTCGCCGGTCTGCTTGGTGAAGGCCGCTGGCGTCGTCAGGATCTCGGCACCGGCCATGGCTTCTGCCCGGAACAGATGCGGGAAACGCACGTCGTAGCAGACACCAAAGCCGACCTTGCCGAACGGCAGATCCGCCACCACCGCCCGCTCGCCCGGACGGTAGACGGCGCTCTCGCGCCAGCTCTCGCCATTGTCGAGATCGACGTCGAACATGTGGATCTTGTCGTAGGAGGTGATCTTGTGGCCATCAGGTCCGAACAGGAAGGCCCGGTTGGCAATCTTGCCGTCGGAGAGCTTGATCGCGGTCGAGCCGACATGCAGGTGGATGCCGAGTTCCTTGGCGAGTTCCGAGGCCTTCTTCACGATGAGATCGGTCTCCTCGTCACGCAGAACCGCCATCAGCCCGGGCCGATCTTTCTGCACGGCACCTGTCATCTCGGGCGTCTGCACGTAGATCGCACCCCGCCGGGCAGCTTCCCGCACGAGCCGCGCCATGCTCTCGGCATTCTTCTCCGGATCGACCCCGGAACACATCTGGACGGCAGCGGCCTTGAACACCATGGGTCTGTCCTTACTGAGATAGAAGCGGATCGAGCTTGCCAGCCCGATCGAGTGCCTGCAGGTCGTCACAACCGCCGACATGCTGGCCGCCGATGAAGATCTGCGGGAAGGTGTTGCGGCCCGATTTCGCGATCATTTCCTCGCGAAGATCCGGTTTGCCTGTGGCATCATGCTCGACATAAGAAACGCCCTTCTTGTCGAGCAGCGCCTTGGCGCTGGCGCAGTAACCGCAGAATTGCCGTGTGTAAATCGTGACGTCGGTCATGGGATCTCCGCCGGAAAGCGTCGGTGGACAAGGGAATTGGACCCCTCATATAGGCCCGGCGAGAGCCCTTGCAAAGGTCAAAACAGTGACATCCGCAGCACCTGCCTTTTTCAGGGCAGTCGTCGCCGCACTCACCGTCGCGCCCGTCGTATAGACATCATCGACCAGCACGATCCGCTTGCCGAAGACGAGATCCTCGCCGCCCTCCGGCACACCGAAGGCACCGCGCACATTCAGCGACCGCTGGTTCGCCGTCAGCCCCACCTGCTGCCGGGTCCGCTTGCGCCGCACCAGCACGTCGGCGAGGAAAGGCTTGCCCGATTGCGCCGAGAGATGCCGGGCAAGCTCCGCCGACTGGTTGAACATCCGCCGGAAGATCCTCATCCGATGCAGCGGGACCGCGACGATCGCGTCCGCCTCTGCCACCTCCAAGGAAGCCGCCCTCAGCATCCAGCCGGCCATCATCGGCGCGAGGTCCACCCGGTCGCGATACTTGAGCCCATGCACCAGATGCCGCGCCACACCCTCGTGCAGCGCCACGGAACGCAGCCGCTCGAAGACCGGCGGATGCGCGATCGCCTGCGGCGACACCATGCCCTCGCCTGGATCATGCGCGAAGGGCAGGCCGAGCACGGGACAATAAGGTTTCTCGATCAGCCGCATCTCGCCCCAGCAAGCTGGGCAGAGCGCATGATGGCTGGCCACATGGATGTGGCAGTGGGCGCAGGCCGGTGGATAGATCAGATGAAACAGTCCGCGCAGGACGGTTCCGGCATGATGCCGGCTGACGGATGCGCTTTTCTGCACTAAATGAGCCCACATGCATCGACCTTACGCCTGCCGTGGCGTTCGGCCAATGCGGGAATCTTGCCAAAGCCCTGCCGAAAACCGGGAATGCCGCCATGAACGACCTGTTCGACGAAGCCCTGATCGCCCGCAACCGCGCCCGCGCGCTTGCCCGCAACGCGCCGGGCAGCGATTTCCTGCTGGAACTCACAGCCCGCGAGCTCGCCGATCGCCTTTCCCTGGTCGAGCGCCGCTTCGAAGACGCCGTCGAACTCTTCGGCGGCACCGGTCTTGCGGCAAAGGCAGCGCTGACAACGGGCAAGATCGAGCGGCTGCGCCGGATCGAGACCGATGCGGCCTTCGGCCAGGACGGGCAGGCAGTGACCGTCACGAACTACGAGAGCGTGCCCCTCGAACCGCAGTCGGTGAACCTCATTCTCTCGCCGCTTGCGCTGCATTTGACCAATGACACGCCCGGCATGCTGATCCAGATGCGCCGCGCCCTCAAGCCCGACGGCCTGCTCCTTGCCGCCATCCCGGGATCCGGCACCCTGTCGGAACTGCGGGAAGTCCTGCTCGCGGCGGAAACGGAGATCTACGGTGGGGCAAGCCCCCGCGTCGTGCCCTTCGCCGATATCCGCGATGTCGGCTCGCTCCTGCAGCGCGCAGGCTTCGCGCTTCCCGTCATCGACGAGGAAAGCTTCACCGTGCGCTACGATCATATCTTCGCATTGATGCGGGATCTGAAGGCCATGGGCATGGCGAACCCGCTTCAGGGCCGCAGCCGCCGACCGGTCTCGCGCCGCTTCTTCCTGCGGGCGGCCGAACTCTATGCCGAAAGGTTTGCCGATCCGGATGGCCGAATCCGCGCCACCTTCTCGATTGTCTTCGTCTCGGGATGGGCACCGCATGAAAGCCAGCAGAAACCGCTGAAGCCCGGCTCGGCCAAGATGCGTCTCGCAGACGCTCTCGACCCGACCAGGCGCGATACATGACCGATGCAGCGCCGGATCATTTTCCGGCGTCTACAATCCTGGTTTCGATTGTGTTGAAGGTTCCCATCAGGGCGCCCGTGAAGGCACCATAGCCGCTGATCAGCGCAACGCTCATGATCGCGGCAATCAGGCCGTATTCGATGGCTGTGGCCCCACGAAGGTCCGAAAGCAGTTGTCGAAAAAGATGCATTCTTACCCCTCGATGATTATTGGCCCGGGCGCCGCACCCCACGAACGCCTGACCCGTCATTCGCCGTCAGCAGGCCTGGCCCGAACCATATCCGTCGATGATGCACACTGAACCCGGCGTCTCCTGAAGCACGCTGCGGCGGATCGTATACCGTTTGCCGCTGTCGTCCTTCGGGATGGAACCGGTGGTCATCATGTCGAATTCGTCCGGCTGGAAAGCCAGGGTCTTGCGATCGGACTTGGAGGCGAGCATCGGCGTCAGGACGAGCGAAAGCGCGATCGCAGCCGTGCCGAACAGCAACGCGATGTTGAGGACCCCGGTCCTGCCAGTCTTGATCGAAGACCGCTCTCGGGACCGTGCGGCCTTCCAGAAATCCTCGTTTACCATATTACGCTCCACACACGTGTTCGACGCATGAACAGAGCGTATATTGCAGCGCGGGGTATAAACTTTTGATTAACGACGCCGCTTTGATGAGCGTTTTGTCAGAGAAGATCCTGAAGAACCGGAATGAGCGGCTCGTCGGCCGGCGGCATCGGATAATCACGAAGCGCCTTGGCCTTCACCCACTTGATCGCCTGACCTTCCCGCCCCTGCGGGATGCCCTCGTAGCGACGGCAGACATAGAGCGGCATCAGCAAGTGAAACGTCTCATAGGTATGGCTGGCAAATGTCAGTGGCGCCAGACACGCGACCTTGGTCTGGATGCCGAGCTCTTCCTCGAGTTCGCGCACCAGCGTTTCCTCCGGCGTCTCCCCGGCTTCGACCTTGCCGCCGGGAAATTCCCAGAGACCCGCGAGAGACTTGCCCTCGGGACGCTGTGCCAGCAGGATCCGGTTGTCGGTATCGACAAGCGCACAGGCCGCGACCAGCAGGATCGGCTTCTTCACCTCGATCATGCGGAAGCCTTTCGCCAGTAGGCGTAGCGATAGGCCTCTTCAAAGCCCATCTTGCGGTAGAGCGCGAGCGCCTCCGCATTCTCGGCCACCACCTGCAGCCAGGCTGTCCGTGCACCGCGCATCCGCGCCCAGCGAAGCGCAGAGCTCAGGATCTCGATGCCGAGCCCCTGTCGGCGACGATCCGCCCTGACTGCGAGCGACATAATGCCGGCAAGATCATTGTCTTGGACGCAGAGCGTGGCCGCGAGCGGGCCTTCGGCTGCGTCCTCGATGACGAACAGCCCGGACGGCGGCTTGATGCCGGTTATGATTTCCGCCAACGCCGGCTTCAGGGCCGGATCGCTGCCATGGACCGCGATATCCGCATCCACATAGCGCCCGACATCCTGCGTCGGCAGATGGTCCAGAGTGTCGGGAAAGGTCATGCCACCGAGGTCCCCAGTCATCGTCACCACTTCCTCGAACCTCTCCCAGCCATCGGCTGAAAGAAAGTCGATCAGCGGCTTCGGCGAAAGCGGCGTCTCGCGCACGAGCAGTGTTCGCCCATGCGCATCGAAGCGTTTACCCGCCTTCTCGATCCGAATCTCGATGTCGCGACTGTCGGAAGGATCGAGCGGCACGATGCAGTTGAGCCGCTTGCCGGGATGGCCACCGGTCAGTCGCACCTGCCAGCTGCCGTCATAGACGACGTTGCTCGCCGGCCAAGCCCTAAAGCCGACCGCTTCGAGACGCCGCACGAGCGGCAGGTTGGGATTGCTCACCATCGCATGCATTCGGACGTCAGCTCCGATAGTCGCCGTTGATGGCGACATATTCCTTCGTCAGGTCACAGGTCCAGACCGTCGCGGTGCCGGAGCCGAGCCCGATATCCACGGTCACGGGAATGTCTTCCCGCTCCATCACGGCGGTCGTCGCCTCTTCCGAATAGGCGGGATCCCGCTCGCCGTTGACGGCAACGCGCACATCACCGAACCAGATGGCGAGCCGATCGCGATCGGCCATCTCGCCGGACTTGCCAACCGCCATGACGATACGGCCCCAATTGGCATCCTCGCCGGCAACCGCGGTCTTCACCAGCGGCGAATTGGCGATCGACAGCGCAATCTTCTTCGCAGCGAGGTCGCTTTCGGCACCCTTGACGGTGATCTCCACCATCTTGCGCGCACCTTCACCATCGCGAACGACCTGAAGTGCGAGATCCTTGAGCAGGTCGTTGAGTGCCACGCGGAAATCGCCGAGGCGCGCATCGTCCGCCCGCTCGACCTTGGCCTGGCCGTCGGCAGACGCAGCCCCGGTCGCAAACAGCATCAGCGTGTCGGAAGTGGAGGTGTCACTGTCGACGGTGATCGAATTGAAGCTCGGCTCGACGCCTGCAGACAGCAGCCCCTGAAGGGCAGCCGGTGCGATATTGGCATCCGTCACCACGAAGGACAGCATCGTCGCCATGTCGGGCGCGATCATGCCGGCACCCTTGGCGATGCCGTTGATCGTGACGGTGACGCCATCGATTGTGGCGCTGCGCGTCGCGACCTTCGGATAGGTATCCGTGGTCATGATCGCCTTGGCGGCCTCGAACCAGAAATCGCCGGTCGCGTCCCTCGCCATCTGGTCCAGCACGCCGGAAAACTTGGTGGCATCGAGCGGCTCGCCGATGACGCCGGTCGAAGCGAGATAGATCTCGTGTTCGCCGCAGCCGAGCGCCGCAGCGGCCGACTTCGCGGTCAATTCCGTCGCGGCTTTGCCCTTGACGCCCGTAAAGGCATTGGCATTGCCGGAATTGACGACGACGCCGCGCGCCACGCCATGCGCCAGATTCTGGCGGCAGAAATCCACCGGCGCCGATGGGCACTTGGACTTGGTGAAGACGCCCGCAACGGAAGCAGGCTGGTCGAAGGCCATCAGCAGCACGTCGGTTCGGTTCTTGTACTTGATGCCGGCGGCAGCCGTCGTCATCCGCACCCCGCGGATGACGGGCATGTCGGCATAGGTTTTCGGCGCGAGGGGAGAAATGCTGGAAGACATGGCAACGGCCCGTAATGGAAGGCCCGCAAACTGCGGGCCTGATTGGGATGCGGATGAAGGAGAGCTTACTGCTGCTCTGGCTGCTGCTCGGCCTTGTTGGCCTCTTCATAGCCCTTGCGCAGAGCTTCGTCGACGATCTCGATCTTCTGCTCGCTCTTGGCCTTCTCGATGAGGGCAAGATACTTGTCGCGCATGACGAGCTGGCGAACCTGCTGCTCGACCGCTTCGAAAGCCGGCGGCGGAGCATCACGCTTGTCTTCGAGACGAATGACGTGGAAGCCGAACTGGGTCTGGACCGGGGTCTTGGTATAGGCACCCTTTTCCAGTGCGAAGGCGACTTCTTCGAATTCCGGAACCATGCGGCCCTTGGTGAAGTAGCCGAGATCGCCGCCTTCCGTCTTGTTCGGATCGGTCGACTTTTCCTTGGCGATTTCGATGAAATCCTTGCCGGCGTCGAGATCGGCGATGATCTGCTTGGCTTCTTCCTCGGTCTTCACGAGGATGTGGCGGGCGCGCACTTCTTCCTGCTTCGGAAGCGCTGCGATTTCCTTCTCGTAGCGCGCCTTCACTTCGTCTGCGGTGACGGCATCGACGACGTTCTTCTTGAAGAAGGCATTGTGCAGCTCGCGCTCGGCGATGAAGGCAAGGCGGCGCTTGTATTCCGGATCGTCCTGCAGACCGGCAGCGGTCGCATTGGCAGCGAGCAGCTTCACGTCGATGGCGCCGGAGAGGGCCGCAACCTTTTTCTGCTCGTCGGGAAGCTGAGCGAGTTGCGGATCCAGGTTCGCAATGGCGAGGTCGAGTTCGGACTGGGTGATCTCGACGTCGCCGACCTTGGCGACCACGGTAGCGTCCTGGGCGGAGGCCGCACCATAGAGGGCAGAAAGGGAAACACAGGCGGCAAGCACGATTTTATTGAGGCGAAGCATGAAAGACCTTTCGGATGATGAACCGTTTGAAGACCGTTCGAATCGGGCAAAATATTGTCAGATGCCCGGCGACCGAGGGGATTTGGCACCTGCCTGCGCCGTTGACATCATTCGACCCCCCTCTTATCTGTCACGCAACCTCGCGTCCAGAGCAGTTTCAGGACGCACTGTGCCTATTCGTCTGCGCCGAGTGCGTTCCGATGGGCACGCAAACGATATGACGAAGGTCAGAAAGGACCATCGATATGGTCAGTCTTGGTGGACTTGCGCGCAAAATCTTTGGCTCGTCGAACGAGCGTCGCGTAAAATCCTATAACCCCCGCGTCGCTCAGATCGCAGCCCTCGAGGAAAAGGTGAAGGCCCTCAGCGACGAACAGCTCGCCGCCAAGACGGCCGAGTTCCGGGCTGAGCTGGCCGCCGGCAAGACGCTGGACGATATCTTGGTCCCCGCCTTCGCCGTCGCCCGCGAAGGCGCCCGTCGAGCGCTCGGCATGCGTCCTTTTGACGTCCAGCTGATCGGCGCGATGATCCTCAACGACAATTCGATCGCCGAAATGAAGACCGGCGAAGGCAAGACGCTGGTCGCGACGCTCGCCGTCTACCTGAATGCGCTCGAAGGCAAGGGCGTGCACGTCGTCACCGTCAACGACTACCTCGCCCGCCGCGACGCCGCCACCATGGCGAAGATGTACGGCTTCCTCGGCCTGACCACCGGCGTCATCGTCCATGGTCTGTCCGACGACGAGCGCCGCGCGGCTTATGCCTGCGACGTCACCTATGCGACCAACAACGAACTCGGTTTCGACTATCTGCGCGACAACATGAAGTACGAGCGCGGCCAGATGGTCCAGCGCGGTCACAATTTCGCGATCGTCGACGAAGTCGACTCGATCCTCGTGGACGAAGCCCGCACGCCGCTGATCATCTCCGGCCCGCTCGACGACCGATCCGACCTCTACAACACGATCGACGCCTTCATCCCGCTACTGTCGGACGAAGACTACGAGATCGACGAAAAGCAGCGTTCGGCCAACTTCTCCGAAGTCGGCACCGAGAAGCTCGAAAATCTGCTGCGTGAAGCGGGCCTCCTCAAGGGCGAGAGCCTTTACGACGTCGAGAACGTCGCGATCGTCCACCACATCAACAATGCGCTGAAGGCCCACAAGCTCTTCCAGCGTGACAAGGACTACATCGTCCGCAACAACGAGATCGTCATCATCGACGAATTCACCGGCCGCATGATGCCGGGCCGTCGTTACTCGGAAGGCCAGCACCAGGCACTGGAAGCCAAGGAAAAGGTCCAGATCCAGCCCGAGAACCAGACGCTCGCCTCGATCACCTTCCAGAACTACTTCCGCATGTACAAGAAGCTCGCCGGCATGACCGGTACGGCGGCGACCGAAGCGGAAGAATTCGCCAATATCTACGGCCTCGAAGTCGTCGAAGTCCCGACCAACCTGCCAATCAAGCGTATCGACGAGGACGACGAGGTCTACCGGACCTTCGAAGAAAAGTTCAAGGCGATCATCGAGGAGATCAAGGCTGCCAGCGAACGCAACCAGCCGGTCCTCGTCGGCACGACCTCGATCGAGAAGTCAGAACTGCTCGCCACCATGCTGAGCGACAGCGGCTTCAAGGACTTCAAGGTTCTGAACGCCCGCTACCATGAGCAGGAAGCCTATATCGTCTCCCAGGCCGGTGTTCCCGGTGCCGTGACCATCGCCACCAACATGGCCGGTCGTGGTACCGACATCCAGCTTGGCGGCAATCTCGACATGCGCCTCGAGCACGAACTGGCCGAGATGGAGCCGGGTCCGGAGCGCGATGCGAAGACCGAAGCCATCAAGGCAGAGATCGCGGCCCTCAAGCAGAAGGCGCTCGAAGCCGGCGGCCTCTACGTCATCGCCACCGAGCGTCATGAAAGCCGCCGCATCGACAACCAGCTGCGCGGCCGTTCCGGCCGTCAGGGTGACCCGGGCCGCTCGAAGTTCTACCTGTCGCTCCAGGACGACCTGATGCGCATCTTCGGCTCTGACCGCATGGACAGCATGCTGCAGAAACTCGGCCTGAAGGATGGCGAAGCCATTGTCCATCCCTGGATCAACAAGGCGCTCGAACGCGCCCAGAAGAAGGTCGAAGCCCGCAACTTCGACATCCGCAAGAACCTCTTGAAGTATGACGACGTCATCAACGACCAGCGCAAGGTGATCTTCGAACAGCGCATCGAGCTGATGGACGCGACAGATGTCTCGACCACCGTGACCGACATGCGCCACGAAGTCATCGAGACCATGGTCGCTATCCATGTGCCGCCTAACGCCTATGCCGAACAGTGGGATGTAAAGGGCCTGAAGGAAAAGGTTGCGACCACGCTCAACCTCGACCTGCCTGTCGATGCCTGGGCGGCGGAAGAAGGCATTGCCGAAGACGACATCTACAACCGCATCATGGAAGCCGCAGACAAGGCCGCCGCAGACAAGGCCGAGCGCTTCGGCGCCGAGCTGATGGCCTATGTCGAACGCTCGGTGGTTCTGCAGACGATCGACAACCTGTGGCGCGAGCACATCGTCAACCTCGACCACCTGCGCTCCGTCGTCGGCTTCCGCGGCTACGCCCAGCGCGATCCGCTGCAGGAATACAAGGCGGAAGCATTCGAACTCTTCCAGGCCCTGCTCGCTAACCTCCGTGATGCTGTGACCATGCAGATGTCGCGCGTCGAACTGGTCCGCGACACGCCGCCAGCCCCAACCCCGCCGCCGGTAATGGAGGGCCATCACCTCGACGCCACCACCGGCGAGGACGATTTCGCCGAAGGCGCCCAGGTGCCGCCGCAGGATCGCAACCCGCAGGATCCCAAGACATGGGGTGCCATCGGCCGAAACGAAGCCTGCCCCTGCGGCTCGGGCAAGAAGTACAAGCACTGCCACGGCGTGCTCGAGGCTTGATCGCCGGGGCTTTGAGGCTTTCTCAATCTTTCGCCCTTAGCCTCTGAAGAATGAGGGGAACCGCGCCGCCCGGCCCGGTTCCCCTTTTTTTCGTCGGAGGACAGGATGTCGGCTGCGTCAGCGCGGGAACATCATTGGGATTCGCTGCGCGCGTTCCTGATGCTTCTCGGCATCCCCTATCACGCCGCCATGGCCTACAACGCCCGTGTCGTGTGGGACATACAGTCGCCTGACAAGAGCGAGTTCCTCACCTTCGTCAGTGGCGTCTTCGTCACCTTCCGCATGCCGGCCTTCTTCATCGTCGCCGGCTATTTCGCCGCCATGTTGCTGGAGCGAAAGCCTCCCGCCCTGTGGCTCCGCAGCCGCCTGACGCGGCTCGGCATTCCCTTCCTGACAGGCCTGGCGCTGCTCGCCCCCTTGCAGATTGCCCTGATCGACCTCAACGGCGCCGTCACGGGTGCCATGCCGATGGCGACCGCACTCGACCGGGCCGCACAGGACGTCACCCATCCCGGCTTCAGCTGGATCATGCATCTCTGGTTCCTGCCGGCGCTGCTGGCCTACAGCACACTGCTTGTCCTCCTGTGGCAACCGCTGCGCCAGCCGCCGCTGGCGGGGCTTGTGCAGCGGCTCCACCGCTTCGGCATGATGAGCCCTCGCACGGCAATAGCTGTGCTGACCCTCTTCATCACCGCATGGGAGGTTTGCGTCCACCTCTCGCACCAGGCCATGCTCGCACGCGACGGCACCCTGCCCTATCTCCTCGCCCACAGCATCGATCCCTATCTCCGCTATCTTCCCTTCTTCTTCATCGGCGTCGCCCTGAGAGCGGCCCCAGACCTCCGAAGCGCTTTCGTCTGGCAAAAGGGTTGGGCACTTCCCACACTCGCAGCGATCACGGCCATCTTCGCTTCCCTCCTGCGCGGGCGGGATGCGACAGACCTCAAAATCGCCTGCAACGCCGTGGACGGCGCGGCCGCCCTCCTCGTCAGCTTTGTTGTGATCGGCATCGCCCAGCGCTTCTGGAACCGGCCCGACCCGCGCATCGACCGCATCGTCGACGCCGCCTTCAGCATCTACCTGCTGCATCACCCCATCATCTACGCCCTGTCGACCCTCTTCCTTCTGACTAGCTGGCCACCTGTCGGGGAGTTCGCGCTGGTCTGCCTTGCAACCTTCCTGCTCTCCTATGCGGCTCATCGCGCCATCCGCCGTTCCCCGCTGGCACTCTTCCTCTTCAACGGCGTGTCCTTGGCGCGAAAGTCGGGCGACGCCGACAACCCGCAAACCCGCATCACCACACTTCGTTAACCCTGATCTGTCATCACTGGAGCCTGTATCCGACCCAGCGAAAAGTATTGCGTCCTTACCGATGACTGTTTTGGAAACAGCGGAAAAATGGTTGCCCGCAGGCCAACGTCTGGTCCGTACGATGCTGGCCGACGACGCGTCTGCCCAGATGCCCCGGCCGGAGGCCCTCCGCCCATGACCGAGCGCATCTACAACGAGAGCATGAACAGCGACGCCAACCGGCTCGTCGGCAGTCTCGCCGGCGGGACCCCGGCGCCGGTCGCCGAGATGGACGTCGCGGTCGGCCGCCCCGGTCGTCGCCTCAGCGTCTATCCCGGGCAGTCAGGCTACGAGCTTCAGGACGAACTCGAACACCTGACCTATCGCGTCATGGAAGCGAATGTCTTCTTCGCCCCGCGTTTCCTGGCGCCCGCCATGCCGCGGCTGGAGGAGCGCCAGGTCCGCTTCGCCGTCATCCGCGACGAAGACGAGCGCCGCTCGCGCCTGCGCATGCTCTTCCCCTTTTCGGTCGAGAAGCCCGGTTTCTCGGTCGGCCCCTCGATCATCCGCATCTGGGCCAATCCCTTCGGTCCGCTTGGCACGCCTCTGGTCGATGCGGAAGGCGCAGCCGAAACGATCGACAACCTGCTCGAAGCGCTGGCCCGACCGGAAGCGCGCCTGCCGGGTCTGCTGGTCATCCCGGATCTCCGCCTCGAAGGCCGTTTCGCCCAGCTCGCCCGCGCCGTGGCGCTCGCCCGCGACCTGCCGCTGACCGTCACCAACGAATACCAGCGCCCCATGCTGCAGAGCTACGAGGACGGCCCGAACTATTTGCAGGCAGCCCTCAACAAGAATCACCTGCGAGAGATGCGCCGCCAGTTCCGGCTGCTCTCCGAACAGGGGTCGGTGACCTACAATGTCGCCCGCCAGCCGGAAGAAATCCGTTTCAGGATGGAGGAATTCCTCGCGCTGGAAGCCAGCGGCTGGAAGGGGCGCAAGCGCTCGGCCATGGTCAACGACCGCCTGCGCGCCGCTTTCGCCCGCGAGGCGATCACCAATCTGGCCGAGGCCGATGCCGTGCGCATCCACACGCTCGACCTAAACGGGCGCGCCATCGCCTCCATGGTGGTCTTCATCATGGCCGGCGAGGCCTATACCTGGAAGACCGCCTTCGACGAGACCTATGCCCGTTTCTCGCCCGGCAAGCTCTTGATGGCCGACCTCACCGAATGGCATCTCGACGACGCCAACATCCAGCGCACCGACAGCTGTGCCGTGCCCGACCATCCGATCATGAGCCGCTTCTGGAAGGAACGCGAAGCCATGGGCACGCTGGTAATGGGCCTGAAGCCCAATGCCGACCGCGACGTCCGCCAGGTCGGCGCACAGCTGCACATGTACCGCAATACCCGCAACATCGCCCGCATCCTGCGCGACAAGGTGCTCAACCGCCGCTTCGGCAGCTGATCTCCGGCCTGCCAGTCTGCTAGTGGCTGGCCCCAGTCAGCTCGCCTTGGCGATTTCCTGATCCCGCAGCAGCCTGCGGATCACCTTGCCGCTCGTCGTCAGCGGCAGTTCCGCCACGAACTCGATCTCGCGCGGATATTCGTGCATCGACAGCCTGTTTTTCACCCAGTCGCGAATCTCGGCGGCAAGCGTCGGCCCCGACTCGAACCCTGCCTGCAGCACGACGAACGCCTTGACGATCTCGGTACGGAGCGCATCCGGCTTGCCGATGACCGCCGCAAGCCGCACTGCCGGATGGCCGATAAGGCAATCCTCGATCTCCGCTGGCCCGATCCGATAACCCGACGACGTGATTACATCGTCGTCGCGGCCGAAGAACTGCACATAGCCGTCCTCGTCCTGCCGACCGAGATCGCCGGTCTTCATCCAGTCGCCGACGAATTTTTCTACAGTCGCCTTTTCATTGTTCCAGTAGCCGAGGAACATCACCGGGTCCGGCCGCCGGATCGCCACCTGACCCGTCTCACCGACCGGCACTTCGCAGCCCTCGGCGTCGATGATCGCGACCTCATGCCCCGGCACCGCCTTGCCGATGAAGCCGCCCTTCGTCACACCCAGATGCGCCGCCGACGACAGCACGAAATTGCATTCCGTCTGGCCGTAGAATTCATTCGGCACGATGCCGAGCGCCGACTTCACCCATTCATAGGTTTCGCGGCCCAGCGATTCGCCCGCAGAGCCGATGCTGCGCAGCACGAGGTCATAAGCCTCGCGCGGCTTTTCGACCGCCTTCAACAACCTGAGCGCCGTCGGCGGGATAAAGGCATTGCGCACCTTCATCTCGGCCATGATCCGGAACGCCATATGCGGATCGAATTTCTGCGCCGGCGAGGAGACGACCGGCACGCCAAGCATCAGCGCCGGTAGCAGCGCATTCAGCAGTCCGCCCGCCCAGGCCCAGTCGGACGGCGTCCAGACCTTGTCGCCGGGCTGCGGCAAGTAATCATGCGCGAGCTGAAAACCCGGGATATGGCCGGCCAGCACCCGATGGCCGTGCAACGCCCCCTTCGGCGGCCCTGTCGTGCCGGACGTATAGATCATCAGCGCCGGCGTGTCGGGACCGCTCTCGGCGATCTCGAACAGATCGGATCTGCCGTCCATCACCGCGCGGAAACCGATAACGTCAGGCCCGGCACCATCGATCGAAATCACCGTCTGCAGCGTCGGCAGACGAGCTTTGATCGCCTTCAGCCTCTGGAGGCCGAAACCATTCGTGATGACGACCCGCGCACCCGCATCCCGCAGTCGGTATTCCAGCGCTTCTTCGCCAAAAAGCAGCGCCAGCGGCAGCGCAATCGCGCCCATCTTGTAAATCGCGACATGCGCGATGACCGTTTCGAAGCATTGCGGCAGAAGGAGCGCCACCCGATCGCCGGGAACGACACCGAGCTCCGTCAGTCCATGCGCAAGCGCCGAGGATTGCGCGGCAAGCGCGCCATAAGTCATCGAGAGATGGTCGCCGTCGGGCGAGAAATGTTGAAGGCAGATGCGCTCGGGCGCCTTGTCGGCCCAGTCATCGGACACAACCCGCCCGATGTTGAAATCGGCGGGGATCTCCCAACGGAAATCGCGGCGAAGTGCCTCGAAAGTGTCGCGCGGCTCAAGCAGCATGGCTGAGTATCCGGATCGTCATGCTGTCTCTGCTAACATTCATCTCGCAGATGCACAATAACGGGCTGGATTGAGCGTTAATCACGCGCAAAACTACCACCCGGTAGGAAGAAGACTGCAACGGATGGGACACAACGTCCGGATCGGGAATTGGTCGGCAGAGCAAGCAAGGCGAACCATACCGCCGGCTAATATCAGCCCTTGTTCTGGGTCGCTTCCGCACGCATCAGCGCAACGAGCGCTTTCAATTCGCCGCCGCGCACCATCTGCGCCGGCGTGCGACCGCTGAAGGCTTCCAGATGCTGGCTGCGATACCATTTTTCGGCCGTCTCCTTCGAGCCGAGCCGCTTCATTGCGAGTGCCAGAACCAGCGTCTTGGCATCCGCCGGCGAAACCGTGCCCGCCTCGATCGCCGCATCGACGCGGGCGACCTGCGACTGGACCGACTGCTGCTTCAGCTTCTGCCGCATGGCCGCCACCTGCGGCGCGACCGGTGCCACGATATTGACCTTGGCCTTGCCATCCACGGCAGCGGCTGGGCTCGCAAGCACAGGTGCCGCAGCCTTTGCCTTGCGCTTGCCCTTGGCAGCAACAGGCTGGGCTGGAGCCTTCGGCAACAGCGCCGCATCCACGACAACCTGCTTGACGGGCTGGGGAATGCGGATCTTCTTGGCCGAGCTTGTCATGCGTCTTGCTTTCCATGGCTGTGAAATCGCCCCGACAACAGGCCGGGTCGCCCCACACGACTGCACATGCGGATCGATCTTTCCCTAGCATTCCGGGAGAGACGCTTCAACACGCCAGGCAATTACCTCCGGCTGTTACAGCCACGGTCACACGGTCCCAAATCATGACAGAAAGCACAAGTCACACCCTTGCAAGCTCGCCGCACCCCATGGTAAGTCGCGCTTGTCCAGACCGTGCCCCATTGGCGGAACTGGTAGACGCGCTCGACTCAAAATCGAGTTCCGAAAGGAGTGCTGGTTCGATTCCGGCATGGGGCACCATTTTCCAACAAAATCTTTCCGATTCGACGGGATTGTGTGGCAAGCGTGATTGCCAGCCGACTCAACGAGCAACTCATTGCTCCTCTCGGGTTGATAGGATGTTCAGCATGCCCTACCCTTCGATACTTAAGGGATAAATTCGCGGCAGGCTCGAAGATGAGCTGCACCGCAGGGCCGGGATCATTTATGGAGCGATATGCACCTGGCAAAGCCCAGAAATTCGTCGTCATGGCCATTGTGGTGGCGTGGGTAGGCTTCATCGCGTTGGCGTCATCCTGGGCGTTTCAATCTTATCACGCGACTGTCAAAGCGGCGGAAGACCGCGTCTCCACGTCCAGCCTTGTCGTCGCCACGCATGCGAAATGGATCTATGAGTTCGGAGCCCAGGCAACGGGGCGGCTCGTTGATCTCGTTGAAAGCGGGCGCGCACCATCGCGGGTTGGCGCGGTACAAGACATCCGCAGTGCCCTGCGGGGCCTGCCTGGAGCGGTCCAGGCCTATGTGGTCGCCGCCGACGGAAAGACGCTTTACTCCACCGACCCCGGTCTGAAGCCAATCGACATCCGCGATCGCGAATACTTCAAGGCGCTCGAGGCAGGCCGTGAGGACTACGTCTCCTCCCTCCTGATCAGCCGCCTCGGCGGTGACCAGATATTCGTCTTCAGCCGTCGGTTCCAAGAGGCGGGGGTCTTTGCGGGTGTGGTCACCGTGTCGCTCTCGACGGAGCTGATGAAGCCGATCTGGGAAGCCGTCAATCTCGGTGGCAATTTTGCTGTCAGTTTCATCCGAGACGATGGACAATTGGTTGCGCGCTACCCCAAGCCCGAAGCCGGCCTCGATATGAGCGGCTACGTCCTCTTTACGGATCACCTCAAGCGTGCACCGACCGGCACATACATCGCTGAGGCGTCACCGCTCGATGGCGTGCAGCGGATCGTCGGCTACAGAAAGGTCGAAGGCACGCCCTTCGTTGCCGTCGCTGCAGCGGACTTGAGTCTGCTCATGCGGCCTTTCTGGCACAACATCGAGATTTTGTTGGTTGTAACGGCTCTCGCCTGCCTCGGTTCGATCGGAGCGGCATTTCGGATCAGGAGTCTCCTCCGCATCCAGGATGCTCAGGCAACGGCACTCCAAAACGCCTTGGACAAGAACGAACTGCTGCTGCGAGAAATCCATCACCGGGTGAAGAACAATCTGCAGTCCGTCATGTCCCTGATCCGCATTCATCTGAAGCCGGGAGAACAGTCGCAGGCGCTGACGGACCGCATCAAGGCCATGGTCGCGGTCCATGAACTCATCTATCAGCACGATGCCTATGCTGCCTTGGATGCTGCCCAACTGGTCCGCCGCGTCACGGAAAACGTGATCGGAGCCTATGGCAGCGGCGTGCATGTCGACTTCGACCTTGCCCCCTTATGCGTGTCGAATGACCGCGCAACAGCCCTCGCCCTCCTCGTCAACGAGGTCGTCAGCAACAGTCTCAAATACGCATTCGAGACCCAGGCAAGCGGCAGGATCACGATCAGCCTCCACAAGGAAGAGACGGAGGACATGGCAGCGCTCACGATAGCGGACGACGGCATCGGCTTCGACTCGGCGACTGCATCGAGAGGCACCGGAACGAAACTGATGGAAGGCTCTCTTCGGCAACTCGACGGCAGCTATACGCTGGATGGCAGCGATGGAACCCGTTTTTCGGCGCGGTTGAAGTTGCTGTAGGCCACGTTCTGACCTGCATCCGGCGAGCCCGGTTTTCAGACGTCTACCGCAAAGCCACTCGATGACACGCGAGACCTGTGAAGCGGGCAGCCCGTGCGTTGCATCACGTAGACTTGCACAGATCGTCAAAGCCACCGGTGATTTACACGCCTTCGCAAACGCAATAGAACCCGGCCTGTCCGGCGCTCGTGCCGGCGACGTCGAAATCAGCTGCAGGCCCTCTCCGATGCTCGCAATTCTCAATCGCCACCCCGACCGCTCCGCGGCCGTTCTCGTCACCTTCGGCATGGCGATCGTCGTCGGCTCGGCCTTGGGCTTCGAGCATATCGGCGGCTATATCCCTTGCGCACTCTGCCTGATGCAGCGCAATCCCTATTACATCGGCATCGGCGTCGGCTTTCTCGCCGTCCTGTCCGCCGTCTTCCGCCTGCCGCCTGTCGTCACCAAGGTCCTCTTGATCGCGGTCGCTCTGCTGATGATAACGGGCATGGGTCTCGGCATCTATCATTCCGGCGTCGAGTGGAAATTCTGGGAAGGTCCCGCGACCTGCACGATCGGTGCAACGGGGGGCGAAACGCCGGTCAATGTGCTGGATGCGCTGAACGCCACCAAGGCACCCTCCTGCACCGAGGCGACGCTGCGCGTGCTCGGTCTTTCCTTCGCCGGCTGGAACGTGCTGACGAGTGCCGCACTTGCGGCCATCGCGCTCTGGGGCGCACTGCGCAAGCCCACCGTCTGAGGCGGGAGCGGCGGCCCTAAAAAGGCGCCGCCAAAGGAGCTCAAGCTGCGGCCTTAGGGCTGCAGTTCGGTATCCCAGTAGAGATAGTCCACCCAGCTTTCATGCAGGTAGTTCGGCGGGAAGAGCCGGCCATTGTTGTGCAGGTCCTGCACCGTCGGCCGGTAGGGCCTTTGATGCGGCACCATGCCGGCCTGCTTGGGGAGCTTCGATCCCTTGCGCAGGTTGCAGGGCGAACAGGCCGCGACGACATTGTCCCAGGTCGTCTCGCCGCCATGGGCGCGCGGGATGACGTGGTCGAAGGTCAGGTCGTCGGGCGAGCCGCAATACTGGCATTCGAACTTGTCGCGTAGGAAGACGTTGAAGCGGGTGAAGGCCGGGTTCCGCGTCGGCTGAACATAGGTCTTGAGGCTGACCACGCTCGGCAGTCGCATCGAGAAACTCGGCGAGCAGACGGAGTGTTCGTACTCGGCGATGATGTTCACACGGTCGAGGAAGACCGCCTTGATCGCGTCCTGCCAGGACCAGAGCGACAAGGGATAATAACTCAGTGGCCGGTAGTCGGCATTCAGAACGAGCGCCGGCAGGGCCTGGGGAGAAACTGCAATCGTCAAGGCTAACTCCTGATCGATTCGGCATCTGCCTTTCTATATTAGGTCCGTTGTTACAGCATTGTGAAGCCTGAATCTTTCAGCCGCCTTGCGACCTCTCGGCGCGCCCCTCAGCGGGGCAACGCGACGCGGCCCGTGATGCGCGCATAATGGGCCCAGAACAGCCGTGCCGCCACCGAGCGCACGGGTGTCCAGGCCTCTGCAAGCTCGGCCACCTGCTCCGGCAAGGGTCGCTCACCGGCAAAGAAAACATCGCCGACGGAGATCCTGAGCGCCACGTCCCCGACTGGGAAAATATCCGGATGGCCGCCGCAGAACATCAGGTAGACCTCGGCCGTCCATGGGCCGACGCCCTTCAGGCCCGTCAGCGCTGCGATCGCGGCCTCCGCCGGCATCTCGGTCAGTTCGTCGAGGCGGAAGGGCCCGCCGAGATCGGCCTTGGCGGCGGCTTCGAGCGCCTGCGCCTTGGCCCGCGACAGGCCGAAGGTGCCGATGAGTTCTGGCCCGAGCGCCAGATAGTCCTCCGCCAGTGGCCGATTGCCCAGGACCGCCGTCATCCGCCGCCAGATCGCGTCGGCACTGGCCCGCGACACCATCTGCGAAACGATGATCGAGGCGAGCCCCGCAAAGCCGGGTGCCGAGAGCCGTAGGGGCAGCGGGCTGCACACCTCGGCGATCGGACAGAGCCTGGGATCGCGTGTCAGCAAAAGGGAAAGCCCCGCAGCGAGATCGGCCTCGCATCGGATCGTTGTCAAACCCGTCCCCTTTTCCTCATTCCACTCTCATGCGAAGGAAAAGCATGACAGAACCCTCTCGTCAAACCGTGGGCCAAGATGCCCCCGTCTTTCGTTTCGCCCCGAGCCCCAACGGGCGGCTGCATCTCGGCCATGCGCTCTCGGCTCTCCTGAACGCCGATATGGCCGAAAAAGCGGGCGGTCGCCTTCTGCTGCGCATCGAGGACATCGACCTCACCCGCTGTACGCCTGAACTCGAACAGGCTGTTTTCGACGATCTCGCCTGGCTGGGCATACCCTTCGAAAAGCCCGTGCGTCGCCAATCCGAGCATTTTCCGCTCTACCGGGAAGCACTCGACAGATTGCAGGCCATGGGCCTCGTCTATCCGGCATTCCTTACCCGAGGCGAGGTGAAGGCCCGCGTCTCGGAGTATGAGCGCCAGGGCGGAATCTGGCCGCGAGATCCGGATGGCGCGCCGCTTTACCCGACGGAGGAGCGCATGCTGTCGGATGCCGAACGGGCCGAAAAACTGGCGACGGCCGAGCGCCATGCCTTCCGGCTCGACATCGAGAAGGCGCTTTCTGCAGTTGGCCATCCGCTGTCCTGGCGGGAAACCGGCGATGACGCACAGGGCGAAATATCCGCCGATCCTGCAGCCTGGGGCGATGTCGTGCTCTGGCGCTCGGATGCGCCGGCAAGCTATCACCTCGCCGTCACCGTCGACGATGCGGCGCAAGGGGTAACCAACGTGGTGCGCGGCCTCGACCTCTTCCATGCAACCTCGGTCCACCGCCTGCTGCAGGCCCTTCTCGGCCTGCCGCAACCCGTCTACCACCATCATCGCCTGGTCCTTGGACTCGACGATCGAAAGCTGTCGAAGAGCTTCGGCGACACGGCGCTTTCAGCGTTGAGGGCCGAGGGGAAAAAGCCCTCAGATATCCGCGCCATGGTCGGGATTTGAGATCCCGCCATCCGGCACGCCCTTCACCGGCACAACCTGGAACTTCATCAGTGCCGCATTGAATTCTGCCCCGATGATGAAGATCGCGCCGACCATGTAGAGAAAGACCAGCACGATCATGATGGAGGCGAGACCGGCATAGGTCGCTGCGTAATCGGCGAAGGTACCAATGTAATAGGCGAAGACGAGGGCGCCAATGAGCCAGAGTACCAGGGTCAAGAATACGCCCGGCAGGACGTCGATCACCCGCCGACGACCATCCGGCAGGCCGAGATGAAACACCATAAGGCCGATCACCAGAAAGACGACCGTTCCGTAGACCCGCCAGTTGGCGATGGTAAGGAGAAAATCCTTGAGCAGCGGAAAATAGCGCTCGGCAAAGGCGAGCGCCACCGGCACGGCGACCAGGAGTGCGCTGATGATGGCAAGCACGATGACCGCCCCGAGCACGAAACCGAAACTGACCAGCCGGGTGATGTACCAGGGGCGTGTTTCGACGACGCGGTAGGCCCGGTTGAGCGAGATCCTGAGTGCTTCGACACCATTGGAGGCGAAGTAGGCGGCGGCCAGCACCGAGATTGTCAACAGCCCCCCACGCGGGATGGTCAGCACTTGCACCACCTGATCCGACAGCGGCTTGGCGATGGTTTCCGGCCAGGTGTCGAAGATCAGATGCACTGCCGTTTCCGCAAACTGGTCGGCGCCGAGAAAGCTCGCCAGTGCCGTACCGAAGATCAGGAAGGGAAACAGCGCCAGGATCGCCGACAGCGCCACATGGCTTGCCATGGCCCAGCCGTCATCCAGCGTAAAATGCCAGAGGGCGTCGAACGTGACCTTGTAAAGCCTGCGAAAGAATGACGGCATCCAGTCTCCTGTGACGAGCAAGTTCGATTGTAAGCTGCGGGCGAATATGGGAAACCCATCCCCGTTTGTACAGGAAAGACGAGGTCGAAGGTGAAAAGCATCATCGTCACGGGCTGCTCGTCCGGCATCGGAGCCTATTGCGCCCAGGCGTTGAAGCGCGACGGCTGGCGGGTTTTTGCGACGGTACGCAAGGTGGAGGATCTGGCGCCCCTGACCGGGCAGGGCATCGAAGCACTGGTCATGGACTACACCGATTCTGCCAGCATCGAGACCCTCGTCGCGACCGTCTTTGAACGCACGGGCGGAAGGCTCGATGCCCTATTCAACAACGGCGCCTACGGCCAGCCGGGCGCGGTGGAGGACCTGCCGACGGAAGCCTTGCGCGCCCAGTTCGAGACCAATTTCTTTGGGTGGCATGACCTCACCCGCCGGGTGATCCCGGCAATGCGAGCGCAAGGCGAAGGCCGGATCGTGCAATGCTCCTCGATCCTCGGCATCATCCCCTATCGCTGGCGTGGCGCCTACACGGCGTCGAAATTCGCGCTTGAGGGCCTGTCGCTGACGATGCGGATGGAGCTGGAGGGCTCTGGCGTGCAGGTGAGCCTGATCGAGCCCGGCCCGATCGAAAGCCGCTTCACCGCCAATGCGCTTCACCATATCCGCGAGGCGATCGACCTCGAAAACTCCGTTCATGCCGAAGACTATCGCCGTCAGCTGGCGCGACTTGATGGCACAGGCCCGGTAAACCGCCACAAACTGGGGCCGGATGCGGTCTACAAAGTCCTCACCCACGCCTTGACCGCCCGGCGTGCCCGCCCACATTATCTCGTGACCAAGCCGGCGAAACAGGGGGCCCTGCTCAAGCGCTGGCTGCCGGCCGACCTCTTCTATCGATTGATGCGCTCGCTGGACTGACCGGCGACGAACAAAGGCTCTTCCATCGCAATGTCCACATTCACCTATGTCCTCGCCATCATCGTCATGGGGCTTGTCGCCCTTGTCCTCGTGAGAGGCCTTTTCAACATGCTGAAGGGCGGCGACGGCAACAAGTCGAACAAGCTGATGCAGGCGCGCATCGTGCTGCAGGCAATCGCGATCGCGCTGATCATGCTCACGCTCTGGCTGACCGGCGGGGGACGCTGAAGCCATGGTCAAGCTCAACAAGATCTACACCCGTACCGGAGATGACGGGACCACGGCATTGGTCACCGGCCCGCGCCGCCTGAAGCACGACCTGCGCGTCGACGCCTATGGCACGATCGACGAAACCAATTCGGCGATCGGCATCGCCCGGCTCCACACGGCTGAGATGCCGGAGCTCGACGCCATGTTGATGCGCATCCAGAACGACCTCTTCGACCTCGGCGCCGATCTTGCCGCCCCCGAAACCGGCGAAGTTTTGTCCTACGAGCCGCTGCGCGTCATCGAGGCCCAGGTCGACCGCATCGAGAAGGAGATCGACCAGCTGAATGCCGAACTCGATCCGCTCAAATCCTTCATCCTGCCCGGTGGAACCCCCGCCGCCGCCTATCTGCACCTCGCCCGCACCACCTCCCGCCGGGCTGAGCGCATCATGGTCGAACTGTCGCGTTTCGACGGTGAGGAGGTCGGCGAGCCGGCTCTGAAATATGTCAACCGGTTGTCGGATTTTCTCTTCGTTGCGGCCCGGCATGCGAATGATGGCGGCAGGGCGGATATTCTCTGGGTGCCGGGGAAGAATAGGTAGAGGCTAGCGCGGGGCCTCTCTCCCCATGGCGGAGGGAAAGCGCGTAGCTGTTTCTTGCAACCACTACCGTTTCCCCCGCGGCTGGCCTTGGCAGATCCTCGGGACAAGCCCGAGGATGACGGCGCGAATGGGGCGTGATCGGTATTCTTCGCTACCGCTTTTCATCATCGACGCCAGAGGATGCCACGTGGGAAACCGCTCAGTTCCTCATCCTCGGGCTTGTCCCGAGGATCTACCGAGGCATCCCCGGCAGCGACCTTTCCGAAAGCTGCGCGCATTCAAATTGTCAAAAACCCCAAGCTTCGCCACCGGTCGGATCTTCATCCTCCGGGTGGGGTCAAACTTGTCTCGGACGAGGCGCCAGAAGCAACCTGTCTAAGTAGTTTATGTGGCTCCTTCCGGCGCCTCGTTCGGCGTCTATTCCCGCTGCATGCGTCTCTCTGGCAAGGCGGCGACGGCCCTTGGAACTTGCGTTCCATGGATGACCGGGCGCGGGTCCGGCTGCGGCGTCAAATGATGACGCTTCAGCCTGGCCGGTGGCCCGGGAGGTTCCCGCCGGATGGTGCACCATTCCGACCGGGACCCTCGCCCGGGGGATGTTTTGAT
>JAESGV010000182.1_pt1 | contig 42124 bp, 37 predicted proteins | sample 9269781 | NCBI WGS metagenome assembly JAESGV01 (sample SAMN15741586, study PRJNA653496) | algae metagenome | isolation source: Tildeniella torsiva UHER 1998/13D and co-occurring heterotrophs from... | place: Slovakia: Slovak Paradise National Park, Hrabusice, Kosice Region | collected 2000-01-01
AGTTGAACCACTAGACTTTCATCAGAGCTAATTGAGCGTGCCATACCATCAACCATTTCACAAAGTGCCAAGTATACGTCATTTGGAGTTGGTTTGTACACTTGCATCAAATTCTGTGCCTGCTTTGCGTCAACAAACGATGAAATATGACCAGCTTTGTAACTTGGTTCTGGAAATCGTTCCCGAGCGAGATCTAGAAACTCTCTACTATAGGCAACAAGGTCCATATGTTTGTATATTAATGGACTGTAGTAAAATACGTTTCTTGGTACAAATGACGGTGTTTTGGAATTATACTTTTCCACAAATCCAAACGCATGACATCTTGGACATTCTTGTTGTTCATTCAATGTTGGATCGAAAACGTGTCCACAGTTACAGTAAGGGACTTTTTTAATCCGTTTAGTAACCTCTAGTTTTGCGTTTAGGCCTTCTATAGACTCGGGACATGTACATCCATCGGCAATTCGGTGTAACCATTTCAAAATAAAATTTATCGCCTCTACAGGTGTTGATGGAAACTTGCGTAGAATCCCATTCATGAACAACACTGTATCTAGCACTGTATAGTTGCTAGTAGCGTTATAGAATAGTCGTTCTTTGTATGTGTTCATTGTCATGAGTTCCGAATACGATGGTGTTCTTGTATAATCCTCTTCTATTCGAAATTGTTTGTTAAAGTCCATCGTCAACGTTTCTTTTCCAACTTGCGTTGCTCTAGAAATCTGGTCGAGTGAAAAATTGCCAATCCAAGGTGCCTCTGGCATGTGATCTGGTTCTGGTTCTGTATTTGGCTGCACTGGTGAACCAACAACTGCGTCGGTATCACTATTGTATCCTCCCATTTCGATAAAATCGTCACGTGCGCTATTCGATTGTGTTGAGTGATTATTATCGGTTGTAGTTTCAATATCATCAACATAAATTGGTGAATCAGGTGAAGATGCGGTTTTCGAGCGTTTGTATCGTTTTTGTTCGGCATACATCTCTAACAATTAGAAATAAAAGTGATAGGTTACCACTATTCTTTTTTTCTTCTTCAATTTGCCTAAATCTAGCAAATTCGTATGCTTCTTCTTCGTCTAAATCTTGCTCATATTTTTTTCGCTTTCGATATGCGATTTGCTCTGTTTTGTTGCGTGTCATGAGTTTTTGTAAGTTTGCAAGACAACTTGAACAAACAAAAAACATGGCACAACTAAACGAAGTACTACAAACGCTAGTCGAGTCAATCCAAGAAAATACACGTGCTGTTAATCAACAGTCTACAATTTTACTAGACGTGAAAAGTATGTTGAATGGTGTTCATAATTGTACACGTGACAGCTCCCAGTTGCTGGAAAAATTGGTCAAAGATCATGAACAAGTTGTCGAAAAAGAATCACAACACTTTGATGTCCAAAAAGCAGTAGAAGAAGTACAAAATAAGAGTATCTCGTGGAATACAAACGTCGAAGTCGCAAATGCTGCAGCTAAACTTGAGAACGAAGAAGATCGTCTAACACTCGGAGCGATGTTACAGAACAAAGACACGGAAGAACAACTATTAATATGGATTTTATCCTTCTTCACTGGACACAAATACGACCGTCTACCAAGACCAGGAGAATTGCTTGAAGTGCAGTCCACTAATTATCACGTTCTCTTTCGTAACCTTTTGTCAAAGCATAGATCGAAAGAGAATGAAGAATACATGTCAGAACTAATATCGAAGCGCATGTTGGACTTTGCAACTCAAAAGTACAAGAGCCAGAAGAACAGAAAGAGACTGGAGGGAGATGGTAAGACATATCGCAGCCTGCCCAAGTTTATAAGTAAGAACCAGGAACTTTTCCAGGAATGGAACCAACAATTGTTAATGAGTGAAGCAGAACGCGAAAAACTAAAACGTACGTACTCGTTGAAGTCAATTAACATCTTCTTAGGAAGTAGAGCACAAGAACGTAAGTACGCATACATTTCAACTAATATTGTTTAGAAGAGAGGAGAAACGCAGAAAGAAGAAAAAGAGAAGCGGAAAAGCAAAAAGAACGAGAACGACGTGCAAGAGAACCACCAAGACGGAGGATCGAAAGTCCATTAAGTCCTAACGACAGTAAGTTTCGCTAGTACAGTACTAATACTTGTGTAGGCCCTAGATACAGTCCAAGAAGATACAGTCCATACGACTCACCACAACGAGGCGATTACTAGTAAGTTTGATTTTAACTTTAACACAATTGTAGGACGATTAGTGGATAGTCGATTAGAATCGAGTAATTAATTGTACATAAAAGAAACATTTTATCAAATACGTGTTTATTTTGAGTCACTTCTGCAACAGTACTGATCTGTTTTGGGTTGCTTCTGTAACAGTGCTGATCGACTGTACCAGACGATTGCACGACTGGTGTAGAATCATGGCAGAACTGTTCTACCCAACTGTTCTGAAACAATTAGGGTAAACACGTTTGGAACGATTTTGCAACTGTTCACTTTGTTACAGAACAGTTCTGCACAAGTTTTGGAACAGTGTTACACGTGTTTTAGACATTTGTAACAACTGTTCTACAACGATATCCTGTTTTTATGGGGTGTTTTGCAGATGGGATCATATGTTTGCGAAATGTTATGCTAGCTATTTCTTTGTCTTCTACATCAAGTTGATGATTTGGTGTAGAACAGCAAGCTTGTACAACGATGCAAGAATCAAAGGAAACGACCCTGTTATATTCATCAGCGAAAAGCACAGATAATGCCCAGCTAAAGCGACACAATACACGACATCATAGAGCCAAAATTTGATTTTTCGAACTCAAATGGTGTTGTATGTATTGTAGATGAAAAAGTATGTCTGTTTGGGTTGGACACGTCAAAAAGATGTTCGTCTTTGAAGTGCCGACGCTGATAAGCGGAAGAAAATCTTCAAGAAGGCGAGTGATTTTATATTAACCTTACGCACTTTTTGCAAGGCATGCGTAAAGAACCAGTCTCAATTGCGCTGTAATAACGCAGTGATCAACGCGTATGAATTCGATAAAAAATAAAGGTGGTGTTATAATCGCAGCTCGGTATAGGCGGGAGATCACTTTCAACTGGAATCGCCAGGACCACAAAAGTTTGCTTCACTAACTACTTCTAAGCGCTTAGCAACAAAAATGTACGGATTGAGTTGTAGTTTACATGCATTTCACATGCTCCACTCGAACGTTGCATCTAATGCTGCTGCCCAAGCCTCAATCGGTGATTTTGCACCACGCGAGGTTGTTAGATCTACAACACAACACCAACTTACTTTTTACTTTGGTCCCTGAATTCCGCACTAACCAGAACTGCTTTGACCACCTACCTTCCCTGTATCATGTCTCTAACGCAGTACTAGTGGACAGCTGTGAGGAGTCTAGACTTGGGATTCAAGTATGAACTGGTTGACTGTCAAATTCCTCTCTGCCCGTGAATTCGACACCCAACTGGCTGGTTGACTGTCAAATTCACCACTGGCAACGAATTTGACAGTCAACTGATTCAATCTACTGTCAAATTCATGACTGACTGAGCTGGTTGACTGTCAAAGTCACAGTTAGCAAGGAATCTGACAGTCAACCAACTCAGTTGGGCGTCAAATTCATGGGCAGTATGGAACTTGACACTCAACCAGTTCAAACTTGGGAAGCCTGAGATCAAGTCGGGAATAACAGCTTGGGATTTCAAAGTTGGCTTGAGCTCTCATACCATAGATATGTTAACATCTCTTGCGCAAATAAAAGAAAGACAAATTGTGATTGTGGTATGTCCAGGTTGACCAACTTCAATTTGTGCAGTGAACACCAGCGCACTCACAAATACACTACAGTATATGCCGTGTGTATTCTTTATCGTCTTGTGCATCATATTCGTGGTATTTTAGTTTCAACGGCTTTTTCACACAGTCAGTTACAGCACCCAATACGACCAGCAACATTAGTTATTGGTAACTGGATTGCAAGAATTCGAAAAATAGCATCGGATCTGCGGCATGGTGGTGTTTGAATGTCGATTCAAAATAGATGCTTTATCATCTTGCGTCGCGTTGGCCATTCAAAACGTTTCTCGTTGTATTCGTTGTTTCAGTAACAAATAATCGGTGTTGATTATTTTTATTTATAGCCTCGAAACCGAGTTAAAAGCAGTTGCATAAAACAATAAAATTGCGTGCATGATTTTTGTTTTTGGTTAAATGATAAATAAACGAATAAAACCGCATAGTCATTAAATTAGCTTTTGAGTCCTTCTTTGTTTGCTAAACTATTTGACGTCGCTCGTGCATACTCGTATCGTTGACCCGTTCTGTGCATCTGTTTCTTGTAATTGTTTGCGCAAGAAAACTTTTCACCATGTCACGCTACGACCACATCAAACAAGTTCATGGAGAAGATTTATTCCAAGCAATCTACAAGAGCAAATTGCTAGTGGTTGGCGCGGGAGGGATAGGCTGCGAGTTGTTAAAAGATCTAGTTCTAAGTGGGTTTATTAACGTCGAAATCGTACGCATGCAAAAACACACGTTCTTATAGTTTAGATCGACTTGGATACTATCGATGTTAGTAACTTAAACCGTCAATTTTTGTTTAGACAAGAACACGTTGGGAAATCAAAGGCGGTGGTAAGATATTAACACGAAATAGCATTAACAAATAGATCGCAAAAGAGACAGCTTTTCGCTTCAATTCTGAAAGCAAAATTGTTGCTCACCATGGTTCTATTTTCGCTCCAGAGTTTGGTTTGGACTATTTCAGACAATTTGACGTTGTCTTGAACGCGTTAGATAATGTAGACGCACGAAAGCATGTTAATCGTATGTGCTTGGCTACTGGTACGGTTATGATTGATGGAGGAACGGCAGGGTAATTATTTAACACAATATAACGCGCGTAGGTACCGAGGAACCGTCATTTCGTATCAAAAGGGAATAACAAAATGCTACGAATGCGACACCAAACTCACTGCTAAATCGTATGCTATCTGCACTATTAGAACAAATCCATCAACACCAATCCATTGTATCGTTTGGGCTAAGCTACTATTCGAACGTTTATTCGGCAAAATTGACGAGTCCAACTCTATTTCCGATTTTGAAGTTTTATTTAATGAAGCACACAAAACTGGCGAAGAATTCGCAGCTAAAGTTTTTGACAAGGTCTATGTCCAAGATATCATCAAGTTGACAGATCTCACACAACAAGAAAGCAATGGAGAAGCACCAAACAAACAAATTTGGAATTCTGGAAAAGCACCTGAACCAATCGACCGTACAAACGCGACATCAGAAGCTGTAGATACTGCGCAGCTGGAAGAACAACGCGTATGGAACTTGTCAGAAAATATTCAACACTTTATCAAAAAGTATGTCAAATAGAAATTCTTATTAACACAATAGTTGTTCACTTTTACACGAACGCAAGATTAACGATCAAAAAGAAGATCCCAATTTATATTTAACATTCGACAAGGACGACGAACAAGCGCTACATTTCGTAACAGCAGCTGCCAATCTTCGTTGCTTCAATTTCCACATTTCACCAAGAAAATCTGTATTCGACGCCAAAGCGATCGCTGGTAACATTGTTCCTGCTATCGCCACTTCCAATGCAATTATTTCAGGTGTCATGGTACAAGAACTCATCAAGATAGTTAACAGAAAAATGAAAGGAGAAGAAAACTTGGTCGCTGATTGTCGTACGATCGCTGGTTACCTGCAAGAGATGCCAAGTCTTCGACCAAATCGCAAGATCTACGTCAACGTTGAACAAACGGACAAACCAAGCTCCAAGTGCTTTGTCTGCTCAAGCAACTACATTTCCGTCACACTCAACACTAGATCGACAACACTCAACTATTTCGTGAATGAAGTACTACTCAAAAAGTTGGGACTACGAGAACCAATGGTCTACTTGGGCAGTAACTTGATTTATGAACACTCTGAAGATGATGACGATGACGACTTTGCAGCAACGTTCAAAGCAAATTTGGATAAATCACTAGATACGTTAAAAGTGGTGAATGAAGTCGTACTAAGCGTCTCTGATAACCAAATCGATGTCGAGTGGAGTATTCTGATCGCGCACAACGGAGGTCTCGACAACGATGAATTTGAAATCAAGGGAGATACAGAAAAAGTTACAGAACATAAAATTGTGCAAGAAGAGATGGTAACAGGTGACGATGATGATGATTTGATTAGTTGGACATCAGAAGATCTAAAGAAACAAGAAGAGATTAGAGCCAAGCGTGGATTGAAGAGAAAGAGAGAAAGCGAAGAAGAAACACCTGATAAGAAACGTGTTAAAGCAAATGATGGAAAGAGAGCTCTTACTGATGTAGTTGAGATTGATTAAATCTTTGGTCACTTTGTAAAACATGATACTCGGATCGACACTATCACTTTTGTCGATACTTGCGTTTGTTATACTCATTCTTAAGAAGAATTCTAAACCAATAAAGTGGAAATATAACAAACTAAAGAGGATGCTCAAAGATGAGCAGCTACAGTATAATCGTGGATCTGGACACTATCATTGAGAAGCGTACAAACAATATAACAAACCTCTTCGACTCTGCACCAAATCAATACGTGTAACTCAACTCACCATGCTAGCTATTAGAAGAGATTGTGAGTTGAAATTGATTTTAAGAATACAAGAGCCTCACACAGTCACGTTAATGATAGACAGTATCGAGCATATACAAGGACTATCATAGTACTTAGCTCGTCAAAAGAACAAATCGCTAAACGTTTGCGTTGATGTCGACATGTCATTACGTTTCTTTGGAATACATTTAGGAGTACAATCAGATCCATGAAAAATTTTATATCTGTGGTGAATGAGATAAGAAAACTCCCAAATATCAATTTTAGAGGGGTTATGGCCAACGAAGCTCAAGTTGCTGGCCTTCCTGACGATAGCCCATTCGACATGCTCATCGTTCGATTTGTCAAACACTGGATTCGGAGAATCTCGGTAAACCAATTTCTTCGCATTGTGCGTAACTATCAGAAATAGAACCAGTACCCATGTTACCCGATGGAATGAATTCCTTGGCGATGGAAGGATTCGGCGAAGTACAAACACCAATCCGCTTGAAAAAAAGTCAGAATTAACTATTGGAGATCCATCGTTCTTCATGCCTGCATTTACAGGAGGAATAGCAGAACATTTTAGTGAGTATCTTGTAATGAGGAACTATGAAATAATTGAAAGGTGGAAAACGTATAGAGGAGAACATAACTCGTTTCATTAACTTATGTTAGACAGCTATCGAAGAACCCTAGGGTTGAGAATGTTGTAATCTTCAGTAAAAGTATTCCTTGTCAAACAAACTTTCAATCGAATTATTGACCTAACAAAAACTGCTTAACCCAAGCAAACCATGCATAAAGCTACGAGACGACAAGTGAAGTCGCTAACGATTAAAACAAAGGCTAGCTAGGTGGAAGAGAATGCGTCCCGTTAATTTCGTACCCATTCGTATCAAATACGACCAGATATTAGACAAACACCACAAGAATTTTACAGAGAGGTGGGACGCTTTTTCTCAAGAAGAAAAAAACAAGAGATTGAAGTTTTGGCATTTATTGCAACATGGTATTGTTGAAAAACAATAAATCGCAGCATCAATCGTACATTATCTACACCTGCCACGCAATCTTCACTGAAATATCAGTATCTCTAGCAACGCGTGGTAGTTTAACAATCAACGCTCCCTTTGCAACAGCAAGTGAACCAACTTCGTTAACATGATATCCAGGAACACTATCACCTGCAGGAACATCCTGTCCATTACACGTAATTTTGTTGATACGTATATGAGACGCTCCTCTCAGCTGAACGATATGATTCCTAGCATCAGGTAGAGATTTCGCATAATCACCCTGTGGCGCTTTAATCGTAATATCTAGATTAGTATGGTTTGCTTTATATGAAAATTCTGTCCTCGCTCCTGAACTTGATTTATAATTCAACGATACACCATCATCTTCGTAAAGCTCACCTGATCCTTGGAAACTTGAAAACATTACCCAAGTCAACGGGTCAGAAATGACTTTTGCTTCAGATTCCATGCACCTCAGAGGAATCACTTGACCTTGCTTTACAAATAACGGAATTTGCGAACGATCATAAGAATCGTGAGTAGTTACATCTCCAGAGTACATGATCGTGCCATCCCAACTGACATACTTGTCACCAGGTAACCACACTGGCCATTCGATACTTGTTGATCCGTTTTCGATTGGAGCACTAATGGGAGAAGCAAGAATAGAAGAACCAAACCAGTACTGTTCTTTTTGTTTGTAAGCGTGTTCCTCGTTTGGATGAGTGTTATACATTGGATGAATGATCGATACACCAGTATCATACGCACGACGTGCTTGCGTGTACAAATACGGCACCAGTGCATTTCTTAGCAACATGGCGTCTTTCATTTGCTCAAAATAGGGAAATTCCCATACTCTTCTTTCACAATGATTACAATGTGTTCTAAAAATTGGACTCACAGCTCCAAATTGTACCCATCTCATAAACATTTCAGATCCTGTTAAATTCTTTGGATTATCATCTCCTGGACATCCATCTCCAGATTGGAATCCACCAATGTCATGTGACCAGTAACTATACAATGTATTGGCAGCCGTTGGTGTCATTTGAATTTCATATTGTAAAGTACTAAAACTTTGTAAAGTGTCACCACTGAAACCAATCGGATACCGATGGTTACCTAAACCTCCATTTCTTGATAACACTAGAGGACGAATTCCTTTCTCTTCAATATGAGAATCATAAATGTAATTTGTCCATAACATTTGCTCAAAAGAGATTTTTCCAGGTCCGCCAAAACCCAAGTAATCAGTCCACCAATAATCAACTCCAACGAGTTCTGGAGCATCGTAGTAAATTCTAAATAAATTATCTACAAATGTACGATTTCCCATATCACAAGGAATCGTTTGTTTCGTACTTGGATCGACACCACTTGCACGAGCAAACTGTTCATACTTGTCTTGACAATGATCGACACCAGTTTGTGGATGTACATTCAATGATAACTGCAACGGGTGACCTTTTGGATTTTGATTCGATTTTAAGAGATTTACAAATGCGATGGGATCTGGGAATAAATCTTTGTTCCATGAAAATCCTCCCCATGTGTCACATCCCTTTTCACTCTTTTCTGTATGCCAATCCATATCGAGAACAACGACGTGTAATGGAAGACCATTTTCTGCGTATCCTTGAACAACTTCTTTCAAGAATGTATTTTCACTATATGTGTAGTAACGTGACCACCAAACACCGAACGCGTTATGTGGTGGCATTGCAATCTTTCCTGCAATTTTGGTAAAATCGGCCAATAGATCCAAATAATTTCTTCCATATGCGAAAAAGTACCAATCTTGCGAGTTCATCGCGCGAACTTCGTACCATGGATATTTTGCATTTTTTGGAGCGGATGTGAATCGGTATTGTGTAGAATCTTCGAGTAGTGTCCAACCATCTTTGGATAATAATCCTTGGGACATGCGACTTGGATAGTTATTGAAAACGCAATCATCAGGAGTGGTGTAACAATCGAGCGCATCGACGGTACCGTTTAAATTTCCAGTCGGTAAAGAGTCGGTATTCCACTTGACTTGGTTGTGATTATTTGTGAAAGTGATGGATAGATCACCATTGCAGAATCCTGTTTTTTTACCATAGATGCGATTGTTCGTGGGTACTGATTTTGTTTTACCGGTCATCAACCAACAATTGACAGCTGGTGACTTGATGTTATCTGCGAAGACCCAAGTTGTGCAGTCAAAAGTACTGTCGCATACACTACAGCAAGTGGCTTGGTCAGTAACTGCTGTCCCATTTGGATACTTTTTGCTTCTATCTCCGCCGACTTGATCGTGGCCTTTTTGTGCTGTACCACACGAAGAACGTGGTGAGTTTCTAGTGAAGAGTAGGTCCAAATCTTGTGTTTGGATCTGAATAGTGTTGTCGCTAACATGCTTCGTGGTGTACTTTGGTGCTGGTAGATTGCGATTCAAAACAATAAATGATGGACGATCGTCAAATTTGTCGCTGAGTGAACACTCTAATCGTACAAGTCTTGATGTGAGCAGTGAAAATCTTGCATTTCCGAATATTACTGTTGCGTTTTGTGCCGGTGAGGGATCGTACCACTCGTTGTTCATAAGCAACGGTGTGCATGAAGTGTATACAGTAAGTCCAATGAGTAGCACAGCGATTATTCTATGCCCCATCTTGTTAGTTGATCTGATTTAGCTCAACCACGTTGTTATCGTCTCACAAATGAAGAAAAACTCTTGGACCACAAATCGTGTTGGCAGAACATTTGTTTGCAACATTTCACCTATCAACAAAATATTGCTTGTAACAAATCTTTTGTCAATCAACACCCATTGGAATAAATACGATAAGATGTACTTGCAAATGCGAGTACGATGTTTAAAACTTTTGGAAATGGAATAGATATTTTGTGATGAATGACAATTGTGCGAAGTTGACTTCTTTCTGTCCTGAAACATGACTGAAGTCAGCACCGAACTGGGATGGATTGGAGTTGTGGTGTCGATTGTGTTTTTTGGCTCTACTATGGTACCTCTAAAATACAAACCAGTACAAGACGCACAAGTAGACCCGATGGTGTTTCAATTGTACTACTCTGTAGCTATATTCGCTCTTAATTGGCTTGTACTCACCTACACAGAATTTCATTTTACGTACTGGGGAATAGTTGGAGCAGCACTTTGGTATGCAACGTAGACTATACTAACTTCTAGGGTACCAGCAAGCGTATTCTCAATATTTGGAGTAAAATTCCTGGGACTAAGTGTTGCGAGTGGACTTTGGTCTGGGCTATCTATTTTGGTTTCTTTCATTTGGGTATTCCTTTTTGCACTTAGCTAACAATAAGGGAGCTGGGTACTTTCGTGATAAGATAGGGAATCCATATTTGACGTCGTTGGGATTAGTACTTCTTATTCTTGGGATTTTGGTACTTGCCTCAGTGAAAACTGAAGTAGCACCTCAATCGCAAGAAGTCGATGAAAGAACCAGTTTAAGTTTGGCATCTCCACCGTTATCGATAACACCAGCTACACCTACAGATTTAACAGACGAAGCTACGACACCAACAACTACAGAACATCTCATTGGAGAAAATCAATCTAATGATTTGTGGGAAAAGCAAGTTGGAGAACTTTTACCACCTACACATTATGATTTAATGGCAGAAACAGCACCTGTAAATAGATTCGTAAGAGTAATGAAAAAATACGTCCCACTATTCTTGGGACTAATTTGTGTTATCTGCTGTGGTCTACTAAATGGAAGTATGATGGTTCCAAATAGATTTAACACAGCAAATGAGACGAAAGGTGTCGTGTATTTGGCGTCATTTGGAATCGGAGTGGGAGCTGTGACACCAGTAATATTTGTACTCTATTTTATAGCGAAACGACAGCTACCACAGTTTCACTGGCGAGTAGCTCTATTACCAGGACTATGCACAGGTACATTTTGGACACTTGGAAATCTTGGTTGTACCTATGCAGTGCTTTCACCTCTAGGACTCACAGTAGGGTTTCCACTAACACAAGCTGCTCTAATCGTTTCTGGATTATGGGCAATAATACTGTTCAGGGAAATTAGAGGATGGAAATCTTTACTGCACTTTTTCGGTGCTCTGTTTCTTCTATTAGTCCCAGGTTGTGTTTTGCTAGCTATATACGGCACATAGATAAATTTAATTTTAACTTTTATTCGCATTTCTCTTTTTCTCATCCTCCATTAGCTTCAAATACTCCCACCGCAGAGATCCCACTAAATCGCTAGTATCAGCTGCCTTAGGTTTTACTTTCTCAACTACAGGTTCTGCTTCTTCCTCTGACTCGTCAATATAAATCTTCTTCATCGGTGGTTCATGCAAAACCTTTTTATGTGGCGTATTTCGTTTCGGCGTATTTGCTTTCTTCTCCGCTTCTTTTTTATCACCCATCATCTTGATGAGCACCATTTCACCTAGTGATTCAACCATCATATGACGAATCTTGGGATCTTTAATCAAAATTCCCATAGTATCAGTATCGTTCTCTTCTATGACTTGCGTCACAAATTCTTTTACATTTTCATGACTAAGTAGTCGTTTTTTCATGACATCTAGGACAATGTACTTGTTATCATAATTATACAAATCTTGTTTGAGTAACAGTTTCTTAGTTGGTGAAGAACCTTCGCTAAGCAATGAAGATGATATTCTTGAATCATTCAACTTGGAATCACCAAGCAATGAAGAATCAGCATTTGCTTTCTTTTTCGACGCCGAGTGTTGCCGAACTCTTTCAAGACGTTCTTTAATACCTGGTGATTTAAATCGTAATTCTCTTTTAGGATCGTTCATTTGTGACGTATCAGAATCACTTGCATCTTTACTCTCATCTTGAACGGTAATTGCTCTTCCTGGTGAGAATATCAATTTTCTCCTCATACAATCCTGCTTTTCTGGATTCCGATCCAAAAATCGTTTTATCGAATGTCGTTTCGCATACGATGATAAATATCCATGTTTTGGATCCGGCACTCGGGAACCAAATGCAGGGTTTTCACTATTTGCCTGTTGATCCCAATACTCTACATTCTTTTCCAACATTTTTCCAACTAAAAAATCTGTTTCTTTCTCACGTCGTGATTTTTGCGGTGTTGGTGATTTTAAATCATCATGTAGGACATCGGATGTACGAGTCAACTCTTCATCAGCTAAATTGATCAAATTGTCCCACTCTCGTTGCAAACTAGAAATTCTTCTGCCTGGTGTCAATGCTCGTTTTCTTGCACTTTCACTCGGAGTTTTTGGTCGTTCATTTGGCGTCTTTGGTCTAGATGTTGGTGTTTTCGGTCTTTCTTTCGGTGTCTTTGGTCTTTCGTTTGGTGTTTTTGGTCTATTCCGTAAGTACTGTGGTGCGATAACATCTGCCCAATTTGCGCCATTTTCTTTTGCCGAATAGTACCGTTGTTTCATATCTCGATGCCTTTGATCCATTTTCTTTAAATCATCATCCATTGTTTGTTGTTTCGTAACTTGTGGACGTCCCTTTAATAACTCTCCCATCGATACACGAATGGTAACTGGTGCCGGTGGTTGTTCTTTTCTTCCTGGTGTCATTCTCCTTCTCGCTTTATAAATCGGTGACGAGTTGAATGTCGATTTGGAACGAATAATTTCCGGAGGAAGAACTGGCCGATCGTCATGGTGATAATATTTTTCCAGGTAATCATTTTTCTTTTTTTCTTGATATTCTTCGATTATTCTTTCCGATGGTGTTTTCGATCGTGATGGAGTTTTATCTCGACCTGGTGTTTTCGCACGTCTTGGAGCACTTTTTGCTCTACTAGGTGTTTCATGATTTTTGTTTAATTGTTTTGTTTCAGTTTTAAGCTGTGCTACAAGAGCTTCCAACCTTGTTCTTGCCGCTTCTGCTTTTTGTGTTCGCGCAGCAAGAATATCATCTCCATTGAATCTATAATTGGATCCTGCATTGAGATTTGGTATCGAAGTTGTTGGTATAGAGTCTACTGGTTGCTTTCTAGGTGTTCTATGCGCCTTACTCCCCACCTCCATAATTCTGTAACGGTAGGTTATTCTGCTGCGAGGGTTGACCACCAAAACCAACAATACGCGATGGAGAAAGAGTGCTCGACTCAATGACCAGTTTGAAAACTTTTGTCGGGCCTCTTAGAGCCTGAACCAATCGTTCAAATAAATCGAAAGAGTCGCTCAGCTCTTGACACATTTTATGAACTATTCCGTATAGTGTTTTGGACCACGTATCAAGCTGAAAGCACTCCGCACATCTAGATTCTCCTCATTTTACATGCTCGAGTAACGTTGCGGAAGGTTACTGCACATACAAAGATGAGGCCATAAATGATACAGTTGATTTGTAGCATGAGATGGACAACGTACGATCCCAATACGCTGTAAAACCATTCGCACTTGAAAGAGCATTTCTGTCAGAACATTTTCAACAATCACAGTAGTACCACGGTTGCAGTGTAAGCGTAAAGTTTCACTCTAAATGCGAAAAGCACATTCGCCATGTGATAAGTAGTTCTTTCACTGTTAACCATCACGAAAAAGCCTGCATGCCACGTTGACCACGTTATGCGGAAATTTCAAACAAGTGACATCTCGTAGTGGAACAGAAAACATGTTAGTTAGCCTTAAGAAAACAACGTACTCAAGTAACTTGGAGTCGTATATTGTTCGACTTCATGCACATGAGGATTGGTACAGACATAGTGGATTAAGTATAAGACAGAATTTATTAACGTACTGAGCTACCAGCACCACAGTCATGCTGCAGGTTATTAACGACCGGTGTAAAGATTTTTGATACATGGTAGTGAATAAAGGCAAACTACTTAATAATGACAGATTTTTTGTGCTGGTAGAGAGTCACGGAAACAGGAGATTCACGTACAGCAACCATAGTTTATTAACAATCGGTAGATTGTTGGATTGACATTATTACATAAAAATCCAAATACAAAACTTAGACGCTCATCTTTTTGTGTTGATAAAGATCGTGGAAATAGTGATAGCCACACACCTTGTTCCAGTTCTTCTCTAGATGTTCTTCTTTGAAAGTATTGGGACGTCTTAGGCTGAATCTTAATCTATTTGTAACGACATTGCCGCATCCAGTTATACAGCAAGTACATTGTGAGTCAGCGTCAGCGCTTTCTTCTAGAGGTTGTGGTGCAACAGCCTTTCGGGACTGTGATTTAGTGGCTCTCTTCTTTTTTAGAACTTTTGGGTCGGGAGACCTTAGAATCACTTTGCTTTGACGACTAGTGATTTTGGTTAGTTGAGAGCGTCTAGAGTTGGCAGATGATGGTGAGATATCTTCAGAATCTTCGGCCTCACTGTCGCTCTTATTTTTACGTTCTGGCAAGGACTCTTCTTCTTCCGCTTGTTGTTGGAAAGGTTTGAAAAAGTGTACGGCGTTTGTTGTTTTCGTCTTTCTTTCAAGTTTCACTGCAGATTGATCTTTAGAAGAGAAAGCTTCCTTAGAACAAGGTGGAGGTCCTTGAGGACTAGGTTCAGCCATGTCGGATTCAAACGAAAAGAATGGGTCTTCTTCAATGAAGAAGGGTACATCCATATCCATGCTGGGCGAGCAAACAGACATTTCAGACAAGGTTTCAGATGGCTCTTCCAAGTCGAACAACTTGAAAATCTCGGTATCTTGGGTTGGGGTGACAATTGCACTACATTCTAAGTACGTCTCGCTGTATTCAGCTGGACTGTAGAAGTGTTCAACAGAGTCAGACCATAAGTTGTCGAATAGAGCGTCTCTCATCTTTTGGTTGTGGCGTTGGTGAGTTTGTTTGCGTAATGCGGATTTTAAAATGCTCCTGCTCGACGTCTATTTGAGCCGTACGAAGAAAGATGACAGATTACGAAAGATCTAAATTGGTTAGTTTAAACTTTTAGAACGACGTTTGATGTGGCACGTTATTGTTTTAGCTGTACTTGAATGTATTTTGCTTAACGGTAACGAAGAGTGCGGCGTGGATAGAGGTGAGACTACGTGGCCATGAGAAAAACATAAACCTCCGTTGCAATACGTTGCAAACGAGGTTTTTCATGCTGAGATACGTAATCCATTTAGTGATTTCTCGGGTGATGTTGACAGGTTGGCCTTTCGCTGAATGCAAACTTAGCTAGAAAAGACAACACATGACTTTTTAGCGATGCAAAGATAGCAAGTGATGGATGACGTGTCAGCAATAGCATGCGTTGAAGAGAATGGAATACACAACAAACAAGTAAAAACGTGCTATCTTTGCTTAACCGACTGGAAACTGCCACCTTTCGCTAAAAAGTTAGAGTTTGAAAATGGTAGAGCTGATCAGAAATAAGCTCTGAAAACCAGGTCTCGAATCATAGCAAGTTTCAGGTAATGAAGAAAGTTTTTAAAAGTCGTGTTATAATCGTAAACTCAACATAAAGTATTACGTAAATTCAAAAACTGAAATACACGAGCTAGCTGGAACAATGACGTTGGTAACTGGAGTCCAACGTTAGCATTACGTGTTTCTGTCCTATTTTGTACATTTTTTTAGCTAGAAGTCGTTTGTAATCCTCGAACGATAAATTCATTACAGCTACTAGTTTCTCTTTCAATCATAAAACGCTGATACTGCCATGGGCAACATAAAAGCCAAGCTAGAAAGCTTATTCAAAAATAAAGAAGCTAGAATTCTAATGGTCGGTCTTGATGCCGCCGGAAAAACGTAAGCATTACTTGCTTCTTGCTTTAACACTTCAGAACAATTCTATATAAGCTAAAACTAGATGAAACAGTTACACCAGTACCTACAATTGGATTTAATGTCGAGACAGTGCAATACAAGGTAAAACTCCTTGCATTATACTTAATGTTGTAGAAAATTACGTTCACGATGTGGGACGTTGGAGGACAAGATAAGGTAAGAATTATTATGCGCTTGCTAAAGTCAATAGCTACGGCTGCTGTGGAGACATTACTATGCGAATACAAATGCTGTCATTTTTGTCATCGACAGTAACGATAGGGAGCGTATAGGAGAAGCTAGAGACGAGCTACATAAAATGTTACTCGATAGTCAGCTAGCGGATAGTATTTTATTGGTGTATGCAAACAAGCAGGATCTTCCTCATGCTATGGATGCAAATGAAGTCAAAAACAAATTGGATTTAATGAACCTAAAACAAAGAAGCTGGTTCATTCAACCATGCTGCGCAACAACTGGAGAGGGATTAACAGATGGTTTAGATTGGTTAGCTGCCAATCTCAAATAAAAATCATTTTGGCCTGCCGCATTGTGACTAGCTGGTTTGACGAGCAGTTATTGGTTCACAGTTTTCCAATAACTCCAAAACTGTAAAGCGGGCTTCTTCAAAATGAATTGTTCACACAACTCGCAAAAAGCAACACAGAATTGAACATGGACGCTATCGGTAAAGGGTGGTTCAGTGAAGTCAGTGAATTGTGGCCTGGAGAAGCAGCTTCTTTGGCTGTAGAAGAAGTTCTTTTTCACGAAAAATCAGAATTCCAGGTATGTTAGATTGTATCTTTTTTCTCACGCTTATTATAGGACATTATTGTGTTCAAAAGCAAGACTTATGGAAACGTACTCGCACTCGACGGAGTAATTCAATTAACAGACCGTGACGAATTCGCTTACCAAGAAATGATCACTCATTTACCAATGTGCTCTCATCCAAACCCAAAGAAAGTATGTCTTATCGGTGGTGGAGATGGAGGAGTTATCCGTGAGATGATGAGACACGAAACAGTCGAAGAGATTTACATGTGCGAGATAGATAGAAAAGTGATCGAAACTGCACAACGATTCTTCCCAAAAGTCGCACACCAATTATCAAACAATGACAAACTACGCTTGCACTGCGCCGATGGTGCGGCATTCTTACGCAAAGAAGAATTCTCAAAGGGTTATTTTGACGTTATCATTGTTGACTGTTCTGATCCAGCAGGACCAGCAGAATCACTGTTCGGTAAAGAGTTTTACGAGTCGGCATACAATGCACTTGCCGATGGTGGTGTATTATGCGCACAAGCAGAAAGCATTTGGCTGCATCTCGACATTATCAAAGAAATGGCAGATTTTATTTCTGAACTACAATACAAGAAGGTACAATATGCATACACTATGATTCCAACCTACCCAAGCGGTAGCATTGGATTCTTTGTCTGTTCCAAGGGAATAGAACGCGATTGTTCACAAAACCCAAGACTATTGAACGAAAAAGAAGCAGAAGGTTTGAAATACTACAATGCACAGATCCATTCGGCCAGTTTTGTGTTACCAACTTTTGCACGCGATGCAATATACAGAGATCGTTCATAAGTTAATTGTTTATAAAAGTGTTCTTATTCGGATGGCAATACAAATGTTTCCTCCTCTTTGTTGTTCTGTTCAACTTCTTCACCAAGTTTAATCTTTTTGTCGGCTGGAGCTTCTGCATTATACTCAAACAATGTATCGTTTGCCTCACGTTTGTGGCTATCTGATTTCTTTTGTGGTGAAGCAACGGTTGGTTCAGTTTCTGATGCCTTGTTGACCTTCTTTGGCTTCTTGGCGTTCTTTTCTCCAAGAGCTGGGAAGTACTCATCACTGTCCGATGTTGTAGCTTGAGCCGATGAATCGGTCTTTGCCCATGGATCAGTACGTGCCAATGACACTTGTTTGTTAACTTTAATTTGAACAGCTGGTGCTGGTTCTTTTTGTTCACCCTTCTTGCCACCTTTTTCCTTCTTTTCTTTCTTTTCTGCCTTTTCTTCTGTTGGTACAGGAGATACTGTTGTAATCTCAGCAGGTTCAACGTATGAATCTGCAATGTTGGTTTCCCAAAAATCTTCCGAGGACTTGTATGCATTGTATTTCATCTTGAGTCTTGGTTTTTGTGGTCTATCGTTTCTTTCCTTCTTTTCCTTCTTTTCTTCTTCAACGACTGCAGTTTCTTCCTTCTTTTCTTCAGTCTTGGCTTCAACCTTTTCGGCTTCAGCACCGTGTGGTTTGAAAACCTTGTAGATGGACTTTTCTTTTGGTTCACCTTCTTCTTCCTTCTTGTCACCCTTCTTGTCGCCTTGTTTCTTATCTCCACGTTTGCCACCCTTCTTGTCACCACGTTTGTCCTTCTTTTCGGGTTTCTTTTCTTCTTCCTTTTGTTCGGTTTCTTCTGGCTTTACGCGTTGTGGTTTGACTTCCTTGGTGACCCAATCCGATTTCTTTTGCTTCTTCTTGGATTCAGTGGCAACAGCAGCGACTTCTTTTGGTGCTTCCTTGACCTCCTTCTTTTCGTCTTCCTTCTTTTCTTTTTTGACGACTGGTTTTTCAATTTTGCCTTGCATGGACGCAAGTTCCTTAATGTCAATCTCTTCGGTAAAGTCCTTTTGTGAGATTGTCTTTTCTTGCTCTTCCTTTTCGGGCTTCTTTTGAACTGGTTTCTTTACGCCAGTTTGTTTTTTCGCGGTCTTCTTGTCTTTTGGTTTTTCTTTCTCAACGACATTAACGACTGCAGCTTCTATATTTTAAATACAACGGTAACGTTTTAGAATCGATATTTGATTTGATATTTACCTCTTTGGAAAAAGCTCATGGTGAAAAACACAACGGCTAGCGCCACTGGTATTAATAAGTAAACTAACATTTCGTTGTTATATATATGTATTCACGTGACAAGATCGAATTTCGTGTGTTCTCGGACTGCGTGTTTTTGAAATGTTGTGCGTGTTGACTCAGAGTATGACTGCGATCTGTGACTGCGATACTCTCCTGTCTTGCTTTTCAAAAATTGTCGACGTGGCCAACTCAGAAAAAACTGATTGGTTAGTCCGGCTTACAAAACTTTTAACCCTTTTTGGCAATCACTAGTTTTCCGTTGAGACCTAGTTTTATACAAGTAAGTGGAGTAACGCTGACGAGTGGAGCTCTTACTAGCAAAATGCAGAACAATAGAACATGGTTTATTTATAACAAATGTCAGTGCAACAGGTATATTAGCAAGTTAGAGGTAGATGCTCACAATTAGTGCAATACATGTAATAATTGGTCGCTCAAAGTACCACCGTTTGTAGTAAACTAGGGTCGTGTCACACGTCACAAGTCCCATCACAAGCTTTCGTAACGTTCTTATTGCACTACAACAAGCGATGAGACTCTTCTGCAAGTTCTACCCAGATATCGATACTGTCGTAGTTGATTTACCAACATCTGCTACTCTAGCTGACTTGCGCACCGAATTAGAGAAACTCACAAACTTAAAAGGTGGAGATGTCATCAAAGTTATCGCGAACAACACAGTTTTGAGTGCAGATGACGCAAACATGTGGACTATGGGTATTAAACCTGATACTACCTTCCATATTGTCGTCGAACAAATGGCAGAGGGACCACTAAAAGTTAACACACCAAAAGAGCTTGGACCTTTAGGGTAAGTGAAAACACTTTTTTTAACATGATAATAGTGTAGTAGACGATGACATTATGGCTCGTATTTTCAGTTTTTTGGACGCTAGTGCCATAGTAGCGACAAGTGCAGTTGCACGTAAATGGAGAGTTATTAACCATCAAAAACAAACTACTATTTGGAGTCACTTGGTTTCACAATTGTACCAATCACACCACACAGACGATGTTAAAGAACCTCACGATAAATTCACTCTCAAAGCAAAGATACAATACAAACGTGCATTTATGGAACGCCAAAGAGAACAAAAAGATTGGGAGCACGTACGCAATTTATCACAATGCGTTCCCGTCCCTTCAGAGGTATTTTTTATTTTTATTTTATTGATCGCGTCTAGTTACCCAAGTTTGAAAAAGAAAAAGATGTTCGCATAAAACGCAAACCAAAAGCATTGACAGAAGATGAAGAGAAATTCTTGGTAGAGAACGACATTCGCGCTTTAAAGAAACAACTACGTACACACAAAGATGCCAAAGAAAAAGTCAAACAATATCAATCCATCGAGAAGAAGAAAGAAGAAGCAGAAACTGGTGCATGGAAGTCTGTACCTGAACAATACTCACCATCCTTCCCATACGAACAATTAATGATCCACTCGTTTGGATTCAAGGACGAAGAACACACTGGTTTCTACGACGGAAGACTCAGATTCTACATTGTTAATAACGCTGATGGCAAACCAGTCTACATTGGTGAGTTAGAAGGCGACAAAGAGAACTTCAAGTTTGGAAGAATCATTGTTGACGATGCCAATACTGACACTCAAATGGACGTCACACGAAAGTTCTACGAGTTGTGGGAAAAGTTCAAGACAAATGGTGTAGAAGAGAAGAATATGATCAAATTGCGCGTAGAAGCCGAGGGTGTGAAAAATATTACCGATTTGGATGCCGTTGCTGACATTTTGGTAATTGCCAAAAAATACTCTGCAGATGCCAAAGTTGAGAGACCAGATATTGCCGTGAAGAGAGCTGATAAACCAGCAACGCCATCGTTAGGCACTCCAAATTCTGGTTTATTGTCACCAAGAACAACAAGATTACCAACTCCAAATACACCAGTTGCAGATTTGGATACTCCTCAACCAGTAAAATTCGAAGGACAAGTCGTCACCTACAAGGAAGACGAAGGTCAAGAAATTAGTTTGAAAAACATTTCTGAGGCGTATACTGCCAATTTGGTTGCCGCACTCAAAGCTGAAGTCGGTAACTTGGCTTTACCAGCACTTGAAACTGCCTACTTGGCAAAAATCGGTAAAAATGCCGAAGAGTTGGGAGAAGACAACTTTGAAGGTAAATGCTTCGCTCAAGGTGTTACTGCGTACTTGAAAGAAACTGAAAAAGTAAGAGCCAAGCAAAAGCAACAAGAGCAAAAGAAGGACGACGAAAATGATGAATCAGCCTTTGGAACTGAAGGTGCTGAGAAACGTTCTTTCCAAAAAGCATACCTTGTAGTAAAGAGTGAAGAGGAGCTTCAAAGAGTCACTCAAGGAATTAGAAAGCAATTCGCCTAATCTATGTATCTACAGTAATAAACTACAATCCAATTACCAAGTACATAAAGAGCGATCCGTAGTGAAATCTGTGGCTGCTTCTGGATAGCTTTTCTGGTTTACCTCCGAATCCAACAAAATAATTTATTTACAACTACAGTAGATGGCTACAGACGTTTGCTTCACTAAGAACACTAGTACTATAAGTCTTAATCACAGAGATGGAGCTAGGAATAAATCTGACAACATTAGTAAAGTGTTCCAAGGGCAGTTGCAAATGGACCCTCGATATTTCCATAGAAAGACAGCAAGTGCAAATACATCGATGACAAAGAGTTGTGACGTACGTTATGATGATAGCTGCACACGATTTTTAGAAAATGCAGCTCGGTATAAACGCCATCCGCATAAGAAAGAACAGCAAATAGGACAAGAATACCGTGTTGGATACTATTCGACGTTCAGTAGTTTCAAACCTAAATCAAATTATATTACACACAATCACAAACATTTCGCGTTTTCAGATGCTCTAGGATTAATCAACGAAAGACCAACATTATCACATCATCCAACTTATTCTCCTATTGACTCTCCATTGACAGCCCGAACAGGTGCAAGCTCATATAGCAAGTCGTCACGAAGGAGTACAAACAGCGATAGATCTGTGCGGCATCTAGGGAACTTATTCGATGCTATGCAAGAGCATGGACTGCTACAAAGAGAAGAAAAGAGACAACAAGTTCAAACTAGCAGAAGAAACAAAGAGAATGAGTGTGACTTGTTTAACCCACAAGAGCAAGTTGTTAATCAAATAGCTGCGTTCGAGAAACGGTTAAAAGAAATGAAAGAGGATCCAAATGAAATTGAAGAACTGATCGAGGAGCTATAAGTAGATTGTAAATATTGCCACCTTATCTGTCACCATTGTATTCCATTTGCAAAGAATGCGCACTTCGTTGTAAGCCCTTACTGTCGTCAATCAAAACGCAGTCGAATGTTTAACAAGAAGCCAAAGAAGAGGTTTCCCGATGATGTTTGGATAGTCGTATTATCGTTTGTTGCGCTACCGAAAGATATACTGGCAATAGCAAAGCTCAGCAAAGCAACCAGACAAAATCTTTGCTCAAACCCTTATTTCTTACGATACCTTTGTATTGCACGCTACTATGACAACACAGAAAAGAACCAACTCAAAAAGAAAGATAAAGAAGGCTCGTATGTAAGTAAACCATATGCCCAATCGATTCGACGGTCACAAATGATGTCCAAGCGTTACGAACTAGATAATCCATCTCTGGGAAATACGTGTACTGTACTAGATACAAAAGACAAACTTGTCAACTATCAATTCAACGAAGATGGAGTTGATTGGAACATTATGCAAACAAGAATCGCAGAGTCGTTCCAAGAGTGGAAAAACAACGATAGTGCAAGGCGATTACTCGTGTGCAGCATCACACCGTATAACAATCAACACTGTGTAGTAAATAAACTTCTGCGACAATACGATAATAAAGATCCATACAACCAAGCACTACCTGCAGTGCGACAAGTGCTCAAGTTGGAAACTCAAGAAACCACTGTTTTGTTCAACATGATATGCACACCATATCACTTTGCAAAAGAAATAGATGGCGCCAATCGTGTTGATGGTATCATATATGTTATTGATCCATTAACCTTTGAGCGAGATTACAAGCTTGTATACCGTCATTTCCACGATGTTTGTGGCGAGTTTCATTATTCACCTATGAGTTGTTGGGTGGTTGTCGCAGATGCAGAAAACATTGAAGCTGGACCAGGTAATGTCATGGATCCTGCTGCATTCGTGGTAATCTCGCCAAACTTGAGTGCTATTTCTGCTTCAGTTTCAAATGTTTTAAGACTTGAAGCTCTTCATACTTGTATGTGGTATATGTATGCGAGTATTGCTCTCACTGACACTGCTACGGCTTCAATGAAGGAAAGTTTTGAGAAGTGGGTGGAGAGAGCGAATATTTTACGCTTTCAGCAGGTTAGAGAGTTAGATGATGGAGAGACTGAACTTTATGAAGTAAAATACGAGAAGAAAACATGTAATCAATCTTGATCAAATAAAATTTTATGAAACAAAAAGCCACTATTGCTTCTACATAATTCTTGTAAAACTAAAATGACACCAACCAAACCGTTTGAGGATGTTTCGATTGCTCTTGAGGGTGCCTGCAGATGCGAGAATTTGCAATCGTTACTCACCCACAAACTACGGTACCGAGCTCGCACCCAAATTATAAGCTGGGAGCGTCTAGGCACTGAATTAACATACACCCTCACCAACAACAACACCAGAGTTCGCAGAGGAGATAATGCCGGCTGGAACAGCCCTTTTTACTCACAAAAACAACTCGCCGAAACTATTTCTTATTTTCAAATGAAAATCATCAACAACACTGATCATTCGGATGGCGATGGAATAATTATTGGTGTATGTAAAAAAAAATCGCTAGAAAGCCAATATAAGTATCTCAATCCTCACGTGTGCAACGCGATTTATAACAATGCAGATAGTTTGGGAGCATTGACTGGTGTTCGTGTAATAAAACCATGCTCAGCACGAACAGGAGATGTAGTTGGGGTCGTGGCAGATTTACTTGTTGATGAAATTCGATTTTATGTGAATACTAAACTAGTTGCTATTGGAAAGACAAAACCGAGTGCGCTGCAACCACTACATGCTGTGTTTTGGACGCATTACGCAAACAGTGAGATTGAAATGGGAGACTACTTTCCCTACGAATCTCTTGAAGTTGAAAATAAAGAACGATAAATAACTGCCTTGGCCCTTTCTCTAACCTGCAAGAACAGATAAAACCATTTGTTTACAAATGAGAACCAAACAGACTTTTGAAGATGTTTCGATACTACATAAAGGCTCCAAATGCGACAGTATGGTACCTGCACTCATACAGAAATTACGATACGGAGTTAAGACTGTAATGATTCGCTGGGAACCTCATATTAACAGTCCAACTGACTTCGTGCTATCAAAACGCCGCTCCAAAGTGCGTCGAGATGAAAATTATGGATGGAGCAGCCCACTTCACTCGCAACAACTTACCGATCCTATTTCTTATTTTCAACTAAAAATATTACATAACGTGGACATGAAAGACGGAGATGGTATAATTTTTGGAGTGTGCAATGCTTCTATGAGCACTACATATAAGTATTTAAACCCAGACGAGAGCAATTGCATTTATAATAACAAGAACTGCTTGAATATGAGCGCAATACAAATGATAAAGCCATGCACAGCAGTTGTGGGAGATGTCATTGGTGTAGTGGTCGATATGATCGCTGATGATATAAGATTTTACATTAATACAAAATTGGTTGCCATAGGGAAGACCAAACCGAGTAAATTGCAACCACTCTACGCTGTTTTATGGATGTACTACCAACACTCTGAAATAGAGATGGGAGATTACTTCCCATTTTATGCATTGGAGAGTCGATAATAAAACTCGTAATTTTTATAAAGCTATTCGACTCTACAAGAATTATTACGTCAACTTGCGAAAATGACATCATGGTCGAACGGTGACGTCGCAGAAACTCAAATAATCATAGAAGATGTATTCAACGCTACTCCAACACAAAAGCAAGCTATGTGGACACTTTTCAAAGAGAATCTTAGTGGTGTAGGAACTTTGTTAAAAAAATCAGACGAATATAATCGAATTATCTACACACATAGTGGAAAAGCAAGTATGCACAGTGGTGGAGAAATTATTGCATTAGCGCCTGGTGTCTCGTGCAACATCAAATGCGACAGAATTACAGTCAATACTGAAAACGCATCTGAAGAACCACTAATTTTTCTGCACCTAGTCTACAACACTGATGTATCAAGAGCAACACGAATTGAACATGCGCTTCTACCAATAACAGAAGTGAAATGGGGAACAACAAAAGTGTATCATGCAAATGCTAATAGCCAATTAAACATTATCGGTGAGTACTTCTCTGTTGGCGAGTGGGTTATCGTAAAAGGTCCAGCAATCATCGAAACACAAAAGAGCACAACATTAGACGGATTCGAAATTGTTTCCACTAAAAAGACACTAAGAACGTGTTCAAGTCCAAACTGTGATAAAGTAGAGAGTCGTTTGGACCAATACCAACGATGCAGTCGATGTAAAGTTGTATACTATTGCTCGAAAGAGTGTCAAAAAAATGATCTTAAAAATCATAAAGAGATAAAATGTAATGCAGTCATGAAGGTGATAGAAAAACTGTTAACCATACAAGATGTAGAAAAGTGCAGTCGAAAGATGTAGATCATTGAACACATTTTAATGTAATTACACGTAACAAAATATTGTACAATCTTGTAGAGATTTTGGAAACGTTATTCCAGGTTTTGTGCAACACTTTGTACAGTAATTACAGTACTTGTTCTCGCAATATTCACATTGTTTTTGCAGCTCCTTTTCGTACCCTGCGAACACTATTCGTTGACAATTGTCACATTCGATAACATATTCCCAAAAGCAGTCCCTGCAGAATGGTTCCAAGATTGGAATATCTCCAAAACATGCTTTGCCTTGTTTGCAATCAATGCAGTTCCTCTGCACGCAAGATGTACATCCAGTACCGCATTGATGACATAATGGTTTCAAACAAGTGTTGCATTCGCCACTCCAGTCGTATTGATCGTTACACGTGACGCAGAATCTGTTTTCACAGGAGTGACACTGTATTTGTGACTTTAAACATGTTTCCGATTTGCATCTGTCGCAACTTGCGAATATTGCACAGAATTTACAGTGGTAGCTTTTGCACGCACGACAATAGTTCCAACCGCATCCAACACAATGTACCGTTTCGCACTCTTCGCATTTTTCATTATAAAAATGTTTTTCTTTGTACAAACAACGTTCGCACCATTTCTCTTTGCATAAATCACATTTTGTATAAACGTCGAGTCTTCTTCCACAATCTCCTGCGCATAAGTCAATATCATCACTCGATTGCGAGTCATGGTCTTGGAAGTCTTCTTCGCAGTTATCGTCGGAACTAACATCGCCCTGACTGGCATAAGCATAACAATACGATAGCCTGGAAGATTTAGGGTCTTTCTCGTTCAAAAACACTGTCTTCCTCTTCATGTTGCAGAAACGACTAAAATAAGAAAGTGAATTTGTTACAAGAATATTTACTGTTTCAATGATAGCTGTACTAAGTTATTCACAACACGAACTAAGTCACCCTTGAAGTTATCTAACAGGTGTTTGTTCAATTTTTCGTTTGTGAATCCCATGTTGCGCAATGTCTCGAGTTGAGATGCGTATTCGTACTCTTGTTCGACAACTGGTGGTTGCTCAACTTTTTCTGAAGTAGTTGGATAGACTTGTTCTACTGGTTCGTCATCTTCTGGAATGATAATTTCTTCTACAACTTCCTCTTGCTTTTGTGGAGCTTCTTCCTTCTTTTCTGGTTGCGACTCTTGTGGTTTTTCTTCACGTTCGATTTCGATATCTACACCAAAGATTTGCTTCAACAGTGGAGCAGCTCTACTGATGTATTTTTCATCAAGTCTGGGTCTGTGACATTGTTGACCAAAGGATGGTCGTTGACAGAACTGAGGACGTGGTTGTGGTTGAGGTCTTTTGATAGCAAGTGGTTTGACTTTGATGCGTAATAGTTTTGCATCGGATTCGTTGTGGTTGGAAAGAGCAGCATTCCATTCGTTTTGGCTTGAGAAGGAAACCAAGTCGTCTTCTTCGTCGAGGTATTGGAAACTTAATGTTTCAACACGTTCGTGGTAGAATGTTTTCACTTGAGCAACGAACTGTTCGTATGAAGTGTTGTTGTCTACGGTGAATCTACGGATAGAGCCTTGTGGTTGAAGGTAGAGTTTGAGTTGTACTGCTGACATTGCTGTTTTTGTTTGTTGATGGTTTGTTAGAAACTTGTCCCACCGCTTTTATAGGAACCAAACCGGAATTCGGAAGTGGAATTCAAGTTCAAAATACAGAGTTCCTCGACATCATGTGCGGACGCATTGTTCGGTTTAATTCTTTAAGGAAATAGGAATTATTACAACAACAAAGTCCTGTTCGCAACAAAAAGAAATGAAAGATCAACAGTGTTACAGTTTAAGTATTTACTGAATATGAATAGAAGCACTAGCAGAAAGAATAAACCATTCGTTCAAATACTTTTTTCATTTAATTACAACTCTCCATTTGCCAAGATTTATTGTGCAGATCACGATCTCGCTCTCTCGTCCCTACTCCTACTTATTTGAGCGTGTATGCTTAAGTTCAAGTTGTAAAAGAAACCAATCACTATGCCAGAAATAGGCAAGAAATATTTTGCTCATATTTTTCAAAAAGAACACATCATGAACACCGCTACTTACGACTCGCTTGGCTATGCCGAATCAAACTTTTCTTCAGTTGAAGAATATCCAGAAGGGCTTACCGACCAAGATTTAATTGATGAACAAGAGATGTTACAAGAATTTGCAAACGAGGCAAGACTCGAAGAATCAGAGATGACAAGGTTCGAGAATGAAATGCAAAGAAGACAAAATGAAATTGCCACTGTACAGTCAATGCTTGAAAGCGATCAAGAACCATCACTCCGAACCAAGGACAGAATACAACATGCCCTTGGTGATCTTGCACCAAAGTCAAACAGTGATAAGTTGTAAATACAAGGCTTACCATGGCCAACCATACTATTTGGCGCGTTCGCTTTTTTGTTAGAGCTTGTCCTTTTGTGAATAACGTGATAGGACCATGTCGTGGTGTTTGTCGGTTAGAATTTTGGTTTCACTTCTGTTGCGTCGACAGTGATCAATAGAGATACGAATCGTGTTGCTTGTACAGTGTATTTATTCAAAACGAGGTCACAACGTTTCGTTTCACGGACTTGTTTCGTGTTAACCCAACCCTAAGTTGAATGGATTTATGCTGTGAGAAATCGCACATGTATCTGTTTGTACACTGGTGGAATTTTAAGGATACTTTTTTCCATCTCAAAAACAAAAAGGATCCACTGGTCTCTGAGAATCCACTGTTGTGGTGCATTTTTACAAGTTTATGCGCCGTATTTTGACTTCACACGATCGTAATAGTTGTTCTTATTGTTTCATATTTGTGTAATACAAAGAGAATGGATGGAATATCGTCGAGTTGCGCGTACAAGTTGCGAAATTGATTAGATTTCGTTTTACCGGTTCACATGGTCGAGTGAAGTTATGAATACAAGTGGTAGCGTGGTTTGAAGTGTTGTGCGTCATTGTTTGTAGTCTATTAGACAATACTTACAACAAAGGTTCGTCCTTGGGTCGATGTACTACACAACAAATCAAAAAGCGTCACATTGCACGTATACATTGCTAATACACTCCCAATACTATGAAACTTTGAAACGAGGTGATCATTATCGCACTGGAAACGCAATTCGTACGGCGGTGGATGTACCCAGCGACATCACTTTCATTCTCGATGCATTAAGATTCCCTTCACACCACAGTTTTAAAAATTCAAGAGAATTTTTTCAAAATCAAACACTAACAGTAATAGTATTCTTTTACATTGAATTATCGTCAATCATGAGATGAATATCATCTTGGAGTGGATCAACGTCCAAACAATCAGAACTCGTGTTACTCATCAGAACATCTCTACTGGCCAACTTTTCAGATTTCATAAAGAAGGAAAAGATATCCGAAATACTCACAATTCCAACGACGCGAGAGTCATCATCGATGCATACGAGACGATGGATTCTCGTACTTGCCAAATGGCGTAACACTTTTTCAAACGATTCTGATTTTGTACACGTGAAAACGGGAATCTTTGGTCGCATTTTTAGAGCATCTTCAAGTGTTACATCCAAGTTATAATCACCTTGATCTCGTACAATGTACTATTTTGTGAGTGTTTTAAATAAAAACATACCACAATGTCGTAACGGGAAAATACGTCGATTACTATGCCACTATCATCAACGACTGGTACTGCAGAAACTTTTCTTTGTGCGAATAGGCATAAAACATCGTATACTTTTGTACTTAATTTTGCGGTTGCAATATTGAAAAACGTTCCCAAACATAATTGCTCCAAACTGTAACGAAAAACTGGAGCATCGAAAGAGATCTACGTGGTTAGTTGAGAATCATAGTCTTACATTTTGTACAAGGTATGCTAGTAGATGTGAATGTGTGAGTATGTGTAATAAAGCACCTTTTGAAGATATTACTGGCAAACGATGAATCTTTTTGGTTTGTAAGAGTTGTATCGAGTTCCAAATAGTATCTTCAGGACTTAATTGACATAGTTTCTCTGGACGTGTACGAGTTTGCATTTCTATGTGGTTAGTCGTGAAATTAAATCGCACCTCTCCACTCTCGAATACGTTTTTGTGAAATAATTTCTTGAATAACGTTTGTTTGTCCGTGATAGTGCAATAAAAGATCAATTAAATCTGTCACTGTTAACATTCCAACCAAGGAACTCTTTGTACTGTCCCAAAGAGTTGCGAAAGAAATATCTAAAATTGTTAGATATACTTTTTAATAAAATACCGTTTCTGGCAGCAATAGTAAACGCTTCGCGAATAGGTAAATCAATATCGAAAACCATGACTTTACAGCTCATTGGCATGCAGTCATAGTTTGTTTGGTTCTTATAAAAATTAACAATAGGGCTGAGTAGTTCCTCATCAATAGTAATTGGCTGCGTTTGCGATAATCGACCGCTTAATTTTTGGTGTTGAATCGTGTTCAAGTTTGTTGCATGTAGCGGAAGTGGAGGAACTGGCGCTCCAAAGTTTGTTTGTGCATTATTTTGTTGGGTCCTACGAGGAGGAATTCTTTGTGGATTTGATGGATAGTTCAAGTCCGCTTCCTGTTCGTCAGGATCGTGGTCGTCGAACTTCATGATGTGGTACATTTGTTTGACAAGTTTTGCTTTACAAAATTTTTGTTGTTTACTTTCCTTGCAACAAGGATAGTTACTTCAATAGCAAACAATCAAAGATTCAACTATTTTTTGGCGTTTTATAAAAATGATTTTTTTATTTTTCTAGGTTCTCTTTTCAGACTAATTTGCCATATTGTTTGCTCATCCTGTACGGGTACGTTTAACAGTAGCTCTCTCAACTGTGGAAATACTTGGAAATTATATCTCTCTCCCTCTTGGTCACGTTTTATCTTTCTTAAAATACGAGAATTTTGCTCTTGTTTGCGAAAATTGTACAATTTGACGCCATTTGTCAAATACGTGTACAATTGCGCATTTCCATCATCAATAAACGTTAGATCTGTTAAATACAGTCCTATGAATGGTATAGTAGGTGTATGATTCGCATTATGCGCTTCTCGTATTCTCATAAACCTCGAACCTGTAAATTCTGTTAGCGCGAGCAGCCCTCTTTTATGTTTCTCTTTCAGTAACTTGTACGTCTTTTTTAATCGATCAATACTTGCATTTGACAACCCTCCTACAATAGCAAACACAGTAGAAAAGTTGAACAATTTTTTGCACTCTAGCGCAATGGTAATTATCTTACCCATTGCTTTTGCTCTTTCTTTTGGCGTTTCTCGTTTTAATATTTCGTAAACTACCCACTCACTTAGATGGTTTATCAATTGGATAAGCTTATGCACGCCCATGTTTGCGTCTCTCTTCTTATTCCATGTTTGGTTGACCAGCTCTGATCTCTTTATTGTACAAAACGCTTCTTGTGCTAGTAGACATAGTTGACGAGCAATTTCTACAGTATCGTACTCTAGTATCGAGTTTTCGTCTATTGTCCTGAAAACTGAACGTCCTAGTTTGATGATACAAGGAACAGGTTGAGATGCTGGTATTTGTCGTGGGATTACTGTAAAGTTATAGTTCAGCGTATCCTGAAACAAATAGTTGTGAACTCGAATGGGTCGTATAAATGTCGTGAGTTCTTTACACAAATGGTCGTCGAAATCATCTGGATACTCAGTAATCCATATCTCTAGGAATGTAACGACACCGCGACGAATAATTGGTAGTTTTGAAGTGTCGACAAGTTTTGTGTTGAATCGACATTTGAGGAGTTGCATCAAATTGTTCGCATCGGTTATACTTATGTACGTTGATATAAATTCGATAGTACTCGCAGATAAAATATTTTCTGTAACGAACTCTATCATTTTGACAAGAGTTGCACGTTCTACAGCTTGGATTTTGTCATCAATGCGTCGCGTCTCTAGAACAATGTTTTCTTCGTCTGGTTCTGGTTCGTAACAGGTAGAGAAATTAGAATACATGTTAAGGTCGCAAACATGAATATGTAATAGGTTCCACAAGTTCACAGGTACGTCCATACCAACGAACTCAGTGTCGACAAACGACATGGATGTTTACAAATATTTGCCTTATAAGGCAAATTTGTTAGCGACAACGGGACTCAATCATTTTAATTCATGAATGTGGCTAGGATCAGGTTTCGTAACATTGGAAACTCCTTGAAATTGTACCACTTCGGTTGTACACGCAACATGTTGCTAATAATTCGGGCATACTGTTCAGTACAGTCAAAATTAAACAACAATTCTTCTCCATGCACTAACCAAGGCTTATTACACTTATCTACGTCATCAAGCTGTGCCAAACACGACTCAACACATGGAACATATGTATCGTTTCTTACATTCACATCTTTCCTGTAATTCTTTTAGCCAACGTAAAGAGCTCCTAGTTGGATCTGATATATAGGGATCTAATGATTCAATTCTGGTTACACTTGGATAGTGTAGTCCACAAGCAATCGCGCGAGCACATGACACGTTTCTAAAATCTGAGCAATATGATTAAGCACAATGTTGGTTAACCGAATACAATTTACAAATCGCGAACCAAGTAAGTGCATGAAAAATCTTGTCCGAGATCGGCGAGTTCGGGATAGTCTCTGGCTGGGTATATTGTATTGTTCACTGTGAATCCTAATTTCTTGGCGAGTACATGATGCGTACTTGGTGCTGTTGCTTCTACGACGATCTTTTGCCAACCGCGTTCTGTTGCGTGGATTACTAATGTCTTACTCGACCATAGAAATAGGCCTTTCCCTTCGTAATTCTATTTGTTAGAATATTTTATTAAAGTACCTCTTTTGTGGCGGCCATGTACAAGTGTAACACTTCTCCAGTAGCAACACATGGAAAGTCTTTTTCAAATTTGTCACTCAAAGATCCCATCGCTGCTCCCACTGCACTGTGGCGAGCAGTACTTGGCATTTGCGACCAATCAAAGTTGAGTTCTGTTGTGTAGTCATAGTTGATCAGTACGTGTGCAATTTCTTTTGTGTTTTTATCGATTACAGCGAAAGATATTTGTTCTTTTACGCCTAGTTCTTTGGTAACATATCGCATAAATGAAAGAGCATCTTGTGTTTTCCATTGTTTGGCTCCCATAGGTTCACGATCTGAAAAACATGTCGCCAAAACGTGAGCTGCTTCTTCTGTATTTTCGTCTCCTAGTATCACGAGTTTAAAGTGTTCGTTTTCGTCAATAACGACTTGTGAGTGTGTCATAGTGAATGTAGTTCAGTATTGGTTGTACGATAACATGATGCTGCGTGATAGTGCGTTGAAATTGTAGCCTTGTTTAGAAAATTACAACCAAACAATGTTGGCAGGTCTTCTACACGCCAAACTGCAAGCACACAGCGTATTCGCTCCTATTTTGACATTTGGCGGTGGTAGAACACAGAATATTGAGATTATTGAGTTGTTCGCTGAACACAACATAACAATTAGGCAAATAGGAATAGGAACAGATCTACTCGCATTTCTTTCTGGTATATCTTAATCCAATGGTCTAACAGTCAGATGATGGAATGTTGTTTACTTCGTACCAAGGAGAACGACCCAGACTAATGTCCAGTGAACTTATTTCGCAAATGTCAGTGTACCAATACTATATCGCACTTGTTGCTCGCAAAAGAATTTTATATATCGCAAATCCAGATAAAATAATACAAAAGATTAGATTCGAAGAGAACATTTTGCAAATTGCGCTCGGTAGTAAACTATTATTCGTACTATGTAAGAAACATGTCAACTTCGCTAACTCTGCTAGTTGAGAAGAAGATTACCATATACAAGCTTATTTCTGATGACGATAGCAACTGGGAATTAAATATCGAGTATGATCTTAGCGTCATAACTAGTTCAAGGATAGTTGACATGGTTGCTTCGCAAGATCATGCATTACTACTAGATGAAACCGGGAAAGTGTATTCATACGGCATATCTAGTAAGTTTTATATAAGTTTTGTTAACAAATGTACAGCATTTGGAGCGTTAGGACGAACGACTAAAAATATCTGGGGAGTAGTCGATATATCTGAAAAAGTGAAACAAATAGCTGTTGGTAGATTGTTTTCGTTTTGTCTAGTAAACAGCAGAACTATCTATGCTTTTGGTTCGAACAGCTACAATCAAGTATGAAATTTGAAATGCATTTGACAATTGTAGTTGGGTGTTCAAACAAAAGATATAAAAGTAATGAAACCTACACTTTGTGATCTTACAGGTGTACATGGGTACGTCGTGAAAGTTCACTGTGGTGGAAGCAGAACTATACTCGAAACAAGTAAGAATTGTATTTCCATTTACTGACATTGTAGCTGATGGATTTTATGGCATCGGAACAAGTGACAATTGTACTATATTTACTGTTGGAATCCTAAAATCTAAAACATGGAGGAAATTGGACCAACCATTCTGTCTTGATGGATCAAGATTCTCCATTGCTATGGGAAACACGATATCCGCAGTGTACGTCACCATTCCAAGTAATTGGAAATTACCCATTCTTCGAAATCACTTTTGTGATACTGTCTTTTATTTCTGCTTATAAAATGGTACAAAAAGCAGGGTTTGCTGCATCTTCTGCGGTGACTTGTCCTGACATGTAACCCATGAGTAATAAATGATGTCCTTTGTCTGTAATAATCGCTGGTGGATCATACAGTTTGGTACATCCACGCATGTCCAAGTGTCGAAGTTTTTGCATGGACGTGAATCCAAACGTAGTTGACAATAACAAGGTACAGTCACGGAAAGAAATTGTTTCCAATGTTTGCAGTCTTGTTATCGACTCTGGAATATGTTTAAGACCAGTCGCACCCATTTTTAGGACACGTAGTTTGGAAAGTTGCAAAATACTTTCTGGTAGAACAGTAATATTGGTACATCCGTCAAGATACAACTCTTCTATAGAATTTGGCAAATCGGGTAGTGATCTGATGGGTAACCCTTCTAAATGCAAAACGCGTAGGTTTTTCATGCTAGTGAATATTCCGAGTGGAATTTCGTCAATAGGGTTTCGTGATAAATCCAACTTTGTAAGTGTGGTGATGTCGCCCAATAGTCTTGGTACTTGTTTAATACCATTATCGTTCACTAGCAAAGTTTCCAAATTTTTGCACGCTGATAACTCTTTCCATGGGAGCACTTGTACGTTATTGTGACCAATATTTATGCTCTTAAAGGTAGTTGGAATTTTTGCACTCAAGTTGTTCAATAAATTGTGAGAAACATTTAGGTCTTCTAGTTCGGTGAGTTTTTCCAGCAGGGCACTGGGGAGTGACATGATATTATTTGATGCGACGGATAGAGTCTTCAAAGTTTTTGGTAAATCGTTTGGAACCATGTCTAGTTGATTCTTGTTGAGTTGTAGTGTCTGTAGAGCAGTGCAGTGTTTGATTTCGTCTGCGAGTTCTGTAATAGAACAATTATTGGCTTGGAAGTGAACCAATGCCTTCATTTTCTTAATGGAGGAACTTATTGCTGTGAGTTCCATGTTGTTGTTTACTTCCAAAGTTTCTAGGCGTGGACCTACTTCAGAATCGAATAGTTTTCCTAATGACAGAGTGTCTACATGATTGTTGTTGAGTTTGAGTGAGAACAGATTTGTAAGAGTTTGTAACTCTTTAAGAGGAATGGCATGTAGCTCTTGGTCGCTCAAATTGCATTTCCTACACGTGTTAGACGGAGTATTTGACGTACCAGATATCTTTAATGTTTACACCCTCAGAGTTTAGAACACGGATAGAAGTAATCTCTATGCCTTCCACAGTAGCGCTTTGCGTCATCATATTTCTTTGTTCACTTGTGGTTTGGTCTACTCGCGTTTCCTGTGAGATACTGACAGGCGATGTGTGACAAGAAAATAAGATTACAAATAATTATTCTGTATTTTCTTCTTTCTTTAGCTCAGAATCTGTTGTTTTTGCTGTAGTTTTCGTTACCCCACTTGCCTTTGCTTTTCTCTTTGCAATATACACAGTATGTATCCATTTCTTTAACGATGGCTTCAATAGTGAGCAAAATGCAAACCCAATCCTTACCTTTGTTTTTTCATTTTTAGTTATAAAATCATACTCAAGTAGTTGTCTTGCTGTCGGCCTTTCATGTTGATGATAGTTAATACATGCAAATATAAATTGTCTAAACTCTGGAGAAAACTCTTTGTCTGGTAACTCAAACGGTGCAGCAGAGCTTTGTTCCAAATGTTTCATCATCTCCCATATGGTACCCTCCCGTAAATCAAACGGGAATTTCCCAAGTGCGCATTCTGCAAGAGTTACGCCTAACGCCCATATATCGCTATCGAACGAGTGATCATCACCTTTTATGCGTTCTGGACTCATGTATGCGTAAGTTCCCTGGAATGTATCCCAATTTTGTTTGATTCTCCCTTCTCGTTGTCCAGCCATTCCCTATTGTGTTAGCATAGAAATGGAACACGTACAAAATCTGCTATTTTAGCAATACCTTCACTATTGAGTAATAGATTTGCTGGTTTTAGATCTCTATGAACAATTGCTTTCTCTTCGTGAAGATACGCAAGTCCAGTGAGTATTTGCGCACTGATTTTTGCAAGTACGGATTCTGGTATTCGATCGCAGTGTTTAACAATGTCTTCCAAAGATCCACAGTCCATGAAATCGATAAGCATGCATATTTGTCCCTCTATATAATACGTATTGTGCCTAAAAGCATAAATAAAAACTTGTATGTCTTACATTGTGACAACATAGGGACAATTGCACGCATATAGACTCTGGAATTCCGCAACGATATTTTTTGCGTTGTTTGCTTCCTCTGTTTTCGCAGGTGTAACTCGTTTGATCGCATAATCTTTTCCAGTGACTCGATGTTTCATACGCATCACTGTTCCAGTCGCTCCAGCTCCTAGATTCGACTATTTCAGTTAGTAAAATAATCTCATCGAAACGTACACGGAAAACTAGATCTTTATACTCTATAACGTCTGATAAAATATCTGGTGTTTCAGATGGAACTGGTGTACTGTTATGTGGCTTCGTTTTTGATATTCCCTTCGCGCCAATAGCAACCATTGGCGATGGTCTAAAATTCCCACTATTAGAACTATAAACGTAAATTTTGCTGTTCATTAGCGTACAATAATTGATGAGGTTGGTTTTGTGGTGGACTTTCTACTGGTTCTTGTTGCACAATTGTCGAATTATCGTTGGTAAACAGAACTTTCGGTCTTTTTTTGCCATGACCGAGTTTCTGGCCTGGTTGAAAGATTCGTCCGTTCATGCGTGTATTTGTTGGTATTGTCTCGTCTCCTGTCGACATAAAAGAGGATTTGTAAAACAAAGTTTACACAGAAGCCGTTGCGGCTACATAGAGCACGGAACTCACTTTGTTGGCCATAAATTTATTTTCAAATTTGAAGAATGTCGTTTGATGACATAACGATTGTTGGATATGATGAACATGTAAATTTATTGGAACTCATCCAGAAACAATTATCTTCACCATACTCTTTTGAAGATTTGGAGTTCATACCGCTGCCTGACAATCACATGCGTGCGAAAACTCAAAGTTCACGAAAGTATGTGCATAGAACATATATTGTTGACGGATCTACGCTGCCTAGGATGATACAGTTTCTAACTGCCCCTCGCGAGCGCTACTCGTTTCAACAGTATAATTTTATCAATGTCTATTTGGAAATAACTGATGCTTCAACTGTTATGACACTACTGAAACAACGATTCAACACGAAATTACGAACAGAAAACGAGAGCGTTGGGGAGCACATGATGTTTTCAGAATCTATGCTTCGAGATATTCGACAAAAGGTTGTACAATTCTTGGAGGTGTGGATTTCAACCTGTCCAGAAGATTTTACAAATATGCATGATATTATAGCATTCGAGAGGGCCATTCAACAACACAATAATTTATATCCTGACTATCCAATTACTCGCTACAATTTGCAAAGCAAACCACAAATACCAAAACCACCAACACAACAAGCTCCACCTACTCTTTTTCCAACTCGCTCCATATTCACAACATCCCTAGGTGGCGTACTCGATCACGATAAAGTTGAGATCGCAAGACAGTTATGTTTACTAGAAGAAGAGTTGTTCTCCAAAGTCAAACGATCCGATTTGTGTAAAGAAGCATGGTTAAAAAGTGATTTACCATCAGGAGCACGCGATTGTATTGAGTTTTCCCATCGTATGAAAAGTTGGGTCATTTGTGAGATTTTATCAAGAGAAACAGCTACTGAGAGGGCTCTAGTGATGGGCAAGTTTATTAGTATCGCCAAAGAGTGTATCAAATTGTCCAATTTTGCATCTTTTGCATCGGTTGCGTGTGGTTTGAATTCAGTTCCAGTAAAGAGGCTAAAGAAGACTATAAGAGCGCTCAAAATGGCGCATGCAAAAAAGTACAAACAGATTCAATCATATGCTTCAGATTCTGATCTAGTAAACGACATGTATCGCTTGGATAATAGTGCAACGGCACCAAAAGTTCCCTGTCTTGGTGTGTTTCTATCTCAGTTGCAAGATTTGAATTCTAATGGTATAGTTATAGAGCTTAACGGAATTACTATGTATAATGTGAGGAAACTAGGGGCTATTAGTGACGTGATAAGAAGAATTCGAGAAGCGCAACTAGATGAACGCTACAGCTTTACAGTGTATCCACAGCTACAAGACTTGATATTGCAAACACATGACAAGTATGCAACAGAGGAGGAAGATACTATGTATACGACAAGTTTGAAGCTAGAAATGTAAATTAGAAATTTAGTCATCGTAGATTACGTTACTTTCTTGTGAACAGTCAGACAGATTCCAATTTCAAAATTTTGATCGTCTGAGAAACTCATGCACAAGTTCATTTTGCGCTTGGCGATGTTACATCACAATTATTTGCTAACCGTTGCATGATAGCACATCACTCGTGACAATGTCGTTTTTGGAAAATCGATAACAACTGTTAAAACATTTGCAAACCAGGGCAATGCAAACAGTAAAACTCTGTGCTTTACTGTGTGTACTTTTCTCTTTATGTGCTTCAGCGTTACAAGAGAGTAAGATTAGAACGGACAAACATGCACGCATCGCAGGTGGAGTAGCAACAAGTACAGGCGAGTTTCCATACCTCGCAGGCATATATTCAATATCTGGTGGAAACTATTACTGCGCAGGTGCACTGATATCTAAAAGATACGTGTTAACAGCAGGACATTGCATGATTGATGAAGCGTCAAATATAAAAGTTGTAGTTGGAAGAAACGACCTTAGTGAAACAACAATAGGAAGAGATGTTACAGTACTACAGAAGATAGTTCACGCAGACTACAACGACGACACAGTACAGAACGACATTGCCCTACTACAATTAGCAGAAGATGTACTCGAAGACGTGTCTGCAAACATTCAGTACGTAGACATCACTTCTACACCTCCACAAGTTGGTACATCTTTATGGGCAGCATCGTGGGGCGCGCATCCCGCAAGCGAGGCATACAGTACCATCGCGTTCAAGGTACAACTCCAAGTTCGTTCTGAGAAGGCACCATGCAGTGCCCAACACCCATACAATTTCTGCGCAGGAAATGGAGATGGAAAAACAATATGCGAAGGTGACAGTGGAAGCTCAATCGTTTATAGAGCAGATAATTCATCACGATGGACATCATATGGAATCACGTCATACAGTACTGGTGAGAGATGCGGAGATATAGGATCGACTGGCGCATACACTAATGTTTCCATGTATCATGATTGGATTCTTACAAACATGGTCAATGTTACTAGTACGATATCTCCTACGACTACTGCAGGAGTAACTACAACGAGTGTTCCTACTACCACGAAAGCGGCAACTACAAGTGCTAGTCCAACACCTGTTATAACTACTGGTGCTGTTACCACTACTAAGGCTCCCACTACAAGTTCACCAGTTACAACTACACAAGCACCTATTACTACTGCAACACCGGCCACAACGAAAGCGCCAACGACAAGCACAACTGCTCCTACTAGTACAACGAATACGCTGGTACCAACGAGTACTTTGTCACCAAGCACAACAACGAGTGCTCCCACTACAACAACACCAACAACAAGAGCGCCTACCTCTACAACTACACCAACTACAGTACCCACAAGTAGTCCTTCTACTACAACTAGAGCACCTGTTACACCAACAGAAATACCCACAACTACCAAACCTACTCTTAACTCTGCTAGCAGCACAACTACAGGTTCTCTGTGCGTACTAGCAACTTTGATTGTAATTCTAATGTACTAAAATAAATTATTTAAAGAAGCAGATAACGAGATAGCTAAATCAATCTCGCGATTTGTAACCTCGTCTCGCGTTGACTAACATCTTTTGATAACATGACGCACAGCAAGGTCGGTGTGAAACACGCGTGTCAACATTGCAGAGAAACACACGTGTCTTGTGATTTCAAACGACCATGCGGGACATGCAAGAGTCAAAACATTGTTTGCAAGGAAGAATTCACTCAAAGACCAGAGGCACCTGCATGTGAGGACTGTTATTTAAAACATCGTGCGTGTGATAGAAAACACCCATGCAGCGCGTGTACGAAGCGAGGAATCATATGTATGCGACGAAATTCCCCGCTACCAAAGGGTCGAGTTACACCAAGAACGCCTCGTAAAAGAAAAATTGTACACGGTAACACAGTGGTACCCCTTACAAACATGATCGACATTCCCATAATACCAAAAATAATTCCCCCCATACAAACTGCGATATCACCACCTACCTTCCACGACGAAGACATATCCCCAAACGAGCCCCCTGAAGATTTGGACGATATTTTCACTGAATCACCCCCTCTCACATTGAAATTACCAATTGAACCAATTCAGCACACAAGATCAGAACCAAAGAAAACAGTCGCGAAAGCACCAAAAGAAATCATATCACTTCGTTCGTGCAGTTACTGTAGAGCGAAACACAAAGCATGTGACAAGAGACGGCCGTGTAAATTGTGTAAAGAGCATGGACAAGAGTGTGTAGATGCGTTAACAAAAAAGGAACAAAAAGAACTGGAACAAAACAGAATCATTATCCGAGACGAATCTGATGAAACACAAGCAAATGGTCGTGAGTTGAGGAGTAGAGTTGTAGAAAACGATTGTGGTTATAGTAATTTTTCTGTTTTGGTCCAAGCATACTATGAGCGTCCAGAAAAATCGTCATAGCTCGTGGAGAAGAATAGCCAATAAATGGAGGATAATTGTACATTATTTAATACTAAGAAATGTAGTAAGAGGGAAGGTCCCGAGTTTGTCGATTCTACGTAAATTTTAGCATGGTTTCTCAAGTTATATTTGTGCACAGATCATAGATAGTTTTAGAGTCCATAACAGGAAAGTATCTATTTATAAATTTGACATGTGAAACTGGACACAAGCAACAAAATACAAGAAATGGAAGCACCACATGAACAAGTTATTGTCTCTCAACCACCTAGCGCTCAAACTGTAGTTACACTAGACCCTAAGGCAGAATCAGATAGATGGAACACAAGAGTCAGATGGATGGGAATTTCGACGGCATTTGTCTCTGTAAATTACTTAGCGCTATCAATTGCGGCTATGGTACTACAGTCCGAGTACGCTATCAAAAATTGTCTAGATTCGTACAGCTGTCAACAACGCGAGTACGGTTTCTTGTACATTCTCATAGCACACTTCCTAGTTAGTGTACTCGTAGTACCAGTGGGTCTAGGATTCGCTATTGCAAGTACAATCAACAAATTTTCGAACAGAGTTCAAACGTCATTCGCTCACGTAGCAATTAACTTTTTGTTCTCCGCATTCATAGTGACATTCGCGCTAATGATCTGCAGCGTTGACCAATACTTAATTGGAAGCGGAGTTGTATTCATTGTAGTAACAATTTGCGACGCATTATTGATTCCATTCTTAATTAAGAAGATTAGAGCAACCAACTTTGAGATGGATATGATCGCCGCCGCAAACGCGAAAGAAACAACCCTAGTACCTGAGAGATCAGAGTTGTAAATAAATGAACTATTATAAGCAAAATACTGCTAGATTTGTTAACATGCATCAAAATGTCAACTCACAGCAAGAATTTAGAATGATATTGCCCTAAAAAGCCACAATATTTCTAGCAGCTTCTTGCCAAAACAAAGAGTATAAATTTAACGCTCAGAACGTAAAGCAACAAACAAAACTTTCAAAATG
>JAESGV010000183.1_pt1 | contig 41967 bp, 43 predicted proteins | sample 9269781 | NCBI WGS metagenome assembly JAESGV01 (sample SAMN15741586, study PRJNA653496) | algae metagenome | isolation source: Tildeniella torsiva UHER 1998/13D and co-occurring heterotrophs from... | place: Slovakia: Slovak Paradise National Park, Hrabusice, Kosice Region | collected 2000-01-01
AAATGATGTGGCAGGGTTCGACCCACTAATCTGCAGAACAGGTTTAGCGCCCAACCATCTGCCCATGCAACTTATTGAATGTCGCATGAAATGCCGCTGCCCAAGCCTCAATCGGCGATTTCGCACCACGTGTTATTGTTAGGTCACGATGAAATATTAACTTACTTTTTACTCCGGTGTGATTCGAACCTTCGACTCCTTGACATGCACTACGAGTGGGACAGTCATGGTGAGACCTTGCCATGACCTGTCATACCTTTGGATACATAAGCATCTTATGAACAACAAAATATCAAGGTAAATTATGATTATGGTATGCCCAAGTTGACCAACTTCAAATTTGGCTGCGAACACCAGTACGCTCACAAATACACCACCATACATGACATGTGTAATGTGTATCGCGTATTGCGTCATATTTGTGGTGTTTCGTTCAACGGCTTTTTCACACAGTCGGTTACTGCACCATATACCACTAACAACGATTGATTATTGATGATTTGACCTCAGCAATTCGCAAAATAGCATCGGCTTTTTCGACATACTGTTACCGCTCGAATATGTTCGATACAAGAATCAATATTTCTTCTGTTGGGTTTTAGAACGCGATTTTGCGAGCGATTGTATAGGATAATGCGACGAACACACGGTAAAAAATATAGCTCGATATGATCGTTTATTTCAAAATGTCGACTAACATCGGTGCTGTCACGTTAATAATGAATTTTAGGTCACGATAAAACACTCCCATACTTCGATTTTGATGTCTACCATGTGGTTGAAGACTTAGGTTTTGTGTTGTGGTTGCGTCGAAAATAAACGAATAAAATCAAAAGATATACCAATTGCAAGTAAATTGTATGTCTTGCGCCTTGTACAGAAACTAATAATTCAGTCCGTGGAAGCACGCGAGATGTTGTTGCATATTAAGAAATGCCATGACTGTCAAATAAGGTGATCTACGTCTACACGTGAGTCATTGCTTGCATTAGACGACATGAACGAGTTTTGAGATTGGCCGGTCAACTTGTATTAATAGTTACTAATAGTGAAAATGTTCACTTGAATTACTTTTTCTTTGCTCGTTTTATCCAAGGTTCTTTGTTTGAATACTCCATCATCGTAAAAAACGACAGTTTTTTTTTGCATCTTCTCGATCCTCATGATGTTCAACGTCATGCCTATCATTTCCTCTTTTTTAAAGTTTTCAGTTCGTCGCTGCTAAGTAATGCTTTTCGCAGCAAATTTACATTTCTTTTCTGCTTGTGACGAGTTGGACTGCGTAGAGGGCTTTTCGACGGACTTGGTCGTAACTCAATGGCTGGCGGCTGTGCAGTATTTTCACTAGGTTCACTAGGTTGTTTTGTTCTCTTGTACATTGTGTATTGGTGCCACACTTGTAGACATGCTCTTGCAGCAGCCTTTCTTGATACTTCTTTGAGTATCTTTACTCCCTTTCTTAGTTTCGATCGAAGTGATGACAACTTGTGCCACACTTGCAACACCTTTCGTTGAAGAATTTTATGATAATGTTCTTCTGCTCGATGTAGATTAGTTCTAACCTCTTTGTGCTCGATATGAATTTTCTTTCTTTTTCCGCGTATACCAGCGGCTACCAATGCGTTAAAACATCTTGTTAATAAGTGTTTTTTGTATAACGCATCTGCTAAATCATTCTTCTCAAACTTGTTCAAACTACTTGTTACTGATGTATTGCTTTCTGTATCACTAGACAACACGACTCCATCTTGTGACTTTTTCATCTTTTGATCTTTGATCAACTTTAACTCGAACGATAACAGTTCTTTCTCATGAATCAGTCGATCTATCGTTGCTAACGCTTCTTTCAATTGTATCGAGTGAAATGTTCGTTCGATAATCTTTGCATCAGATTCAAAATCTTTCTCCTTGGTTTGAACGATTTGCGTGTTAATGGTTTGAGTTTGTTTTGTATTTCCACTAGTTGGTGTTTCTTTTTCTGCTTTTAACTCGCTCCAAGCTTCTGCTGGATTTTTTCGTGACCACGCTGCACAACTTACTACACCAGGTGCAACTAGTGCATACAAATTCGAGTTTAGTACACAATCGCGATACGTCTCTTTATCGACTGTTCAATTAGTTAGTTAAAAAGTGAACATACACAATTGTCGAGCCATTTCAACAAGATACTCATACATGATCGATAATTGAACGTGATCAGTTGCAAATATAACAAATCCTTTCTCTTGTTTCAAATATTTACACTTTGATTCATTCGAGTACCTAGAAAATGTTCTTTCCTACAAAACTATTATAAATAGAGAGTATTAACATACCATGATTTGCTTTCCAAGTTCTATATAGTATTCACCATCAAGATGCATTCCATTTACTTTTGTTACAGCTTCGATCGCCTCTTGAAGACCATCGTCAAAAAACATAATGTGTATTTGATCAAGAATCTTTTGTGTGGTAATCTTTTGCTTCTTTTCAATTGTTGGAATCACTGTAGATTAGGTTTATATCAGTATGACTTACATTTCACAACCTTTTTGCGATTCATGTACTTTTCCATAATACTTTGCTCATCTGGAGGAGAGTTTCTGTTAAATACATGATGTGATCCGTATGCCCTTCTGTAGAGCTCCAACTTGATTGAAAGATGAGTATTTTCCGCATCTATTTCCTTGGTTACGTGAATTAAAGCTGCCATGACTAGCAAGTACTGTGATTTTAAGTTTTCCGTGGATTCTTATACCGTTAGTATTGATATTTGGAATGGTCTTACCGATGCAAGCACGTTCTGCCTTTGTGACAATTCTCGAGTCCAAAGATTTTAGCGAGGGAAATAGAGCGAGAACAAGACAACGATAATTAGGATGGTTGTGAATAGGATTCCCTTCTAACGACAATGATGTCAATAAATCACCTTTGATGTTCTTCAATTCATCGTAATCGTCAATGCAGTTGTGTGACAGTGATAAACTCTTCAATTGTGAAAACTGGTGTAGTCCATGTAGTGATTTTATCTGATTCTGACTCAATAACAGCGTACTACAGTTACGGTAATGATCTGGCACCGAGTCTAGTACTTCTATTTCTTTGTTGTTTAAAAGTATTTTGTTTGTATCGACGTGGATGCTTGATGCTATCGCTGTAGAGAGCTTTTGTTAAAACTAACAGAGTACATTACCTTTACTCTAGATACCGGTGTTGCACCGACTCTGAGGGTAACAGTCATGAATTGTCATCCAACTGGTGTGTACCACTTGTTTGAACAAAAATAGCGGGAATAGGATCACAAAACTTATTCTAACAACATCAGAGCTCAGTGCGAATTGTGCTTGGAAACACCACGTAAGCGTGTACAGCTGCGACAGTGACGTGTTGTTTGACCACCGTTGTAAGCAGTCAATTTAAACAGAAACTTGGTTGGAACTCTATGGTAAGAGTAAAACCAACACACGATAGAAAAGAAGTACCCATGTCTAAAGTACAAAACTTCGCACCTACCAAATCCTTCTCGCAAAAAAGCTGCAGCGATGATGACGAAGATTTTACGCCACCTCCTGTCACAAACACATACGTAGCACCTTCTACGCCTACTTTTACAGAGCACAAAGGTCACGTCAAAATAACAGTATCCAAGTTCTTGGAAATTGTTAAGAAACACTATGACAGAAAAGATGAAAATATTCCAGTTCGATATTTGTTCAGAGATTTGAATCTACGCGGAGAGGTGAAGAAACAATTCATATCATTCGACGTTGACCTCGTTATCAATGTTTTGCAACAGGAATCATGGGTTGTTGTTCCTATCCTAAACAAACTCACAAACACTGGAATACAAAGCTACGAAGTCAAAGGCGGTGGTGAGAACTCGTTCCTCGGAATCTATGAAAACAGATCATTGGCGTTAATATGCAACGGAGCAGGCACGTATGAGATTTCTATCAAGCTAGACGTGGCATACGATTCAACTTCATCAAGCGATCGTCATCTTTCTTTCTCTATTCCTAATGCCAGTGTCAACAGACTCAAATTAACAAACACTGACCCAAACATGCAAATCAAAGTCGATAACTCATTATCACAAGAACAAAAAGAAGGCGAGTTGGAATGTTCATTTGCACCAACTCACGTACTCAAGGTGCACATGACTCCTATGGTCGTTGTTATGCCACCAACAGAATCTATGACTCTAGAGGAGGAAGAAGAAGAAAAGAAAGAAGTCATCGTTCCTATTACCGTAACAGTCGAACAAGCAGTCTCCCATGCAATCGGAGAAGGCATCGTACAAACGACTGCCGTATTCGGTTACACTATTGCCAATGGATCTGTATCAGAGACAAATATCATCGTCAATACTTTTGGAAGACCATTCAAAGTACTGAACGTTACTGGTGTAGTCAAAAGCTGGGATGTTATCGATGCCGCACAATTCCACGATGATGAAAACGAAATCGGCGATATTGAAGAAGATAGTGAATATTTTGGAAAGAAGGTCATTCGTGTTCAATGGGAATATGGACAAGAACACAACTCAAACATTGTTGTTACATCAGAGCTGGAAATGGAAGGTACAAGTTGCAGAGTTCGTTGTCCAAGTTTTGCCGTTCTTGGAATCACCAGAGAAAAAGGTTTCGTCGCAGTAATGGCAAGAACCAATGTTGAAATTCAAGAAGATGCTCGCAAGTATCTCGCAAAAATCGATCCATCAGAACTACCAAGTACTATTCATGCCCAATTCACAATTCTACATGCTTACAAGTTTTTGGAAAGTGATCACATGCTAGGTTTGAACGTTACTCGCCATGATGATGTCGAAGTTCTATCCTCGTGCATTTCAAGTTTGGACTATGTACTCACCTATACCCCAACTTCACTACTCCACAAACTCAATTTCAAACTCTTGAACACTGGAAAACAATATCTACGAGTTGAAGTTCCTGTTTGTGATGTTTGGAGTACAACAATTGATGGAGAGAGTGTCAAACCAAGTAGCGAGGGAGAAGATAAGAGAACTATTCTCATTCCACTAACAAAAAGTAAGTGTTTTATTAAGCTTTACTAACGTATTTAGAGGGTGATTCTAAAGAGCTTTCTGGAGAGTTTGTATTCACCGCTCCTCACACAGAAGACAACATGCTCAAACCCAAGGGAACTTTGTGTTTAGATCTTGCCAAGTTTGATACACCAATTAGATACCTACGAGTAACGCTCTTCGTTCCAAAGGAGTATAGATTTGGCGAGTTCTACGGCGACGAAAGAATTGTAGAAGTACCATACTTTTCGTTTAACTTGAGCACATCATCAACACCATCATATCCTCAGCACAATTATAATGAAATAATGCAGCAAAATATTGATAGAGTATTAGAAAGAGGAGAAAGGATTGAGTTACTACAGGAGCAAACCGAACGACTACAGGACGCCGCGATGGAATTCAAAAAGTCAGATAGAGGAGGTGGTTTCTTACGCGGTGCCATGAATAGAATGAGAACTGCAGGTGTTAAACCAGTCACATTAGACAACGTTGGTGGTGTTGGACAACAGTTCCTGTTTGAAAGATTTTTGGTTCTTGAAACCGAAGAGAAGGTTATGCAAATCAAGGTCGACTACAAGGAACAAACCAAAGAATTCTTACAGAAGAGATCTCTCAACAGTATTAACTTGAAGACTATTCTACTTGTACTTTTGGTACCAATTATCGCATACTTTATGTATCGCAGAACATTTTGAGAATATTAAATCAACATGTTTGTAACCTGCTAAGCCTTTAGTCTCCTAATCAATTAGCAACTGATGTGCCATTGTTACTCGTGCTGTGTTAAGTTTTATCATGTTTGTGAGTTTTAAAACGCATACATCTCCCGCGCAAAAGGGTTGACCGGCAGTAACGTTACACAGCCAATTTAGAAACAACTAGTTGACGCAAACTATCTGTGTAGTGAACACTAGTTTATGGAATAGCCACAATGAAATCTTCCAGAAAGACAACGTCATCACCGCGACAACAACGAAGTAAAAGTGCCCTTGTGGCAGGTACAAATCCAAAACTTTCTGCTCTACTTAAAAAGAGTCAGACACCACAACCAATGCATACACCAATCGATTTTGATACCAAAATGGATATGACAGACGATAATATCACAAACAATGAAGACCCATTTAAAACAGATAATATTCTTGTCGCAATTAGGGTTCGACCAGAAAGCGCACGCGAAAAAGGACTTAAGAATAGAAAAGGTCCACTCGTACGCGTTGTAGATAAGAATGTTATTGTTTTCGACCCAAGCGACTATGAAAATGCCCACGATAGACGTGCGTTAGGAGTCAAACGAGGAAAAGACCTTCGATTTGCGTTTGACCGCGTTTTTGAAGAACACTGCACTCAAAATGACGTTTACCAAAGCACTGCAAAGTGTCTACTAGATAGCGTATTAGATGGATACAACGCTACTGTCTTTGCGTACGGTGCAACAGGTACGTGATAACTCGTATATACTAACTCTTTAGGCGCAGGAAAAACATACACGATGATGGGTTCAGATTCGAGTGGTCCTGGTATCGTGCCACTCGCTGTCATAGATTTATTCGACAAGATGGAGCGAAATAGAGAAAAACAATGCAAAGTCACCGTTAGTTTCCTAGAGGTCTACAACGAAACAATTCGTGACTTACTAGTAGACCCACCACAAATGATGGATGACGTAGAAGGCGCAACCGCATCAAAAGACAAAAAAGTCAAGGTATGTTCTTTCATTCATCATTTCTTACTTCTATTAGGAAACATTGCTCGACATTCGTGAAGACAAAGTAAAAGGTGTCTTCATTCCAGGACTAAGTACTCATGCATGCAGCAACGCCGACCAAGTACTCGACCTCATCAAAAGAGGAACATCAAATCGTACCCAGTATGCAACAGCAGCAAATTCGGAAAGCAGCAGAAGTCATGCAGTATTTCAAATCTGTATCGAACAATGCGAACGAACAGCAAACGTCGTAGTCGATGTCAAGCAAGCCAAATTCAGTTTAATTGATTTGGCAGGAAGTGAGAGAGCAAGTGTAACATTAAACCGTGGAGCACGTCTAGTAGAAGGAGCCAACATCAACAAGTCACTCCTTGCTCTTGCTAATTGCATCAACGCACTTGGAAAGAATAAGGGCAAAGGATACGTGCCATACAGAAACAGCAAGCTTACGCGTCTGTTGAAAGACTCACTAGGTGGTAACTGCAGAACTGTAATGATTGCAAACATCAGTCCCAACTCGCTATGCTATGAGGACAGCTACAACACGCTCAACTATGCAAATCGTGCCAAAGACATCAAGACTACAGTGAAGAAGAACGTTCATAACGTCAATTTCCACATCAGCAAGTATTTGAAGATCATTGACGATTTGAGAAAGGAAGTTGGTGAACTAAAGGGAGTTGTTGCCGATAAGGATATGCAACTAAAGAATCACATCGACAAGCACGAGACAGAATACGCTGCACAACTAGTCATCATGAAAGAGTTGAAAGAACAACTCGAACAATCTCTCAACAATGAAATCAAAGTTAGAAGGGATCTGATGTCACTAGAGGAGAAAGAAAGACAAAACGCCTTGCGTCTTGTTGCTATCAAGAGCGAGATTGCGACATGGGAGAACGAGCATGATGGAGAACCAACACCATTACGCATCCACACACTACGACAAGAAGCAGAGAGTCTCATCTTCTCAAGTAGAGAGTTCTCCAACCAAAAGCTTCACATTCAATCGCTACTACACAACGCTATCCATGCCTCGAAGCTCATTCGTGACAACATTCCTCGTTCCATTCATAATGATGAAATGCGCGAAATTATGGAACTATCGGTCATGTACCATGAGCAACAAGTTCTCAATCTTGATATGGAACGTATGGTTAGTCATCATCGTGCTCGTGAACAACGATCCTCAATGGGTATTGAGAATATACAACACGGGTTGGTCAAGATGGGCGCAGTCGTTCAAATGTTTTATGACAAGTTACGAGAAGCCACAGGTGACTCGTTAGTAGACGAGATCGAACAACAGTATCATATGGCTATGTTTTTGTGCGATATGAAATCGTTCGAAGAATCTCGTTTGTCGCCTCGTATCACCTCTCCAGCATACGATATGCCAGAAGTTGAAGATGCTCTACGCACACCAAAAGGTATAATGCCACAAGCAAAGATACGAAAGTTGAACAATATGAGCCCACATGGAAACTCTATCTTCCAAATGTCTATACCAAACGACAAGGATATCAATAGAGCTTTCTTGAATGCTACTACAACTCCAACTAGACCTCTACAGCAACCAATGCTACAAGTCCCACCGTTACAGTTGCAATTTATACCACCACCAGTTCAACAGGTGCAACCAGTTCAACAACCAGTACAGCAACAGCCAGTGTTTGTACCAACACCGCAACCAGTGCAAGCAAAACCTTCAGTGCCATCGACTCCAGTCATACCACCGCTACAACTTCAACCATTGTTGCAACCAACACCACAACAACTGCCACCAATACAAGTTCAATCACAGCAAAAGCAACAAAAGCCTCCAGTACCAGTACAACAACCAAAGTCTGCTTTTGTACCACCTGTTCCACTACACACGATTCCTGCTCGTTCGTCATCACCAGTGCAACGAGCCATGTCGCCAACTACACCAAAGAAGCTCATTCGTACCAACAACGATGAGATGGACATCTCTCCTCGTAATAGTCCAGTACCTGGATCAGATGCTGCTATCATTAGTTCAAACGCTTTGCTTGCCGCGAGGTCAAGTCCTTTGCGCAGCAAACGAGTAGAGACACGTGGTAACTTGACTGAGAAATTCAATGAGTTCCAGATTGAATGGCAACAAAACCAACAAGGTAGCAATACTGCACGTCACAGTACTCCACTAGGTTCTCAACTTCCACCACCACTACAAATGCCACAGCAACAAGCGCCAATACCTGCTCCAATTATACCTAGTCCAGTCAATATCACAATACCAAACTCTCAAGTGGGTTCTAATGGTCTATCCCATGTATCTAATCAACTACTGAAAGAACAGTTCCAAAACTTGCGCAAACTTAAGAGGGAGAAGATGAACGCGATGAACGGCATGCCTACTTCTGGACGTAAAACGCCACAAAACCTGACACCACGTGATAACAGTCGGGAGAACTTGACGCCTCGCGAGAATCTTACACCTCGTGAAAACACACCACGTGATATTGATGTAAGAGGATCACAAGAAGAGATTCGACAAAAGAAGAAGCGAGTCAAGTTTGCAGACAACAATAGCACTAGTACAAGTATCACCAACACGAGTACCACAAGCAGTACAAACAATACTAGTTTGAACATGTCCACCGATAGCATGATCTCACCTCGAGTACCAAACTATATGCAAAATACTGCTTCTGCACAACAACGCGTCAAGCATACCTTGTCATCACGGCGTGATCCTACTGCACCAACGTCAATAACTGCATCCACTCCAACAAAGTCTGACTCGATCTCTCCACCACCTATGATACCTGTAAACTTGACAGGAATCGATGTATGGCGGAGTAACAAAGAGAACGCATCTGTTACTTCATCTAGCGTGTTTGGAATCATAAGTTCAACACCTTCATCAGTACGTATGCCACCACCTAAGAAAGCGCCATCGTATAACAGTGGAATGAACCAACGACAAGGATCAGGTGCAACGTTACCTATCAAAGTCGTGCCAGCCAAAACATAACATGTAAAATTGTGATATCAAACAAGTGCGTGTAGCGCAATGTCTGCATTACACACATCCTATATAAATAGTTTTATTCATTTAAAGTTTTGGAATCGCAATGATACTGGAGATCTTGGAGAAGATTGCCGTCCACTAGACCGTGGTGACAATTTGGATGCTATTTGGCCTATCCATTGAATTGGTGATTTGACGCGACTAGGACTAGCGGGGCTTTTCACGCTCACGCTCTCGCGTACAGCTTCGCTCCGAATGTGTTTCTTGTACTCTTCTGTTTGTGAGAAACGATCGAATATTCGACACAATCGCAACATGACCGCCTCCTCTAGTTCTGAGAATAATCCATCATCAAGTTGATTTTTATCCAATCTCTCCCGAACATTCATTCGCATTTCTCGCGTTACTAGCTGACATAATTTGGTGTTGTGATGCAATACAAAGTTTTCGTAAATGAAATTCGCTAGCTCTTTCTTAGCCTCTTCGCTCTTGCAATTATGATACTTTCTAATGTTGACTTCCTATTAGCTAGCGACAATTTCACTTACCGTAAGCGCACACCGATTCATAATTGAATTCATTTACAGCGAATGACGAAAATAATTGCCGTAGATCCTCATTGCTCATAACATATCTTACCATCGAAGTCTCAAACGCTCCATATGTTTTTGGCGTATCATTTGACTTCAATGGTGACTGGTGTAAAGCTACGTGCTGTAATTTTGTAGGAGATGAACCTGGGCTTCGATCAGCCCCGTTTGTACCACCACCTTTCTTCTTTAAAAAGTTTGGTAAGTTCAAAGCACCTGATGGAGATGATGTTCTCATGTCTTTGTAGTGAGTACAGTTTACCGTTGTTGTATTTTTATCTTCTGGGACTAACAAGTGGATTTATTTGACGTACAAGATTTCTCCATCTTGTATTGTTCTTATATCAATAACTTCATCACCTTGCTCGTCATACACTTTTGTTACATTTTCATTTACATATTTTTTCGCTTGTGCAAGAAGAATCTCATACGTATTAGGACACATTAACTAGTTTGTTAGCGCAACAATTTAAATACCTTGACACCAGAACTTGCTCCATCAGCTCTTAATCGAATAATACTTCCTGTCGTCTCATTTACTGCTGTTTTTTGGCCACGTGGTTTTAGTGCAGTTCCAATAGGCACCAAGTTAAACGATAAAGTGGCAACAGGTGTGTAAGATCCGCCATTTGGAAAACAACGAAGTTCATGCGCTCCAAGGCTAAACGAACCAATTTGTAGTGTTTTTTTACCCGACCTCTGTGCATCCAAATAAAAGAATTGCGAGTAACTTGTTGATGCACCACCAGCAGGGAAAAATGAAATCCATGCATAAACGTCAACGTCTGTTGTAGATTCCCACGTAATTTCAATTGTAGAATTTTGTACAACGTTATAATCATCGTCAGTGTTGGACGTGATATCCAGCGTGAGTGTCATGACTGTCTTTGGATGATGTTTGCATGTTACAAAACAAAGCCGAACGTTCTGCGCTCGGAAAACTGCGATCAAGTTCAGCTCCAATTATCGACAAAGTTTCAAGAATCTCACACGAACGATCGGAATCAATACCGTTAGACCACTTCGCCTAAATTCACGTTAGAATGCTAAAAATAGTCCCAAAACAATGCAAAAATAAAAAACTCAGATAAGAATACCTACCCTTGCTATTTAACCAAAATTACGTGTTTGTCGTTCAACAAAAGTTAAAACAACAACAACAAGCAAACAATAACAAAATGGTATTCGGTCTCGGACACAAACACGAAACAAAAGTAGAAGCTGCTCCAGTTATCGTAAAAGATACAGTTCTTGAAACTAAAGAACGCGTAATCGAAAAAGAAGCAATCGTCAACACAGTCATCGATAAGCCAGTGTTGGATCAAGTCATTGAAAAGAAAAACGTCGAGGTTCACCACAAGAATGTCGTACAAGAAATTCACGAACAACCAGTAAGATTCAACGATACCTTTGCTAACTAATCTATAGATTTTGGAAGTCGAAAAGATGCCCCAAACTCGCTTCGTCAAGGAGAACACTGAAATCAAGAAGGTAGTCGAACAAACTGCCTTCGAAAAGTATGACAAGGGTGCTGAACTATCACGTGAAGAAAGAGAAAGAATTCGCTTGGCTCAATCTGGAAAGCTAGACATCTTCAAGGAAGTCGAAGTCAAGAAGGACACCAAAGTAGATACTCTCCAAGACAGAGAAGAGATTCGCGAAGTAATTGTACAACCAATTATCGAACGTCATCAACAAGCCGTCGTCACTGAAGTACACGAAAAGAAAGTTATCGTCGAACACGAACACCCAGTTGTTCGCAAGATCGTCGAAAAACCAATCGTTCGTGAAATCATTCACACTGGCACTACAATTGAAACCAAAAAATTGTAAATGAAACAAAATAAAATAAATACATACAACTATCATTCAATGCTGTTGCTTTTGCGCGTTGGGTAAGGCTCTACATGTATAGAAATGAAGCTGCTCGGGATACGCAACTAAAATGCAACATGCGCCGCTGAGCTGCGGGCTATAAAAGTGACCACAAATAGCTTTCGCTCAAACAAATACAAACAAACAACATGAGCTCCAAACTGATATCAAGGATACGCAGGCAAAGGTATGACATATTACAGCAACACTAACGGGCAGTCTTTTAACAAAAGTAGTTCAAGATCCAACAACATTGATTCCGCTATTTAAAAACGGCTCGTACATGGGATGGTCCGGTTTTACTGGAGTTGGATACCCAAAAGTATGTAAATCTAATTACGCATAACAGTGAAAGGTTGTACCTGTCATGCTGGCAGAATATGTAGAAAGAAATAACATACAAGGGCAACTCAAATTCAATTTGTTTGTCGGTGCGTCCACTGGCGCTGAAACAGAGGATAGATGGGCAAAGAATGACATGATTGACAAAAGATATCCTCATCAGGTCGGTAAGAACATTCAGAACGGTATCAACGCGGGTCGCATTCGCTTCGCAGATAAGCATCTTTCAGAATTTGGTGCCGACTTGGTAGATGGCTTTTGTACGTTGAATTTAGTAACTTTTCTAACTATATGCAGATACAAAAGACAAACCAGAGGGAAATCTAGATATTGTTGTTGTTGAAGCAACTGCGATTACTGAAGAAGGTTACATTGTACCAGGTGCCAGTGTAGGCGCAACTGTCGAGTTACTACAAATGGCCGATAAGATCATCATCGAAGTGAACACAAAGATTCCATCTTTTGAAGGTCTGCACGATTTGACGTTCTACAAAAAGGCAACTGGAAAAGTACCAGTCGGCAGAAAACCAAATCTTATCACTCGCGTCGATGATAGAATAGGAATGACTGCTATTCCAGTCGATTGGGAAAAGATTGTTGCAATTGTCGAGAGTCATAGTCCTGACAACACAACACCAACTGAACAAATGGATCAATGTAGTGAGGCTATTAGCCACCATATTTTGGAATTCCTACAACACGAAGTTAATCAAGGAGTAAGTCAATTCTACAAAACTAACAACCACAGAGAATGCCAGCATGTTTACCACCACTTCAAAGCGGAATCGGAAATATTGCTAATGCAATTATTGGAGGTCTCGCAAAAGGTCCATTCAAGAACGTAGTTGTATGGACTGAAGTCATTCAAGACACTTTCCTAGACTTTTTCGATGAGGGAAAATTAGATTTTGCATCGGCCACATCTGTGCGATTCTCACCAGATACATTCCAACGATTCTACAAGAATTGGAACAACTACAAGGACAAAATTATTTTAAGACCACAAACAGTTTCGAATTCTCCCGAATTGATAAATAGATTAGGTGTAGTTGCGATGAACACACCAGTAGAATTTGATATCTATGGTCATGCAAATTCGACAATGGTAATGGGATCAAGAATGTTGAACGGACTTGGAGGTAGCGGTGACTTTTTGCGTAACGCCAAGTATTCAATCATGCATACACCAAGTACCAGACCAACAAAGACAGATCCACATGGTATCTCCACTATTGTACCATTTTGTACTCATGTAGATCATACTGAGCACGATATTGATGTCTTTGTCACAGAACAAGGTTTGGCTGATCTTCGTGGGTTATCACCAAAAGAAAGAGCTGTAGAGATTATCAACAAGTGTGCACATCCATTGTACAAACCAATCTTGATGGAATATTTCGAAAAAGCAACGCAAGAGTGCCTACGAAAGAAGTCAGCCCATGAACCACATTTGTTAGCTCATGCTTTCGATTTACATTTAAACATGGAAAGAAATGGAACAATGAGACTAGAAAACTGGCTTCCCCACCATTAACAATTTTTAATACACTAATTTATTTAATCCGCGCTTGAATGTAGAAGCTCTTTGTAATATGCTTTCTAGTTCGCTGTCCGTTGTCAAAAAATGCAATCCGAGTCTTCACTACCGTGGTACCAATCAAAGCATCACGCACCTCCACCTCCTCGCACGAGCACAGTTAAAATTATAGAAGAGACAGCGCCTCTGATACCTCGCTCATCAACACCAAAATCAGACATCAAACCTATTTTCCAACCAGACGAAGACTACAAACCTATCATCCATCTTTCACCACTCGCTCGACAACTACGTACCTGTGGAATGTACATTTCATTCTTGAGTGGAATCATTACACTTGCAATGACACAGCGAATGACATATCTCTACGTTGGTATCTATGCCATAGTTGTTTCCGTGCTAACTTACGGTTGGCACTTTGTTACAGACTTTAACAAGGTCGATAACTCTTCTGAAGCTCTTATCAACAATCGTGGATGGCCTCCTATCATCTGCCGAGTATTAACTATACTTGAGCACTACATAATACAAGGGATAACGACACTCGCATTGTCTGGGTATCTTTTTTCATCATTTTCTACAGCAGTTAGTGGTTATTGTTTTGCCTTCTCAGGCCTAATATATCTAATTAGTGCAACACTGCGTGAGAAGCCGCAAAGGATTACAGGAATCCTACCTTGACGTATTCTTTGGACAGTATTTCAACATTACTCATTGCTGATTTTGCAATATGAACCATAACTAGTTTTCCGTACTAGTCAAGCTACCGAGTGCAGAACGTAATAATGTATGATTTGCTGCATTTGATCAAGTCACCATACTTGGAAAATAATTATAGGGAATACAAAGAGTCAAGCGGTAGAGAGCTATATGGTCCATCACGTCTCAAGAGAGCAGCCTACAAGTCATTTCTCGAGGAAGTGCATTAGAGGTGTTCACGTGCTAGATGATCTCAAATTGGAAGATTGTGAGCAAGGCATCGATCAGGAGAGTTCCTCTGATGACTCACCTAATTCCTTAAAGAAGAGTAAACGAGTCTGTTTGACAAAAGTAAGTGTTTTGTTCTAGTGTTTACATAAAGGAGCTATTAGAGCAGTACTTTTGCTACTCTCAAGCAGAAGCTGCACGAATGCTTAACATTAGTTTGAGTACATTGAAAAGGTAATTCGACTTTTGAATTGTTTTAAATGTTGCAGAAAGTTTTATGAACTACAAATGGGCAGATGGCCTCACTACGATGCAAGACAATACCAAAGAAAGAGGTCCATTTCGTACATATTGAACCAGTCAAGCAACGCAAACCCTAAAAGAGTGGACTATAGAACATTGGCTGTTCTATCAGAAGCATTTTTAGACTGTACAAAACCATCAAAAGGTTTCAAAGATGCAATGAAAGAATGATAATCATCTTGCTAGATCATTTGTTTGTTGGTTTATGTAATTCTCATTTCTACGCTGTGCTAAAACGAGGTTATTTTTCGCGTAATAAAATGCCGTCTGTACTAGGCAACAGATTTTGTGTGCTTAGCGACGGATTGTAACTCTAGCTCAACCAAGGCTTCACATTCAGTGACACAAACATGTTGCAACCTCGCGTACTACCAAAGATTCTAGAACAAGCAAACACTGAAGGTGTAAAAGCGACACTGTATGTAACACTATTAGATTTAGTAACAAAAAAGGTTGTTAAATATAAGTGGTTCTCTACTTGCATCTTCGGGCGCACAGGATAAACATCACGAAAAATTAGTCGGTGCAATTTTATCAAATATTTGGGCTTCATATCAAAAAGTAGGACGCACTGCATTTAATCCAAACAAAGACAATTTGAATCAATCGTTAGATCACGACGCCGAAGAAAACGAGGACTTCAACGAAGACGATGAGTATCAAGAACGCGAATCTCGACCACAGGAACAACACATTGAGGGAGCAGAAAAACTAAAATGCATGTTGATGGATCTTGGAACAGGTCGTATTGCAATAATGGGAGTTACGCAACGTGTAGTAGTTTGTTTGATCGCTGAAAAGAGCGTAGAGTTGGGGCTATTGAAAGCAAAAGCGACTGCTGTTTGTGATTACCTAACGAAACCATTTGAAATGATAGACGATGTCGATGATCTATAAACTGGAGTGATGTTTTAGTTCTACTGAGTCAATTATACTTCTGATTCATATTGCAATAACGCAACTATGTGTGACGTACGATTCACATCACACGGTAGCAAGTTAGATTTAAAATGAAGCTCCAGTCAGAAAAAGCCTCTTACTTTGGGTTGGCAACCATCATTGGATGGAACCATTAGTGCAAATATGGCACTCAAGACGACATTTTGCAAATGGATATTTTGTTTATCTCTCCATTGTGAATCTGTTTGCTTTTTAACAAAATTTAAGTGCATATTAGTTCGAAATTCCAGAAAACATTACTGAATGTTGGTGCGTATGTTTGTTCGAATGTTTATTGTAATTAGTTGACACAAAATTTGGCGGGAGCACAAGATTAACGTTTTTTCTGTCAAATGCAAGCATTAGGAAGTCGCAAGAAAGGGAAACTCTTTGCTGGCAGCAAGACTGTACACCAACAACATACGTTCGACGATACAGAACAATCATGGAAGTATCTGTACAAAAATCCACCAACGGGTGAAGTGACAATTGATGAATTCGAAACATACGCAAAAAATAGAACTGCGCTATTACACAAGATAGAAAACTGGCGTGCAATAGGTGTATCAGCCGATGATCTCTACAAACGTATATCCGATGAAGATAGACTTGAATATCACGGCCTACACGCGGACTACGTTAGAAAAGATTTTATTGCCCACAATGTCTTGCGAATTGCTTACTCAAGAAGGTATGTTAAAACAAATAATTTTGACCATGAAAGCGAGGAACTTCGCCGGTTTTTCGTTCAACAAGAATCTATTCTATTCGAGAATCGTCTAAGAAGTGGCTACGCAGGCCCTGATGAAATTCTAAAGCTTAATAGTATTCCAGTACAAGAAGTATCTGTTACAGAGAAACAACAACACGCAGAAGAGCTACGATACATGCACAATCAAGTTAAAATGTTCAACACAGAGATGCAACACGAAGTATTCGATCAAGCACGAATTTGGAAGACTCACTTCACCAATGCGCTACCATTGGTCAACAGACGCCGCGTTTATATTTCTGGTGGTTTCGCATACTTGTTCAAACCACAACTATTGAGCGTATTAACTCAACATTTCCGCACTTCGCTAGCAGGTAAGATATTTAGTAACCATTTTAACCATGAATAGAAAAAGTTTTGAGTGTAAATCGTTACTGGCCATACTTGAAAGAAATTGAGAGTGAAAGAGTTGTTCCTTTCTTGAGTGCAGTCACAGTTTATGAATCTCAATTCAAGAACGTTGAATTCAAGGGAGGACAAGTCATTCCAGAACAAATCGATACTCTAGCGCAACAATCTTTCCCACTTTGTATGAAAGTACTCCATCGTGAACTTCGTGGAAAACATCATTTGAAGCATCAAGGTCGTCAGCAATTTGGATTATTCTTGAAGGGTATTGGATTGTCACTAGATGATGCTCTTCGCTTCTGGCGTGAAGAATTCACTCGCAGTATGACTGCAGACAAGTTTGAGAAGAACTATTCGTACAACATTCGTCACAATTACGGTAAAGAAGGTAAAAGAACCAACTACACGCCGTATGGTTGTATGAAGATCATTACTGGTTTGGCAGCACCAACATCTGAAGATCATCACGGATGTCCATTCAAGAATTTCTCAAGCAGTGCACTAAAAGGCGAGTTGAAAGCATTCCAACGTGATCAAGTTGATGAGATCATACAACTTGTCGAGGGTAAGCATTATCAAGTTGCATGTCGCAAGTACTTTGATTTGACGCACCCAAGCATCAAGGACACCAACGCAGAGATGGCAAGAGAAGACGATGGTACTCCATTTAACCATCCAAATGCATATTATCAAAAATCGAGACAATTGTTGGACAAGAAATAGATTCCAAGTATGTACACAACAGCAATATTGCTCACCGTAAATGGATCGCGTTGAGAATCATGAACTTTAGATTGGCTCTTATCAAAATGCACAACTCTTACAACACAGCAGCACATGAGCTCTACGCCTATGTGAACATACTTCTTTTCATCAGTGACCTTCTACTGTGCAACTGCAGAGTGGCGTTAATTTGCCTGACAACCAACATCTGTCATGCAATCATCAAGAGCTGTTGAACGTCGGCTAAGAAAAGGCTAGCACTTTCAAACGTCAGTAGGAGCACGCAAACAATCATCGGCAGTGACCACCATGCAAGGTTAGGTCTCGTCAGTCATGCCGACTGCACTGTTCGTATCAACCAACCGGAATATTCTTGCCTACTCAACCCAAACGACAGACAGTGACTCATGAACGACGAGTTCGTCCACCACGTTTTGTTGAATGCTGTGTTGGCAACCTCGACCGACATGACAATCTTTGAGCCCACTGTCGCCTTGGAGAGTCAAGATATTAAAAACGAAAATATAGCCCAATTCTTAATAAGACAAGCAGCCATCAATGCTGTCCATAGAGAAGAACTAGACTACATCAGCCGTATGTGCGACGACTACGTAGAGAACCTTGCTCACGTACTACGAACAAAAGAAGATCTTTTGGTTGCACCTATGCTTAATGCTCCCTCACCAACACTTGACCCTTCCATGCTCTTGCAAGACGAAGCAAAATCACCAACTACTCCAGGAAGCGGTAAGAGGTCCATTGACACCAAACAAATTTCGCAAGTCAAAAAAGAACTCCAAAAAGCCTATCAACAAGAGGCATTGGAGCAAGCCAAACGTAGGAAGAAGAGAAAAGGTTACAGCAAAGAAGTATCCGAAGTTCTCAATAACTGGTACTTGTCGCACTTGGATTCTCCATACCCTAACGAAGACGAAAAGCGAGAACTGTGCGCCATGTGTGGACTTACATTATTGCAACTTAATAATTGGTTCTCCAACAAACGTATCAGAGAAAAGAAAAAGAAGGGCGGACCACACTCAAAAGCGTCAGCGTCACAAAGCGACCAAAACGATAGTATGGAAATGCCACTCTATGCTCCCTTCTCTGGTCAAGACTACGGCAACTATCATGGATTACCACCAAACTACCATGGTATGAGTCATGAAGACATTACTGATTATTTCAAGTAAGAATATCGGTGTGTTATTGTACAATAAAAGAGTTTCTTCATCCATAAAAAGAGTCTTCACAAAATATCAAATGTTGAATTTTCTGAACGTATGGATAGTGCGACGCAAACTTGCTACCAAGAACTTGTTGCAATTTTTCATGTGTTTCCATATCGTCATCATCATCACTAACTTGTCTCAAAAAACGATACACTTTCATGAATAACTCTTCACCAAATCGTTTCTCGCAATATTGTCTCAAATACTCAATTCTTACACTTAATTTTTCTTTTGCTGTTTGTTCTTCTGTCTTTTTCGTAGTTGTTAGAACACTATCTAGAACGTGATCATTAGAAAGTCGTAGATCTTCTGCTTGTAATTTTTGTGTTGGTGGCTGCACTTCAATAACAGGAGACTCTGGTTCTGTTGAAAAATCCCATTCTTTTGGTTCTGGTGTTTTCTTCTTGAAGGATGGTTGTCTCACAACAGGTTTCGGCACTTCTCTTGGTGATATTTTTGTTGGTTGTTTCACCTCTTTCGGTGGCTCTTCTCTTGGAGACACTTTTGTTACTGGTTCTCGAGGTGACACCTTTGCAGGTTCTTTCGCACGCTCTCTTGGTGATATCTTTACTGGTTCTACGGGTGTAGGTGCAGGTTTAGGTTCTTCTTTTGGTGGTTCAGGAGCAGGTCTTTTCGGTGGTGGTTCTTTTGCAAAGATTTGTACTTCATTTTCTTCAGAAGATGTTTCTTTCTTTCCCTTCTTCATCGCCGTGATCCATGACGATTTCTTTTCCAATTTCTTCGGTGATGGTTCTACTACAGGTTCATGTTTTGGCTCTTGAATAATCTCTGCAGGGATATTTCTAGGTAACGACGATGACAACACTTCAGAATATGTTTTCTTCTTTCCCTCTGCAATAACAACTTCTGAACTTTCTTGATTTGTTTTCTGTTTTTGTTGTTTGATAAATTGCAAAAAGTTCTTTCGTTCACTGTCACGTTTCTCTGCTGCTTGTTTCGCCTTCTCTTTTTGCTCTTTTTCTTTTTGCTCTTGTTCTACACTCTTTTCAAGTACAGCTGATACATATGGTTTTGGTTCTTCTTTTTCAGGTTCTACCTGAATATCATCAACAGATTTATTTACACGCATTACTGGTGTTCGTTGCTTGATCGCTTTCATTTTCAAGTCATGTTCTCGCTTCTTTTGTTTCTCTAATTCTTTTGCTTGCTCTTTTTCCAACTTTTTCTGTGCTAAAAATTGTTTCTTTTTATCTTTTGCATCGGCGCCTGTGAGTTTGTCAAAGTATTGTTGTCTATCTTTGTTCTTTTGATCTTTAATTTGTTGTTCTTCAATTACAGGTGATGGCGAGGGTGGTTTTGCGATCGGTTGTTGTTTTTGTGGTTGCTGTATCTGTTGCTGCGGTGGAGGTTGCTGTCTTTGTACTGGTGGTTTCTGTACTTGTACTGACTGTTGAACAGGTTGTTGTTGTGCTCTAGGTGGTCTTTGTTTCTGCGCTTGAACAGATTGTTGCACTTGTGGCGGTGGCGAAGGTGACGGTGATGGCGCTTTGTGTTCTACACTTGGTGCTCTTCTCATCTCACCCAAATCATTTGGTGATTTTCTCTCTTCTTTTAATTTGTTTCTTAGTTCTTCTTTTCTCCTCTTCGCGCGTTCACTTTGACCTTCTTTTCTGTCTGCTAATTCCAATGAAACTTTTTCTCTTGTATCAGCATCAATTGGATTCCTCCTACTTGGATGTAACGCATTGTACATATTTTCCAACTCTTTTTGTTTATCTCCTAACCAATCTGGATCGTCTTTGTCGGAACTATTTGGAGCACGTTTCGGAATAGGTGTTTTCTTTTTCGAATGTGAAGGCGCTGAGCTTGGTGGTGGCGGTGTAGAATCTGTTGCTGATGTAGCAACTAGTGGAGGAGTTGAGACATTTCTTGGAGTAATGTGACTTGCATTCGTTTGAACGTATTTTTGTAGGAATGGTAACTGTAGAATTTCTTCCATACTTGGTCGTAACTCTGGTGATTTACTCAACGTTCTTGCAATGAGTCGTTTCAGATTATCACTGTATTGTTCTGGTATGGGTGGATATTTTCCCTTGAGAATCTTTAACACGAGTGCAGGAAGATTCTGTCCATTGAACGCGTGCTTTAGTGTCGTGACTTCATACAGCACGCATCCCAACGCCCATACATCACTTTTCGAATTGTATGGTTTATCTTCGCATAGTTCTGGTGATAGATAGTACGGCGTTCCAATAACCGTATTTGCAAATTCTGTTTGTGAGTTTAGTATCTTTGCTATTCCAAAATCGCCGAGTTTGATTTCATTATTACTGTTCATAAAAATATTTTGTGTTTTCAAATCGCGATGAAGGATATTACAGTCGTGGACGTGTTTTAGAGCGAGCGTTGTTTGTACGAACCAGTTCAATATTAGCTAAACATTAGTACTTGACAAGTAGTCTTACTTCTTCATCAAAATGAACATTATTAACAGAACGTATCCTCTGAAACAAGTCTCCTCCATCTGCATGTTCCATAATAATGTTTAAATACCCATCGTCACTCTTGTAGTACTCGTGGTATGCAATTATATTTGGATGTTTGAGTAGCTGTAACACTTTGACTTCATTCATCGCTCCCTCCTGTTCTTCTCTACTCATCTCTTTCATATTAATTCTTTTCATGACGAATAGTTTTCCATTTTCTCTACTTTTGACAAGTATCGCTTTTCCAAAACTCCCTACTCCTATTTCTTTTATTGTTTCATACTTGCTGGACGAGGACTCTTTTTTCCCTTTTGCTGGGATCTTATTCATGCGACTAGGTTGTCTTAGCTAAAAATTGTTACAATACATGTTAGTACGAATTTGATCTGTAAATGAACGATATGTTGTTAAGTAAAAGTTTAATATCCTCCACGTCCGCGTCCTCTTTGTGTAGTTCCTTGTTGTCCTCTTCCAGATTGTTGATTTTGTTGTCCTCTACCACGACCACCTTCACCACGACCTCTAGTGGCCTTTTCTCCTCTACCAGCAGTTGTGTTTTCGCCACGACCACGACCAGCATCTGTACCGCGACCAAATGATGATGCACCACGACCACCGAATGATCCGCGACCGCGTCCACGACCACGTGGTCTGCTGCTTCGTTCTTTTTCTACAACGCGTTAACATGCTATAAAAATAATTACTGGTATCTTCTGCAACTTGTGTAAGAATATCGTCGCTCACTCGTAGGTATTTTATAAGGTTTCCACGTACAAAACATTCGTCCATATTCCAAAAACGAGTTCCGTCACGCGATGTACATATAACGTCTTTTAAGTTTAAATTCATCCATGAGTCACAGTTTACTAGCGTTCCGTTAAACGTTTCTCCATTTTTTAGTTCTACAAGCTGATCACTATTAAAATACGAAAATTTGTCTTTACCATTTGTGTGCTTTGCGCACCTCGTAACAGCGTTAGTGGTAGCTATAGGTTAGCCATAGTGTTGGTGTGACGTACCATACAATAAGAATGAAGGTTCAACGACTCGGTTGACTATACTTTACAAATAATTTTTCGAATGCAAAGTTTTTCTTACTATCGAAGAGATGTTTCTTGCACGTAGTTTAGGAATCAAGCGTTCGTATACGCGTACTCGACGCAGTGTAATAACTCAATCATTTATGATTAGAAGCAGGCGCAACTGAATCAAGTAACACGAATACCTTCTACACTTGTGCATGACCGTTGTGAAAGATAATTTGTTTTACCAGCGTTGGAAGTTGAAACGAAGAGCAAATACTGTACTATGTTGAAAAATTGGACATACTTTTTACCAACTTATGCACCGCAACAATTTGGTGCAGATCCCTTACACCAAAAGGTTTCATTTAGTCTGCCAAATGCGGATCCTATCTTGATACCACAAATGCGCACAGTTGAAGTAGTGAAAAGTTTGTCATGTGATTATGGTCTACAAAGTGGTGACGCATACGAGTAGTAGAGGCCAACACAGTTACATTGCTAAGAAAAATGGAAGTGCACCAAACGTTCTTGCGTGTAAAACGAACTATCGATACAATACTCGTGCTTGTTAAATGTAGACCAGCACTGGAAGGTATCGATAGTAATGTTATGGTTTTATTAAATTGTAATGTGGACAGCTACACGTTAGTTTAAAATGTGGCGGGAAACCCGGCAGCAGATACACAACGCTGCAACACAAGGAATGGTCGAAGACTTGAGAATCTTGTTACGAAAGAGTAACAAACTAGTAAATGATCGCGATGACAATGTACGCCAGCATGAACAAAACTCAATTTAGGGATTCACAGGTTTGCATATGGCTGCGAGCTCAGGAAACGTAGAAGCAATAAAAACTTTAATACATTACGGTGCAGATCTGAATTTACAGGTAATACTATTTTACATTCTAATATACTTGTAGACATGGGTAAGATGATAAATGTAGCATAACACTCTAGTACCAATACGAACAAGTAGACTCTTACTCAAAAATAACCGTTGTAGAAAACGCCATTGCATATTGCAGCGGAGAAGGGTCATGTAGAAGTAGTCAAAACGCTATTAACATCAGGTGCCGATGCAACACTTGAAGATTGGCAAGGGGTATGTTTCACAACACAATTAACGATTGTCTAGAAAAAAGCGCGCGATGTAGCCAAGACAGATATCATTCGACGAATAATAGATGACCATCCAGATTCGATGCGAACGTTCTTTTCGATACACGATAAATTAACGCAAGAGTACGACGTTGCAAAACTTAAAAATCTCAACTTGGAACAAAAACTTCACGAATCAAAAATAAGTGTTTTGGATCAAGAAGAAATCATTTCCAAGGATAGAAGATTATTAGAGGAACAACTCGTCACCGTTTCAAAATTAGAAACAAAAATTAAAGAATTACGATTGAAAGTAAAAGATGAAAGATCTGCGCGAGTGGCGTTACAAGCAAAACTTGAAGCTGATGAAAGAACGAAAAAGAATATCACGCTGAAATTTGCAGAATTAAGTACAAAGATTACAGATCAAGAGAATCAAGAAGCAGAATTGTTACTTGAGAAAACGGTACTTGAAAGTACAGTTGATCAACTCAAAACAGAACTCGCAAATCAAAAAAAGACTAATGAACAAGCTGTCGAATCTGTAGCAAAATTGCAAAAAGATAACGAAGAACTTCGAGCGCAAATCGAAACGCAATCGAGTAATGAAAAAGTGTATCGTGAATCTATTACGCAACAAATTGATTTGATAAAACGAGAGGCAGAAACAGAAGCTGCAGAGTTACATGATAGATTGCACGCTCTTGAAGAAGAGAAAATTTCAATACAATCACAAGTCGATCATTGGAAACCTCGAGCAGAACAATTAAAAGAAGAGTTAACACTAAAAGAACACGATTTGAAGAAAATGTCAGAAGAATGTAAGGAATACAAATCAAAGAGCAAAATACAAAAGAAACGACTACGAGCTGTACTTGAATTAGCGAAAAAACAACAACATTTATTCGAAGCGTTTGATAAAGAAGATAAATCGAAAAAGAAAAAAGAAAAAAAATAAAACTGTACATTTACTCGATTTCAAATTGTGGTTCTTGTAATTGCAAAACTCGTAATCGATTATATTCTCCTAATTGCTTACTTCTTTCTCGTTCCATCACTCGTACGCGATCTTTTCGAATACTTTTCACTTTTGTTCGAATATTCTTGGTACGTTTCCGCAATAGATCGTAACAATATTTTGCAAACGCTTCTCTTTGTTCAGATGCTACTAATAATGACTCTTGAGTTTTCTCAGCTAAGAATTTTGATAACAAAAATAAATATCTTCTTTCTATTGTTCCATGTTTCCGCAAAAAAGTATTTAGCATATCTTGCGTTTGTTCATCGATGGGTCGTATGCCTTTTCTATAATACATCACTGATTCACGTACCATCGGATGCATTTGTGAATAATCAACATCTGTTAAAATCCAAAAGTATGGCGCGTATGAAGGATCACTTAGGAATATACTTGGTGGGAGTCGTTTCTGTAGTTGATGAATTTGCTGCTTGTACACTAGTATTTGCACTGAAGATGCTTCGATCAAGTCACGCAAATCTCGTAATAACATCTTTTTTGACGTTTCGAATTTTTCTTTTATGAAAATGGGTCGCAAGCGCTTTTCTAATACTTCGTTTTTTTCTCAATCTTTACCGTAGGAAAGTTTATGAACATAGTTTACATAGTTTTTGTACAAAAAGTCAAACGCACGGGACATGTTGTTTAAATAATTTGTTTGTGCATCTTCGTGTGTAGAGGAGACAAATGAAAATAGTTTTCGCCAATTTATCGTTGGTACAGGTATGTAGAATTGCACTGGTTCGGTATTTGTTTGTGTGACTGTCGGAAATGGTAAAGTGTCACGATTTGTTGGTGCTCGTTGTGTGAATCTACGTCTGATTAACGCCGATACCATCGCAAATGCAGAGAACGAACCAAAACATAGCAAAACAATCGGTATTATCCACTCTATGACTCTGTGGATGTTGGTTTTCATACAGTTGCGCTGCTTACAATTCAATTTACTTTTTGCGAGCTTTCTTCTTTGGTCTCGTATCTTCTTCTTCTTCTCTTAACCTTGCAACATCTATTCTTTCACCAGTACGCGGAGCTTTAATTCTCTTTGTGCATCCATATACATACCTCAACTTAGGACAATTTGCGACAATCCTTTTGAACGATGCTGCCTTAAAATCGCTGGAGTGCACATCTAATTCCTCAACATCTGGGCAATGCTTGATCAACGCATCAACATTACGATCTTTCACTTGTATGTACAATCTCTTTACCTTTCCTAAATAGGGAAGTGCATCATTAACTGCGTCTATATCATGGTCACCTGAGTCTCTATATCCAATTTTAATTTCGTCTAATGTAACCTGATTCATAGGTGCTAGATAGTGCGACACAGAGAAGTGGACAGCTTTTAAAGACTTGCAGTTGTTCATAACGTACGTTAGGTTTTCTTTGTCTAAACAGACATATTTTAACTGTGGACAGTGCTCAACTAGTAGTTTCGTTGAATCCATGGTTAAATCTCCAACAAAGTGTGTTAGATTTGGAGATCTTTTAAAAATTGTGTCGTCAAAGTATTTTCCTGCTAATCTTAACAGTCTTAGGTTGGTAACTGGTGGTAAGTACTTTGAAATTTTGTCTAAAATCTCTCGAGTCTTTTGGCCATTCATTTCCAAATGAGTCATAGTTTTTGTTACGATTGGCATCACAGCATCAAACAACTTTTCAGCTTCAGGATCCATCACGTGCGGTACGTGGATGTAGACATGAGTTACATTTTGTGTAGAAGCTATGCGTTGTGCTTCTTCTGGAGTTGTGCGCGTCTTGATTATAACATCCTTCTTTGCCTTCTCCCTAAACGTGGCACATCCTAAGGACTGAGTGACGTCAAGTGCTCTGTATTTGGGAAATATTTTCAGAGCATCTGCCCAATCTTCGATGCTGAAATGAAATACACGCTCTTCAGAATATCGCACAAGTTCCAAATCGTGACAGTCTTTCAAGTGCCACAATAATTCTGAAGCGCTCATGTGTCGGGACTTTGCAAAGTGTAGTATTTTCATCTTTGGGAATCGTACGTTCAACACTTGCGTGAATTCTTTAGTGAGCTGAGTAAATTTTCGTGCAGGCGAGTCGTAAATGTTGACTTCTGTAACCTTTGTAGAGGCTATTCTGTACCATGTCGAACACGTTGGCTGGTACGAGAGCACGATATCGATGAACGGAAGATACGAGAGTACAATAGGATGCACGTCATCTGGAAGCTGTGACATTTGATTGTTGGCGCTACACTTTACAAGGCAAATTTGCTTTACCTCTGTGGTTAATAGTTGTGCCTATCCACCTCATGGACATGAGTTTCTATAGCAGATAAATAACAACAAACTACAGTTAAAACAGCTATCTATGGGGCTTAACTGACAGACAGCAGTTGGAACAAGAAATGGATTGGTTATCCAAGATACTAAGAGCTAATTTGGTAATGGGTAAGATTTCTTTGTATGGGGATAGCATTTCGTAGTAGAAATCAAAAGTTGAGCCGAACCTGTTCCATCAAAAGGCAGAAAGCAAGTCACATGAAGACAGTGTCTATTCTGTTGCTATGTTATCTGATAGCTTACTGTCAGAGTATAGCTACCAAGGCGTACAACGTCAATGGAGGCATGGGAGACCTGAACACACGCTTCAGTAACGACCCATACATTACTCGCGCAAATGCAGCAAACCTTCGATTAAAGTTTTCTGTAGCTACGAGTGGTGATGTTACAGCTACTCCTGCTGTTGGTACAATTAATGGAATTGATACAGCTTACTTTCCCGATTGGTAACCATATTGTTAAGTACTAATAGTTGTAGGGCTGGTTATTTGTACGCAGTAAACGTAGAGACTGGAGCTCTTATTTGGAAACGAAAACTTAGCACATATGCCGGTGCTCAAGGGAATGCTGTTTCCAGAACCTCAGTCACATTAACAACGGATGGAAATTTAATATTTTGCGACCAAATTGGAGCTATAGTATATTCAGTGCGAGCTATTGATGGTGTTCTAAATTGGTCGAAAAAAGTTAATACGCATCAGTTTAGTCAAATAACAATGTCGCCAATGGTTTACTACAATCCGAACTATCCAGCGCAACCACACATGGTTTTGGTTGGAGCTAACTCTGGAGAAGAAGGTTGGATTGGTGCTGGTGTACCCAATTATGTATGCTGTAATTTTAGAGGTTCGATGCATGGTCTGAACTTAGCAACTGGTGAAATTATGTGGACTACATGGATGCTTCCAGATAACTTTGGATGGACTAATATGACGTCAGGAGCAGGAGTATGGGGAGGTATGTTGTAAATTCAACTCAACTAACAAAACAAAGCAAATCCACCGGTAGACTATGCTCGCAAACTCGTTTACATCAACACTGGTAACTCGTACAAAGTTAGCGCAGCAGAGGGAGCATGTTTGGCAAGTGGCGGAGGCCTTAGTTGCCACGCAGCAGGCGACCATTCAACATCTATTCTCGCTATCAATATTTTAGACGGTTCTATAAAGTGGGCAACGAAAGTAAATTCCGACGTTTGGAATGCAGCGTGTGCGCCATATAATGACTGCATGGGCTCACCTGGTTCCGTTTCTCTTGACTTTGATTTTGCACAAGGTTGTATGGCGTACACATACGGTGGCGTGGACCTACTAGCATGTGCTCAGAAGAGTGGTACCGTTTGGATTTTAAATCGCGACACTGGCGCAATAGTTAAGGGAGTATATGGAGGACCTGGTAACTCTGGAGGAGGAATGATGTTTGGAAGCAGTATGGACGATAATAATATTTATATCGCGAACAACAACGCTGGGTCTGGCACATATTGGACTTCCGATGGCAAACAATGTAACAAGGGTATCTTCATTGCTATCAGAAAGTCCGATTATAGTACAGCATGGTCAGTATGCAATCCTACTGGTGGTTTTGCTTCTGGACCTACAGCAGTCATATCAGGTGGTGTTGTTTTCGTTGGTTCAAGAGATCCAAAAGGCATGATGTACGCTCTAGATGCAACAAATGGTGCAGTTCTTTGGCAATACCAAAGTGGAGCGACAAACGCAGCAGGAGCAGCAATTACGAATGGACTTGTACTTTGGGGATCAGGTTACTCACGCTATGGTCTTGGAACAGCAGGTTTCAAACTATACGTGTTTGAAACTCCAGCACGATATCCAGCCGATCAAACACTAGCACCAACAACGACTACTACAGAAGCACCAACTACTCCTGCACCAACACTTCCACCAAACACAGTAATTCCACAAGCCGATGAAAACGGAGCACCTGCTTTTATGCCTGCAGCGTTGACTATCAATCTAGGTGAAACAGTCAATTGGATGCAACTACAATTCCACAACGTGTACCAAACAGCAGGTCCTACTGGTGCTGTACCAAAACCAAATGGTATTAATAACATGAATGAGGGAGGACTAGAGTTCCATCATACATTTGTTCAAGCAGATATCGATAACAATGGTGGAAGTAACATTTTCTATTTCCGTTGCTCACTGCATGTGGCTACTATGCTCAACGTGATCACTGTTACCCTTCCTCAAGGTGTTACTGCTAAACCAACTACAACTACTACGGCTGCACCTACGTTTGGTGGTGATAGTGGAGCACAAGCGGCGTGTCCTGCGATAGGAGCTCAAAGTACTGTCTACAACTCTGATGGAAACGGCATTCGATACTTTATCGATGAGTTACCTATTCCTCCTGTTATCGCACCAACCTCATCAACAGACGATGCTGATGAGTACGACGTCACTATTGGCGATGCATACGTCAAAATTCACTCTGATTTGCCAACTGTACCTGTAAGAGCATACAATGGACTATCACCAGGACCTACCTTTGAAATTCAACAAAACAGAAAGGTTATTGTTAATTGGCTCAACGGTATAAAAGCCGATACCAAGATTCTACCAAACGTTGAAACTGTTCCTGAAGGAATGTCCACTACTGGTGTCGTTACTCATTTACACGGTGGAGATACTGATCCAGGTAGCGATGGTATTCCAGAGTACACCGTTGAAATTGGAGACACCTTTAGATCCACATACCAGAACCACATGCAACCAGCAACGTTGTTTTATCACGATCATGCTATGGGTATCACTCGTTCAAACGTGTATATGGGGTTGTCAGGTTTCTACTTGATTAGTGCTCCATCTGAACTCAACTTGAATCTACCTAACAAGGAACATGAAATACCAATGCTCATTCAAGACAAAGTCGTTGCTCCAAACGCTAACAACGTTATGGAACTGTATTATCCAACCAAATGGACTATGGCATGGTATGGTGAAGTCATGATGGTTAACGGAATTATTTGGCCATACAGAAACGTCGATGCAACTGTTTACAGACTACGTATTGTGAACGGAGGAAATTCTCGTTTTTTGAATTTACAATTCTCCAATGGAATGTCATTCACCGTCATTAGTAACGATCAAGGTTATTTGACTGAACCTGCACGTGTGTCTAATCTATTGCTTGCTCCCGCAGAAAGAGCAGACATATTGGTTGACTTTTGTAACTTTGCAGGAAAACAGATCATTTTGACAAACGATGCAAATGCACCATACCCTGGCACAGATGCATCTGGTACTGATCCATGTTTACAAGGTCGTATCGCGTTGTTCAACGTTGGTCCATCACTAGGAGGTTGTACCAACTTTGACCCTGCTCCCTATGCAAATGCTGAAACTAGTCCTGCCATGAAAGCAACAATGGATCAATCTATTCAAACAAGAGATGTTGTACTTCAAGTCAATGATACCACGTTAATACCTTTCCTTGGAATCAGAGGACCAAAAGGACCAATTCTCTATCACTATGAGGATCCACCAACAGAGTATGCACAAAACAATACAGTAGAGATTTGGAGAATTATTAATACTACACCTGATACTCATCCAATTCACTTACACATTGCTGCATTCCAAGTTCTTACAAGACAAGCATTCAATGTTAACTTGTTCAAAACAACAGGTGCACTCACGTTTACTGCAGATGCAGAAAATCCTACCATCTATGAATCCGGACCAAAAGATGTTGTAAGAGCCGACCCAGGTGTGGTAACTTCAATTCTTGTCAAGTTCAGTGAAAAGACAGGAAGATATATGTGGCATTGTCATATGCTCGAACACGAAGAGAACGCTATGATGAGACCACTGATTGTTTTACCGAACAATCAAAAGACTCCTGATAAGATCATCAAGCCATCAAATGCTGGGTTCTCTTTGGTATTAGAAGGTGCATTCTTGATCGCAGTAGGAATATTATCACTAGCTCTTACGTAGATGTATAATAAAGACAGTAGTTATCAGTACAAGTCTTGTAATCCACCCATCAATCGACCTGTCAAATCAAGTACAAACACCAACAACTAAAATATGGGAGCACAGAGTTCGCACGAGCTTAACGATAACTTTTCTGCCACCAACGTTCGAGCAGTCATTTTTGACTTGGGAGGCGTCGTAGTTAACTCTCCAATCAAAGCGTTACTAGATTATGAAGCATCGTTGAATCTACCAAAGGGTACACTATGGAAATTCTTAAAATACGACGACAGTCATAGTTCATGCGCTACTTTTGAAAGAAATATGATTACATTTAAAGAATTCTGCAGACGCACTGACGAACAATGGCAAGACTTTATTGAAGAAAACAGAATCACAGAAACTGTGAAATTTTCTGCTTTAGATATGGTTGTCGCAGTAGATAAAGGTCAGTCTCAACCAGTCCAAGAGATGCTCGTTGCCATTGACAAACTACGCAAAAAGGGAGTAGTCACGATGGCATTAACAAACAAATGGTATACATGTCCTGCTGATCAAGTGTTACCACCTGCACAAATGCTTCCACTTTGTACACAAGAAGAGCAACAACTAGTAAAACTACTCAAGAAATATTTTGACGTCTTTGTTGAGTCAAGGTACGCCATTAGAAGAATTTGAACTAACATGTACAGAGTTGTTGGATGGAGAAAAAGACAACAAGAAATTTATGATCTATCGATGAAGAAAATCAAAGACTCTGTTGGTGTGAATGTGAAACCAGAGGAATGTGTGTTTTTAGACGATATTGCAGAAAATTTAGTACCATTTAAAGAAATGGGGATAAATACAATCCTAGTGCAAGACATTGGAAAATCGATCAAAGCATTAGAATCAATCACTGGTTACCAGCTACATTAAGTAAAGATTGTTTTATTTTTCACTTTAACTATTATTTCGATCCAGAACATATTTTACTGCGAGTGGAGGTTTCTGAGCATTTTCATTCTCACTTTACTTGATTGGCTAAATCTTTATTTAGAAAAGCATGCAACGATTTACGCGAGGCAGACTCCAAAGTCTTCTCCGCTTACGTAGCACACGAAAAATTGTGCGGATTCTGCCGCAATCACACACCACCATCACACGCAGCTTTGGTCATGCACGTAAGTTTAACACACTGTTCAATACTAGCATGCAAAGGCCCACAACTACAAAATGAAAACACTGGTGTATTGAAACGAGTGCCGCTTTTCAGTGGTGAAGAATTAACCGATGATCAGAAGTTGGGCATACTTACCGGATTGATTACCTCTACGTCGCTCCCTACACCAAAAGTATATTTTAATGAGTCGCTAACGTTCTAGTATGAACGGATGCTATTCTCTAAAGATGTATACCTTCAACGTGAAAAGGCAATCCAAAGAGTGCGTTCACTAGCACCTCGAATTCTATCTGCGTTTAAATTAAATCTAGAAACAGCAACCATCAAGCAGAACACCATCTTTTTTACTGCAACGGGTGGTAGTGGTGCTGGCAAAACAAGAGCCGCAACGGAAACAACAAGAATTTTGTCTAAAGTGGAAGGCTTCCAAAACATTCAAGAGATATACGTTGACTTTTCAAATGGAAATGAAGTAAATCCATTCGAGAAAGAAGATCCTGACAATATATTGGGTTCTCGTATATTTGTTGCAGCATTGCGAAACGGAACAAAGATATCAAAACTTGATTCTGAAGAGAAACTCTATAGGTACTACTTTGACCAAAGAGTTTTCAAAACGTCATTAGTACTCAAGGTGGTGTCTGTAAAGTTTAGAGAGTGGTTGAACCTGGACAAAGACACACCACTGCCTGTCACACTGATTTTGGACGAGTTGCAGCAGACTATACCAAGTGTACCAGCTTGGAAGAGAATTATCTACACAGTTGCTGATTACATGTGTGATACATCGTCTTTCAACCGCAATACTATTGACAGCAAGCTTATTGTAGTTCCTGTTCTCGCAGGTACTTTACTTGACCGAGATATTCGCTTCGCGCCAACTAGTTACCACACAGAACCACTACCTTTGCCATCATTCGAACCGGAGTCTGTGAAATTGATCCTAAACAACATGGGAATTGATAAGAGGTTGCTGATGGGTCGCGAGATGACGAGGTTATGGTATCACATGGGTTTGGTACCTCGTAACCTTGAAGATGCTTTCATGATCGCAAAACAAGCTCTAAAAGAGTATGATGATGTACATGACCTGATGGATGACAGATTCCATGAGATGGTCCAGTATATTTATCGTGAAACAAGAGAACTACTTTTTTCCAGATACAGGTACTACGAGAACGAAGGCTATTCAGCGGATGACGAGAGATTACTTTTCCATGCTCTATCAGCAAAAGTACCAGGAGTGGAAGAAGGATGGCTAGTAGCTGCTATTAGCGAAGGCAAAGTATTCAAAACATCTAGCGGCTTTCTCTTTCTTCCGTACTTTGTCTTTGAATCATTGGTGGATCGATATTATCGTAGTATCCATCGTTTACTGCCGTTGGATGGAACTGTATTTGGTTGGTCACACTTGGAACAGTTGGATATGAAGACACTAGCGATTAGGATAAATGGAATCATTCGTCTTCTTAACAATAAAAGGATCAGTTTGAGGGAACTCTTTCCTGGAGTGAAAGGCGAAAACTCATCTTACCGAATCGATATTCAACCAGTACAATATGTAGAGGCATTGGAAGAATTTGGTGGTGTAGACAAAAATACTGGCAAATACGTGCATAAATCTCCACAGGACACAATTTTTGTTGGTAGGTCAATTGTGATGCTTCCAGAAGATCGAGTTAAATACGTGATGCGATGCGCGCCAAGTAACAAGGGATTTGATGGCTTCTTCTTTGCTAAAGCAGAAGAAAAAGACGTAATTTTTTGCATCCAGTACAAATTCAAGCCAAATCCGAATCCACACGGCTCTGACACCCCTTCCCTTGGGCCAAACGAGTGGTACAACAAAGTAGCAAAAGGTATCAAGGACCTATACCCTAACCACGATTGCTTCTTTGTTTATATCACAAATGCCAAGCTGACAGATACAATAATAGATAATGCTATCAGCAAGAACGAAGACCTCTTAATTGTGGGGGGAAACAATTTCTATCACTATGTATCACCAAACATTTTGCCTTACTACAGAGAGATTACTGATTTTGATCAATAAGTAAACGCGTTATTTATTTGTTCACCATGTTGCCGACTGAGGGCACAAGTTGACAAAGAATGAATATACAGCACAAGATTTTAATGTTAATAAACTAGTTTAGTGTTTTACGGTTATGCTACTTTATGTAACTTTATAAGGCAGAGCAACTGTTTCCAAAGAGTCATATTTCTTGTAACTAAACCATGCAACTCAACAACTTGAACGTTCAAGACGATGATGAGCTCACAACGGTGTCTAACATGACTGGCGTAGAAATGCTACATACACCTACAGAAAGTGGGGAAGACAGTGTTCCTAAAATCGAAAAGAAACAGAATCCACCCTCACGAAAATTTCGCGTTCTAATGGATAATGCCCTTCGGTATGGCTGTTTGGTTCACATACTCGTACAATTTTTATTTATTGTGTTGTTTGCATCGTTAAGTGAAAGTGTGGATTGGTCACGAAGAGTTAACATTTGCTTTTCTATGTTTATCGTGGTACCGCTGCTCGTGGGAGGTTTTTCGAGTACCGGCTTTGGTCACAACCTAGATTTGAGTTTCAAACTAAACATAGTGTTCACTGCTACTGTACTACTAATTGGAGCGACAATGTGCGCGTTAAATATTTGGATTATCGCTTTGAACGAAGTACTGCCGACAATTTGCCTAATAGTCAACATTATCGTGTTTGTTGCGCTGTTTGCGATCAGTGTGGTAAGATTAGTCGCTCTACGCAGAGAAATACTGTTTATGAAGCAACATAATGGAGCTCTTGTTGATGAAATATAAAACTTTTTATTGTAACCTTTGGTTGACCAAGAACTTTTTCAAACACAAAAACATCTACCAGTCCACAAGTACGCTTGCGCTAACAGAATACAATCATGCAAAGAGAAATGACTGAGGAGGAGCAATCCTACATGGAATCACAACAAAAACTCTTCACATTGTACAAACACCGAAACATGAACGTCGCGACAGCACAAGCTCTAGAAAAAGAAAGAAAAATATCGCAATTAACGCTGATCGAAATGAAGAACATTCCACAAGACAATGTATGCTACAAATCCATCGGAAGAATGTAAGAATACTCCTCAACACTTATTCTAGGTTCATTCAAAAATCAAAAGACGAACTCGACAAGGAATTAAACACCAATATTGATTATTTACAGAAGAAGTTGGACGAAACCACCGTACGTATTCCATTCACAGAAACTAACAATTATTAGGAATCGCGTAACCTAATAAACAAAAAGATTGGCGACGAAGAGAGTATTTTCAGAGATGTTGCCACAAGACTACAAGAAAAAGCACGTTCCTCACAAGCTGTTGAAGCCAAGTAAACTATTTGTTTAAAAATCAATCTTGTGAGCAGCAACTCAAATCAACCCAAGAAGGCGACAGCCACAGCATATTTTTGAATTGGATCGTTCTCTTGTGTACCAGCTGAGAAACATCAAAGCATGAGCGATAATCAACGTTCTTCGAAACACGTGTTGGACGATATTCCAACGTTGTTGTATGCGTTTGTCAGTACAGTGAACAAAATAGAACAATATTCGAAAGATGTTAACACTCCGAAAGATAATGAAGCACTACGAACAAAGCTAAGAAAATCTAGGGAGAAAGCTAAAGCAGATAGTAAAGTGTTAATGTCGAAATTCGAATCGGTCAAAAAAGATAATTCATATCGCGATAATGAAAAACTATTTCAAAAGCTATACAAACAATTTAAAGAAGTTTTTGAACGTTTTCAAAAAGAATCTCGTAAATCAGTGGAAGAAGAAAAGAAAGCTGCCAAGAAATATGTAGAACAGTTAAATATTGGAGGTCATCAACTGCAAAACGAATACGATACTTCCTATGTACAATTAGAACTAATGGACGAAGTTGATAGAGGCGTCAAAGTCGCGCTTGGAGAATACGATGCCAACACGATCGAATTAGAAAAGAATATGTCTAGGGAAAAGCTACAAGACTTGAAGAAATTAGAAGTCGACATGGATGATTTGAATACTTGTTACGTAGAGTTAAAAGGTTTACTATTAGAGCAAAATGAGGGACTCGACCACGTGGAAGACAATGTGGATCAAGCCAATTCCTACGTCATTGAGGGAATCGACGACATCAAAGCAGCAAACAAGCATGCATCCAAAGGACGACTTGGCCTGATAATCTTGATAATTTTGATCATACTTGTAGCGATAGGAATAGCAATTGCATTGTACTTTGGGTTTTCTTCAATAAAGACTACCTGATGTGTTTATTCTTCTTAAGCAGTCATGTATGAAGTGGAGTCAATTTGAGCTGGCAATGGCTTGATCTTGACTTCGAATCTTTGTTGAATTTGCTCGAGAACTTGGTCGTCGGTGAACTTGCGTTCGTAACCGGACTTGGTTGGGGTTGCAGTTGGTGCATCGGTGGAGATGAATGAGATGGCCAAACCCTTGGTTCCGAAACGACCGGCACGACCAACACGATGCAAGTATTGATCTGGATCGTCAGACATGTCGTAGTTGACAACAATGTTGACACGTTGGATATCAATACCACGACCGAAAATGTCGGTAGCGACCAAGATACGCTTCTCGAAATCTTTGAATGCTTGGTATCTCTTGATACGTTCTTCTTGTGATAGATCAGAGTGAATGCAAATGGATGGGAAACTGCTTTCGTGTAAGAGTTTGTTCAACTCTTGGGCACGTTTGGTGGACTTGACAAAGATGACGACTTGGTTGAATTCCAAAGCGTCCAAAATGTCGATCAACTTGCGGTTCTTTTCCTTTTCGGTCAATTTGACAAAGTATTGTTGCAAACCGTGCAAGGTCAACTTGCTTTGATCGTCAACAAAGATTTCCATGGGCTGATATTGGTTAGTATTTTTCTTTTTGTACATACATCGTGCATAAACTTCTTGGCGACAGTTCTGATCTCAGTGCTTAGGGTGGCAGAGAACATCATGACTTGTTTGTCATGGGGAGTGAGTTTGAAAATATCTTGAACATCTTTTCTCATGTCTATTAGGTTAATATCGAGATCGCGAACAGTAACATACCCAAAGATTGTAACATTTTGTCACACTCGTCCAAAACAAAGTGTTTGCACTTGGACAAGTCCAAGAGCTTGTCTTTTGCCAATTGCAAAACGCGGCCTGGTGTCGCGACAACAATGTTGGGGATCTCACCCTTTAATTGTTGCTTGTGGACGTTTATGTTGATACCGCCATAGAATACACTTGTCTTGATGGCTGGCAAGTACTTGCTGAATCTCACAAACTCGTGGCAGATTTGGAATGCCAACTCTCTTGTGTGGCACAAGACCACGCATCCTACTTCACCGGCAACAGGTTCCAACTGTTGTAAAACAGTTAATACGAACACTGCGGTCTTTCCCATACCGGACTTGGCTTGACATAAAACATCTAGACCCAAGATGGCTTGTGGAATACATTCGTGTTGAACTATATTTTGATTAGGATCCATTCAAAGTTGGTGTGATGTCGTCGTGTGAATAATCATTCCAAAACCTCGCAAAGCCACGAAAGTATCAACTTCAAAAGAAGCGTACGAACAATCGTGATGGTTTGATATTTGTTCCGACCTCAGCGCGCGCACCACAAAAAGTGTATATTAGTTACCTTCTGAGGGATGTTCGAATCCACAATCAACAACTGCTCTTAGTAATTCTGGTTTGAGTAAAAAGTCCTTGAATCCGGAACTGTTAAGCGCAACATAACCCTTCTTGACTTCTTTTGGTTTTTCTTTTTCTGCGTTTTGTGCGTTTTCTACGTCTGGCTCTTCATCAAAGTCGACTAATTCGTCATCGTTGTCGTGGGACATGGTTATTCAAAGGGTTTGGTTGTTTTTGCAAGTTTTGATTGAGGTTCAACCAGATCCAACGATTTCAATTGGTCAATACTGCTTCAACCAAAAAAATGAATGTTCTGAAGCCCAGTTCCACGAGTATTTTATTAGTGAACGAGATCTCGTACTGTGGTACTGTGTGGTTCGAGTTGTACAGGATTGTGGTTGTAAATCATTCAAAAAATCATGCTTCGTCGTCTTTGTGGTGTCAAACTGTCACACAGAGTTGGTGTGCCATCAAGACGACTGTTTGAGTGTTACATACATGCACCAGAGCTAGATAGACCAAACTTTGAACTAAAAAAGCTGTGTGAAGAGGGGGATATAGCAAATGCACGAAATACTTTTGATATGATGCCAAAACGAGATACAAAATCGTACAACATTATGATAAATACATATGCAAAGCGACATGAATTCGAAATGGCAGAGTTACTACTTTATGAATTGAATGTTAACGGACTCACACCTGATATATACACTTTTACGAGTTTAATTGCAGGCTATTTCCAGGCAAATCGTATCGAGCAAGGAGAGAAACTGATATCGCAAATGAAAACGTTTCATTTACAACCAAATCTAGTTACTATTAGAGAGATACTTGCTGGTTACTGTGCATGTGGAATGTTAGTACGAGCAAGAATCTATTTTGAAGAAACACAAAAGTATATAGGCTATGACGAAGGTATCTATAATGCCATGATCGCGTACGTTCTTATTCAATTTTTAACACAACTAGTGGCTACTGTGGCTATCAACTATGGGACGACGCTAATACACTATTCGAAACCATACCCAAAGATTCATTAACTTTTGAAGTTTTTGATATTTTAATCACGCGACACTGTGCAGCAGGACTAGTCGACAGAGCGTTCAAATACTTTTTAGTATTACAAGAAGAACAAATTACGTGTCCATTACCCTACGTCTTTTTGAAATTGATAAAAAGTCTTACTAGTGTTGACATGGACAAAGCGAGACAAGTGTACAACAGAATGGTAGAAAGTGGATTTTCTACAAAATTGGGCGCAGCTGAAGATATGGTTCTTGGATACTGTAAACATCGAGATGTCGCCGGTGCGATCGAATTTGTAGGTTCTTTGCCAGTCTACAATCGAGATTACCAACTTTATGCGAATATTATAGAATGTGCCATCATGGAAGGGAATATTGATCCCATACTTCCACTGTACAAGGAACTAGTTACAAATGGAATCAAAATGGAAGATTTTCTACTTTCGAGAGTAGTTGGTGCGCTACTACGCAGAGATCGATACAAGGATTTATTATCAATCATACCAGATGTACAAGATGTGAGCTCGATAGAACTAGAGTTATCAGCATGTTTCCAAAAGTGGTTTCGAGAAGGAAAAATCGATCAAGCAGTACAAGTGTTCAAGTACTTGAACTATCGTTCAACGACATTGTATAACTGTATGATAGAACAATTCTTCAAGGTTAACAATCCTACAAGAGCACTCGAGTTGATTATACAAATGGGAGAAGAGAACGTAGCCGGTGATGAAAACACGTTCAACATTGTGTTACAATACGATCCAAAAATGGCCAATGTAGATGCGTTACTCGATGAAATGTATAGTCGTGGATACCACATACACTCTGTCTCTGGTGCTCAACAAATGATCACATTGTTTGGTCAAAAGAGGTACAAGGATGCAGAGAAGATTTTCACGTTTATGAAAGTACGAGACTCAACCGTTTATCGTGCTATGCTCAATTATTATATCGAAAATCATGATATACGTGACATTGAGAGGATCTTTGGATTAATGCAAATGGAAGGTGTACCAATTGGATTGGAATACTTTATAAAGATGCAAAAATTCAAGACAAAGAAGACGTTTTTTAATAAGATGGTGGAACTCTATGGAACGGCCTGGAAGAGACGAATCACTCTGGATAATACCAGCAGAGTAGTAAAAGAAGAGGTGAGCGTAATTGATTCCAAGGCGTGAGCAAGTTTTTCAAAAAGGTATGCAACAATTTAATGTCAAATTCCCTTCTGCATTGCGATGCTTCTTGTAAGCACGGTTGACCTGTTTTAACATAAACATGTTCATACTTCGTACTATTTAATGACAGTTTTCGACCTTATGAGCACGCACGTTAGAAAGACTTTACCACTGCTTAATTTGAATTCACAGTCACATATTTGCAGCGCCAACGAACTGGCCGTAGTGTTATTCATAAGAGGTCACATGACACTTTATTGTTACGAGTTTTTCGTTCGTTTATTCTCGATGTGTGACTACAATACAAAATCACCTTCACCACGCCATAGACATCAAATTCGAAGTACTGGGAGTGTTTTGTCTAGACCTAAAGTTCATTATTCGCGTGACAGCACCATTAATAGTTAGACGTTTTGAAATAAACGATCATATCGCGCTATATTTTTTACCGTGTAATCGCCGCATGTTTCTATACAATCGCTCGCAAAATCGCGTTCTATGACCCAACAGAAGAAGATATTGATTTTTGTATTAAATTTATTCGAACGGTAGTAGCATGCCAAAGAGAGTCTACGCTATTTTTCAAATTGTCGAGGTCAAATTATCAATAATCAATCGTTGTTGGTGATATTTGGTGCAGTAACCGACGTGTGTGAAAAAGCCGTTGAGACAAAACACCACAAATCTGACGCAATACGCAACATATGTCATGTATGGTGGTGTATTTGTGAGTGTTCTGGTGTTCGCTGCTAAATTTGAAGTTGGTCAACTTGGGCATACCATAATCATAATTTACCTCGTTATTTTTTACACAAAAGAGACAAACGATTTCAGAGGTATGTGCTAACATTTGTAGGTTGGTTCATAGACATGGTAATACAAGAAGATAGAATTAAGGACATGGGTTCGATTCCCACCGGAGACAAGTCAAGAATCAAACCTTCACTCTCAGTGAAAACTTTCAGGTGGCGTGCTCTAGGGCATAATCGGCAGTTGCAGCGGTGTTACAGGCGTCCATTGGGATACAATGGAGAGGCTGGCAAGTTGATGCTGTCCACGTGGCAGAATCAGATGGAAACCCTCTCACTCAGAAATGAGTTAACATGACTTCGTTGGCTAACAGAATCGGTGTACGTAGAAATGTTGAAGACTGAAAAGATAAGCTGTGTAGGATCAACTGCCCCACCATACGTTTTGCTACTGGAAGAAGAATTTCATTTTAGTGGACCTTCGTCTTTGGAGCCTCCAGTTGGATCTGGTGGCGATCTAGATGGTCGCAAGCGTACACTGCCAAGTTAAGAGCCGTGCAAAATTGAAGTTGGTCAACTTGGGCATACCATAATCATAATTTACCTTGATATTTTGTTGTTCATAAGATGCTTATGTATCCAGAGGTATGACATGTCATGGCAAGGTCTCACCATGACTGTCCCACTCCTAGTGCCTGTCAAGGAGTCGAGGGTTCGAATCACACCGGAGTAAAAAGTAAGTTAATACTTCATCGTGACCTAACAATAACACGTGGTGAGAAATCGCCGATTGAGGCTTGGGCAGCGGCATTTCATGCGACATTCAATAAGTTGCATGGGCAGATGGTTGGGCGCTAAACCTGTTCTGCAGATTAGTGGGTCGAACCCTGCCACATCATTTGTATCAGATGATGTTAATGTGACGTGTATACAGAATGTTCCTCTATCTGGTGAGCTGCACGAAGTATACATATGGTAATAATTCAAAGCTGTAAACTACAACTCAGTCCGTACA
>JAESGV010000184.1_pt1 | contig 41958 bp, 32 predicted proteins | sample 9269781 | NCBI WGS metagenome assembly JAESGV01 (sample SAMN15741586, study PRJNA653496) | algae metagenome | isolation source: Tildeniella torsiva UHER 1998/13D and co-occurring heterotrophs from... | place: Slovakia: Slovak Paradise National Park, Hrabusice, Kosice Region | collected 2000-01-01
GGCGGCGCCCGGGCGCCGCTGCGCGCCGCTCTGGTGCGGCACTGGGTGGGCACGGGCCTGCTGCGGGTGGCTCTGCCGCTCACCGGTGCGGCGGCCCTGCGCGCGGAGGTCGCGTGGAACCCCGGCGCATGGATCCCGGTCTTTCTGCAGGCGCTGGCCGACGAAGCCGAGCACAGCCTGGCCCTGCTCCAGAATCTCGAGCATGGCTGGACCGCCGCCCGCAGCGCCGTCACCGGCCGTCGCCGCCATTCCCGCACCCCTGTTGCCGTCGACCTGCTGGCGGCCGTGCCGCTGCTCTCCGCCACCACCCTCGCCTCTGCACTGGGGATCTCGATCAAGAGTGCGCTCGCGATTCTTGAGGCGCTGGCCGCTGATGGCGTCGTGGTCGAGGTCACGGGGCGCGCCGCGCGCCGCCTGTTCGGCCTGCATGGCCTGGCGCCGCTGGCCGCCGCCGTGGCCCCGCCACGACGGCCGGTGCCTGGGCGCGGTCGCGGACGCCCACGCAACTTGCCGGTGGCAGAGGAGACGCCGCCGTCCCTCCCGCGGCACACATTCGTCGCGCGGCCGGCCTTCGATTACGGCGATCTCGACGTTGCCATGCAGACCATCGATGCCGCGATACGCGGTGCCCGCCGGGCTTTGGACGACATATCCGGGCGTGGTGATACAGCCCGGCGCTGCGAGGCGCATGAGGATGACCGGGCCAAGGATCCTGACGCGTGCTGAGGCACTGGCCGGCGCATACACACAAGGCCGGCCGTTCCCGTGCCGGGTCGCTTCTTTCGGCGGGCCGCATGGCTGCCTACAACGACGCCATCCCTCCGGTTCGCCTCGGCAGGCCGGGGCACAATGCGGAGTAGATGGATGGCACGCATCCTGGCAGTCGGACACAGCCATGCCTGGGCTCTTGCAAGGGCTGCCAGAAGTCCGGGTTTCGACCTGCGGGGACATCGCATCGAATTCCCGGTCATCGGATCGAAAAGCACGCCTGGTGGGCTTCTTGTCGAGGACGGTGCGGGCGGCCTCGTGCTGAACCCCAGCATCGAGGCAGCTTCTGCCGCCTGCATGACGGAACCTGAGCGCTTCCTGCTCTCGTCGCTGTACGGCAATGGGCATTTCTGGCTGACGGCGGCCGAGCACAGCGAGCCTTTCGACATCATCTGCCCCGCCATCCGGCGCCCCGTGCCCGGCGATCGTCGCATTCTGCCGCGGCGCCTCATCATCGATGTGTTCAAGCGAACGGATGCCCAGCTTCCGGAGCTGTTCCGCCGCATGAAAGCGCTTGGCTTCTCACGGATGGTCCAGGTCTCGGCCCCGCCTCCGCCCGGCACGCCGGGCACGGCGATTCGTGAAAAGCTGCAAAAGCATGGCGCCGCGCCCGCACATCCGCTGCTGGTCCTGAAGGTCTGGCACTGCCAGACGGCGGCACTGCGCGAGCTTTGTGCCGAAGCCGGCGCTGTCTTCGTGGAACCGCCCGAGGAGGCCATTTCCGAGGAGGGATTCTCGCGCGACGAGTGGTTGGTCGACGGCATGCATGGCACCACGGACTATGCCAGGCTGGCACTGGCCAAGGCGCTGGATGCGTTGAAGGCCGCGTCGTGACCCGCCCAGCTCATCGCCAGGACCGTGCGGACGGCATCACAATCTGGAATGGACCGCCGCGTTCGGCTTCCGGCACCGCAGATATTGCAGCAGACAAGGCAGGGATTTGAACGGCCAGCTTCCCCGGAAGGTCTGCCGCCTCAACGCACAATCCCATTTCGTGTCTGCCGGGGGAAGATCATGCCATCGAGCCGCGTTCCTGTCGTCTTTACCATCCGCTACAGCCTTCTCCAGAAAAACTACAAAAAAACCTTCAACAGCATGGCCCGCTTTGAATATGAGGAATACCAGAGGCAGCTTTTTGCCGAGGACCGGCTGGGGACGCATTTCCATCTGTTTTCCTCCCTGACGGTTCCGTCGATCGTCGCCGCCGCAAGGGCGGCCCCTGAAATAGACCTGTCCGTCTATATATTGACCTCCACCGAATTGCCGCCGCCCCATCGCAGGGATCTGGATGCGCTTCTGGCCGAGCATGCCTTCTTCAAGATCGTCCCCGTTTCGCCCGAGGTCGGCGCACCCCATCGGGAGTGTATCCTCGAGGCGCTGCAAGCCTCGGAATCGGCAAGCACGGCCTACGCCCACTGCAGGCTGGATGATGACGATGCGATCTCGGAGGACTTCCTGAGGAGACTGGGAAAATATGTCCGCCCCGAATTCTCCGGATTTGGCGTCTCCCTTTGCGCCGGATTTATTGTCATATATGACGAGGCGCGGAAAATATCCGGACTCTACGAATACAACTATCCGAAAGCCTCCATTGGCCTCTCTGTCGTGGGTCACTACGACAGGGATCGGCACACCTCTCCGAAGGATGTCATCAACATCTACGAAATGGGCAGCCACACCAAGCTGGACACGCGAATTCCGGTCATCATCGATTCCATGACGCCGGGCTTCCTGCGGGCCATTCATCCGGAACAGGATTCGATGTCGTCCGAGCTGAAACACCTTCCCAGCCCGGCCAGGCCCGAGCTGGTCGCATCCTGCTTCCCCCTGGATGCGGCATTTCTTCCCTCGGTGGAGCAGTCGCAGGCAAACCGGCGATCCATCCAGGAACAGATTGTCGAGCGGGCCAAGAATCTGCCGCGGAGGCCAGGCTGACCGTGGCTTTCCGGGCTTTGGCCCGCGGCAGCACCGCATTGCATCTTGGGCGGCAGACCCAGGAAGCGCGCCCGCCTGGCGGCGTGCCGGTCGACGGGATGCGTGGCGGCGCGGACTGCGCCAAGCTCACACCCGCAAAGGCGCTGGATGCGCCGGAGGCTTCGCCATGACCAACCCGTACCGCCAACTTCCGGACCACCACTGGTGGAGGCGTTCGGTCTCGCAGGTGCCGCCCGCTGCAGTGGACCCGGTGGTGAAGGCGCCCTTCCGGCTTGGTCGCCGTCAGAAGGTCGCAACGGCCGGCAGTTGCTTCGCGCAGCACATCGCACGCTACCTGCGGCAGAACGGGTTCCACTACCTGATCACCGAAGGCCTGGACCGCTTCGTGCACGAGGATCTGGCGCGGAGCTACAATTACGGCGTCTTTTCGGCGCGCTACGGCAACCTCTACACGACCCGCCAGTTGCTGCAGCTTTTCGATCGCGCCTACGGCACCTTCGCGCCGGTGGAATCGGCCTGGACGGATGGAACGCTGTGGCAGGATCCCTTCCGGCCCTTCATTCAGCCCGGTGGCTTCGCCTCCGAGGCGGAGTTGCTGGCCGATCGCGAGACGCATTTCCGGGCCGTGCGGCGGCTGTTCGAAACCTGCGACCACTTCATCTTCACCCTCGGCCTGACCGAATGCTGGGAAGCGGTCGCCGATGGTGCGGTGCTGCCGGTCTGCCCGGGGACAGCCGGCGTCGGGCAGTTCGACGCGGCGCGCTATCTGTTCCGGAACTTCCGTGCCGCCGAAGTCGCGGCTGACCTGTCCGCCTTCATCCAGAGGCTGCGATCGGTGAACCCTGGCGTGAAGGTCATCCTGACCGTCTCTCCGGTCCCGCTCATCGCCACGATGGAAGATCGCAGCGTCGTTGTCTCAACCTGCTACTCCAAGGCAGCCCTGCGGGTGGCGGCGGAGGAGGTGGTGGAGTCACATGCCGATGTCGCCTACTTCCCCTCCTACGAGATCATCACCAGCAACTACAGCCGCGGCGACTTCTTCGCCGAGGATTGGCGCGAGGTGCGGGAAGATGGCGTCACCGCCGTGATGCAGCTTTTCCTGAAGCATTATTGCGGCATCACGACAGCCGGTCCCGCACCAGCTGCGGCGCTGGCGGGGGAACCCGCCAGGTCGGTTTCGGCCCAGGTCGCGGAGGCGATCTGCGACGAGGCGCAGCTGGAGAGCTGAATGCCGGCGCTGCCGGCGGGTTACCGAGGACTCGAATTGAAGTTGATCATCATGAGACCGCGTGGCAGCAGAATCCGCAGTGGGATCGCGGCGCGTACCGGCGCAGGGCTTCCACTCGTTCCAATGGGGATGGCCCTGCGCTTCGAAACGACAGACCGGATCGGTGGGATCGGATGAACATTGGCAGCCTTGGTGTGCTCGACCTTCTGGGCAGGCCGGCCGATCCGCAGGATGTCGTATCGGTCTTCCAACTCGTGCTTGGACGGCGGCCGGGTCGGGCCACGGATGTCGACTTCCATGTCAACGCGCCGATCGCCAAGGTCGTGGCCCACATCATGGGTTCGTCCGAATTCCTCGACCGCGTTCTGCCGCAGATCGCCGGCAATGGGGATGCCGCGCTGCTCCCGGTCTCGGCGGAGCTGGCGCATTGGGCCCGGGCGACCTTCGGCCCCGATGTCGATGCCTATGCGGAAACCCGCCAGGAATTGCTGTTCAGTTGTTTCCGCAGCGCGGCCTTCGCGGAGATCCTCCGGCAGCGCCCGAAGCTGAAGGAACGGCTGCGGGCCGAACTGCCCGAGATTCATGCCGAGATGCCAGCGGCCCCCGCGGCCCATCCCGTGGAGGCGACAGCCCCGGCCGCCGGACCGGCCATCCTGGCCTCTGTAACGCCTGCCGCCCCGATAACAGCTGCCCCGACGGCCGTCCCGATGGTGACCCCGGCGCCCCCGGCGGCCACGAGCGCGCCCCTTGCGCCGCTTGCACCGCGGCTGCTGTGCCTGGCGGAGGCCAGGCCGCTCGCGGATGAGCCGGTCCTGGCGGCGCGCCGCATGGTGCTCTCGGCCGAATTCGAGGCGGCGGTGCTTCGGCCTCTCACGCTTGGCAAGCCGCCCACCGCCTTGCCGGATCCGGCCGCGGCCGGCCTGGCGGCGCTGCTGTTCCAGGGCCGGCTTAACCCCGGGCCGCTGCTGGGCAAGGAAGCCGCGGCCCGGTCCCTGCTCCGATTGCTGCGGCACGCCGACTCACTGCTGCGGCCCGATCCGGATGCCTGGTCCCGAGAGGACCTGCCCCGCGCTGCAGTGGAGCGTTTGGCCGTCCTGTCGCAGGATGCCTTGGCAAGCCAGGCCAAGTTTGACCCGCTGCTGCGCGCGCCGATGTTCCTGGCCTCGGCCGGCATGGCGGGGGTCGAGGCGCTGTTCCGCTATGTCATGGGCCGGCTGCCAACGGCGCGCGACCGCCTGCCGGACATGCAGCAGCAGGGCTATCCCGCGACCCTGCTCCGCATGCTTCTCACGCCTGAATTCGAGCGTTTTGTCCTGCGGCCCCTGCGGGCTGGCCGGCCGGTGCGCCATGTGGCGGAGGCCGGGCTTGATAAGGACCATCTCGCATCGCTGATGCGAATCCTCGGCCGCAAAGACGCGGCGCCGACCGACTGGCCGACCGACCTCGCGCGCACGCTGGGCGATACCGCCTTGCTGGAGGCGCTGGAGGCTGCCGAGACCGAAGCCGATCCGGCCGGGCTGAAGGCCTATGTCCTGGCCGCCCTGCGGCGGCTGGGCGAGGAGGCCCGGCTGCCGCCGCGGGCTGCAGTCACCGTCGAATTGCGTGATGACCGCAAGCTGGTCTTCCTTTGCCGTGGCCTGCCACCCGGCCAAAGGCTGGTTGTGGATATCGCGATCACAGGGCCGCAGCGCCTGTCCAGGCGGGTGGAGGCGTCCCGCAACGCCGATGGCCAGTTCGAGGCCATTGCCACGCTTCCGGTCCTGTCCTTCGAGCCGCATGGCTGGTTGGGCCAGGCCAGCTTTGGCCTGCGCGACGATGTCGCGCGGCAGGATCTCGGGCCGCCGGCCGCGCCGATGCCGCTCCGTCTGGCGCTCGATGCCCCCGTGCTCCAGAAGCTGCGCGCGCGGCTGGCGGAGGAAACGAAGCGCGCCCTGAACCTGGCCGACAATGGTCGCCGGCGGGAAGCGCTGTCACTTCTGAACCGGCTGATGGAGGAAGCGCCCGGCTTTCATGAGGCACGCCTTCTGGCCGCCTCCCTCACCGCGGCTGCGGGCGATGCCGAGGGGGCAGAGACCCTGCTGCGCGATGTGACCGAGGCTGGGCTTCTGCCGGCGGCGGCCGAATTGCGCGCCCGTTTGGCCCTGCATGCCGGGCGCATCGAACAGGCGGCGGAGGCCTTCGCCATGGTCGAACCGGCGGCGGGGCTGCATGGGCGTGCGGTGGCCCTCCTCGCGGCCGCTTGCGCGCCGATGGAACCCTCGATGGCGGCAGATCCGGATGCGGTGCGGCTGCGCGAGATGGCCCTGCGACTGCTGCGCGAGCCCGGACAGACCGCGCTGCCGCTGGCCATCACCATGAGTCTCTCGCCTGGCATGGCCGACCGTGCAGCCTTTGGCACCGACGTGGCGGCGGCATTGGCGCTGGCCTTCGTCCCCGCCGCGAGCCTGGGCGAGTTCCTGCTGGAACTTGATGCGCGGGATATCCTGCAGCTTGACCCGATATCGCAGGATGCGGAGTTCCGCAGCCTGCGCCACCTGATGCTGCCGGCACTGGCCCATCTGCCGCCGACGCGCTTCCAGGAAGCCAGGCTGGTGCTTGCCATTGGGCGCGTCCTCGATGCCCAGGGCCGCAACGAGGAGGCGCTGCGCTTCGTGGAGCAGGCGGTGCATCTGGACCCGGACGACTTCGAGACACGCAGCGTCGCCGCCATCCTGTGCCAGCGGCTGCACAGGGCCGATGACGCCGCACGGCATATGGAACATGCCCTGGCGCTGAAGCCGGACGATATGCGGGCGACGGAGCGGCTGCTCGGCTCCGAGATCGAAGCCCGGAAGCGGGACCCCCTGCGGCCCCCGCAGCGCCATGAGAGGCTGCAGGGCCGCCTGCTCGAATTGATGCAGAAAGCGCTGTTGAAGGCCCCGAAGTCGCCAACGGCCCGGCTGGATTATGCGCGCTTCGCCCTGATGACGGAGCGCCATGAGGAAGCCGAGGCGATCCTGCGCGGCCTCGCGACGGAAGACCCGGCCTGGGCCGCGCCGCGCAGCATGCTGATGCGCCTCTGCCAGCAGCGCAACGACCATGCCGGCGTATTGGCCTGGTTCGAGAGCCTGCATCCGGAGCAGGTCGATGAGCGTGCCGTGATCGCCGCGGTCAAGGCGCGGCGTGCCCTGGGCGCGGTGACGGAAGCGCAGGACCTGCTTGCCGCGCATCTCGACGGCGCCGGGCCGGCGCTGCGGCGCGAATACGTGCGGAACCTGTTCTTCAAGGCCAGCTTTGAAGAGGCCGCGGCCGAGGCGACGCGCCTGCTGGCGCAGGATGCCAATGACCTCGAACTGCACTTCCTGGCAGCCGCGGCCAATCTGGAGCTGCAGCGGAACGAACAGGCCCTGTTCCATGCCGCCTGGGTCCAGATGCATGGCGGCTCGCAGCTTTACCCGCTGGAGATGCCGCTGTTCCTCTACGCGGCGCTGCAGCGCAACGGCGACCAGGCGGGCGCGCTGCAGCAGCTCGACGTGATGTTCGCGCGCATCGGCGCGCAGACGGTGCGGCTCGATCCGAGGCTGGCCGGCAAGGCCTTCGACCAGCTCTCGGCGACCGGGCTTTATCCGGCGGATTCACCGAACACCGCTAGTTTGCCGAACACGCCCGTGTTCGAGGGCCCCAAGGTCTCGGTCGTCATGACCACCTTCAACGTGAAGGACTATGTCCGCACCGCCGTGCGTTCGATCCTGCAGCAGACCTACCGCAACCTCGAACTCATCATCGTCGATGATGCCAGCACGGATTCCACCCCCGCCATCCTGGCCGAGCTGGAGCGCAGCGACCCGCGCATCAAGCTCATCCTGAAAAGCACGAATGACGGGACCTATGTCAGCAAGAACCTTGGCCTGATGCAGGCGCAGGGTGAATTCGCGGCCTTCCAGGATTCGGATGACTGGTCGCACCCCGACCGCCTCGCCTGCAGCATCGGCGTGTTGCTGCGCCATCCGGGCCTGATCGGCCTGACCACCGACTGGCTGCGGATGACGACGGAGGGCGAGGTGGTGATCAAGGCCGGCGGGCAGATCGCCCACCTGTGCTGCATCTCGCTGGTGTTCCGGCGCCTGCCCGTGCTCACCAGGATCGGCTTCTTCGACAGCGTCCGCATCGCCGCGGATCTCGAGCTGATCCAGCGCCTGGGCCTGGTCTTCGGAACCCAGAACGTGCCGCGGTTGCGCTGGCCGCTGCTGTTCGGGCGGACCCGGTCGGATTCCCTCACGGCGAGCGAGGAATTCGGCATCTCCCGCATCGGCTTCACCGAGCCGCGTGAGATGTATCACCGCTACGCCGATGCATTTCATGCGCAGATCGCCAAGGGCGGCTCGGCCTATATGCCCTTTCCGCTGCGCCACCGCCTGTTCGAGGCGCCCGCCATCATCCTGCCGAAGAAGAACCCCGCATGAGCGGCCAGACGCCCACGCCGGTGATCAACTGCACGCTGTACCGCGACAACCCCTACCAGGCCATGCTCTACGCCCCGCTCGCCGGGCGCTACGCGGCGATCCGGGGCAGCGTGGAGGAGGCGGTCGAGGCGCGGCGCCGCGATCCCCGCGCCCTGCTCCATGTTCATTGGGAGGAGCACATCCTGCGGGGCCATCCCACCCCGGCCGAGGCCCGCATCGCGGTGGACTACTTCATTCGCTCGCTGCAGGGCTATCGGTGCGAGGGCGGGCGGCTGGCCTGGACCATCCACAACGGCCTGCCGCATGAGCAGGAGCATATGGATCTGTTCCTGCGGCTGCGCGCGGCGCTGGCCGAGATGGCGGACCGGATCCTGGTGCACAACACCGAGGCCATCAACGTGTTGTCTGACCAGGTCGCACTCGACCGGGCGAAGGTCTTCTACCTGCCGCATCCATCCTATCTCGCTGTCTATGAATCCGAGGCAGAGTTGGCACGGAGGCTGCCGCTATCGCCCGGGAAGAGTTTGCTGATGTTCGGCAAGCTGCGGCGCTACAAGGCGATCGAACGGTTGCTGGAGGAACTGCCGCCGGAGCGCCTGGCACGGCATGGGGCGACGATCGAGATTCGCGGCGAGCCGCTTGCCGGGGATGACTACCTGCCAGAGTTGCGCAGGCGCTTTGCCGATCGCAGCGACATCATCTGGGACGTGCGCCGCATTCCGGATGGCGAGGTGCCGGGCCTGCTGCGCGCGGCGCGCGCCGTGGTGCTGCCCTATGAGCGCTTCCTGACCTCCGGTGTGGCGCTGCTCTGCCTCAGCCTTGGCGTTCCGCTGATCGGGCCGCGCACGCGCACGCTGGAGGAGGTGGTGCCTGTCGCGGCCCAGTCGCTGCTGTTCGACCCGGCCGCGCCCGGCGACCTGGCGCGGGCCGTGGATACGGCCTTTGCCCTGCCGCCGGAGGCGTATCTGGCACTGCGCCAGGCCTGCGCCGAACGTGCCCGGCACTTTCACCCGCACCGTATCGGCCGGCTGCTGCGGCAGGTTTATGACGAGCTGGAGGGGGCGGCGGAACCGTAACCTGGGAAAACCGGATTACCTGCCCGCGAGCCCGCGCGAATGATCCGGTCTAGTTCTTTCGCCGTCCCCAATCCTGCTTCAGCGTGTCCCGTATGGGGGATTGACTGGAGTAGGCGCGTTTGCCGGACGGCAATTTATCGGACAATCCGGCTATATACCTCCACCATTCACCATTGAGTGTCCAGTCTTTTATCGTAACAAAAACCTCGTCAAATTTCTTGTCTTTGGCAACACCATCTATTTCGTGAAATAGATTTATCGGTGTGTGCAGCATGTGGCCTTGGACACCAAAATATTGCGCCTCAATGCTGATGCCGGAACAGAGACTGTATACACCTGTTATCGTGGGCCCGCAAAGCAGGTCGTAGATATTTTCATCTATGAACCGGACGTTTGGAAAGCTCGACATGAAGCGTATTATGTCGTGGTCGTTGCGGACCAGCGGATGCCTTTTAAAATAGGCAACTTCCTGATTTTTGATTATTTCCGTCAACTGGCTGCGGTAGTCCAGCAGGGAAATAAACCGCCCGTTATGTATCGAGACACGATCACCAAGGGTCTGGCCTCCGATTAAAATTCCCGGCCGCAACCGCGACGAAATATCCGGACTCGAAGCCTTGTACAGCGAGGCTTCGACGTAATGCTCGTCCTCCTGAACCGAGAATTCTTTCATTCTCCGGGAAATTGCATCCACATTGGTCGCCAGGCCCAGAAGAAGCTCTCTGCCATAGCGGACCGGATGAATTGTTATGTCTATATAGGGTATTGAAGCAAGGGTCATTATCTTGCAAAATACCTTGGGTATCTCGAGGCCGACGACAAATGAATTCTCGAAGTGCCCAAGGATATAATCAACGGCATTTCTGCTTATGGCCGGGGTATCGAACAGAAGTGCCCAGTTGCGGCTGTTCGGCTTCAAGCCATACTCGCACAGATGATAGAATGTCTGGATGTCAAAGCCATCTTCAGGATTGCTGCGCAATACGCTGCTGGGCTTGCCGAATGCCCACCGCAAAGACGGCGCAAATAAAGCGCTGAGCCATTCTATGTTCTTGTTCTGATTTGGGGTGGTCTGATTATATCCCGTTCGGATGATGTCTCCGGTGAACAAAACCCTTTTAGCGGACGCCACATTATCTGCCATGCCTGTACCTGCCTCAGGACTAATGGGTTGTTTAGCGCACATTACTCCGCCTCGGAGGCCAGATATTGATATTTGGAGTAGACTTGCTGGAGGAAATTTTGAAGGTGGGCGCCGCCACACGAAAAATCCGACATGAAATCGGCGCTCTTTTTCGACAGGGCCATTCTGTTTTTCTGGCTCGTCAAGCAGTACAGGGCAAGAATGAATTCCGCCGCAGTATCAGCGACCAGAAATGCCTTGCCCGCGCCAGTACGAAGGCCTTCGGCGCCAACGCTCGTCGTGACAAGCGGCACGCCATACGATAGCGCTTCGACGCTTTTGATCTTGAGCCCGCTGCCATACGGGCAGGGGTTGATAACCACATCGGCCTGATTATAGGCAGCTGCCAGATCGTCGACGATCCCTAAAAATCGGACATTCCGGGGCGGCCCGGATTTTTTCAGCTCGTTGATCTCGATGCTATCGCAAATGCTGCCGCAGACATCCAGCGTGAAAAGATGAGATGGCAGGGAGGGCCAGACATTTGTCAGGAACCAGACCAGCCCGTCTATATTCGGACGCTGATGGGAAGCAGGATATAGAACAGATATCCGGCCCGTTTCCCCCCCGCGCTTCTTGACATCAACGTTCGACAGCATGTGAGGAACGTAGCTTGCCTTGGACGGGGATATGTTGGCGGAGATAATGGAAAATTCGTCTTCTTGTATGGCGACTGAAAAATCCAGCATCGACAAAATTCGCATTTCATCTCTGAGGGATATGTTGAGGGGAATTGGCTTCTTGTTTAAGTTGAAAATGGAAGCGCGCATTGAATTCAGATCATTTGTGTCTATCGCAGTAACGACACGCCCCTTGATCGCGGGAAGAAGATAAAGCTGCTCGATGTAGGTAAAAAGGACGACATCCGGCTTGCTGAGTAAATATTCCTGGAGGCCGTACCAGCAGGGTATGTTGTGCGATTTCCGCAAAACAGGGTTTTCTTGCAGGAAAGAGGAGGGATACGGCTCGTATTTAGCTCCCTTTTTCGCTAAGGCCGGAATGGAAACTGCATTATATTCGCGATCAGCCGAGAGTTTTGCCCTGTCGGCCTCGTTAAAATACCGCAGATATGCAAGGGTTACTTCAAATCTGCTGTCTTTCTTTATGGCGCTATAGAATTCCGCTATTCTATTTCGTGTGCCGGTGTTTTTGAACCAGATCGGATGATGTGTGGCGACAGTGATTTTTGCAATCATGCCAGGAGCCTCATTCTCTGGTGGTGCTTTATTTCGTCGACTCTTCACCTTCCGTAATGGCCTCAGCAACGATGGAGGTGATGCTGAGAGAAATATTGCGGGAAGGCCCGTTGGCCGACGCAGACTCGATACTCTTGTTCGCGACCAGTCGAAGAGTGACCAGGTCGGACCTGAATTCCGCCCTTGATGTCATAACGCCCACCAGAACTTTATTCTCCTTGTCGTCAGTGAGTTTGATGTCAGCGTCATCGAATTTTGCGCTCAGGTTTTCGCAAGAGACGCCGTCTGCAAACGACAGGTAGTGTATTTTTACCCTGATGGATCTCGTGTGCTTCACTCGGAAAGTATGCACGAGGGGAATATCGCCAAGTAGCCAACGAAAAATCTGGCCTCTTGATTTGCTTTTCTCCAGCCTGCCCAGTCCGGCGGGAACAAGCAGATCCGAAGCTGACAGCGTAGCTGAAAGAGGCGGCTCCGAAACTTCGAGTTTTGGGAATTCGAGGCTGTTCGCTTTCGCGAAATTTATCAGGTTATTATCCGTCACGCCGTCTATTTTTGTTTGTAGATATATTACCGCCGTCAGCAGACTTGATATGATCTCGGCAAGATTCTTTTTGTTGTTCTTTTCGTCAACCATGTTTTTTACGAGTTCTAGTGTGTTCTGTTGAATCGCGTCAAAGTTGTACGCGTCGACCGTTGTGTTTAAGCGGGACATGATCAAGGAGCTTATGGGGTTCACGGTGCGGAATTCCTTTGTTTGGACAAAGAAGTACTTTGACGCTAGCCGAACTGCCAATCCTCGGCCAGAGGTTACGTGGCTGACTGAGGGCGGATGGGTAAGCATCTCGCCCTGCTCAATGCTGGCTGCCGGATACTCAAGTTGTCCCGCAGCAGGGCAGGTCGTCATCCTCCAACAGTCGGCACCACGCGGGCTTGTGATCGAGCCTGACCATGGTGGATCGAGCATGAGGGCTCAGCGGTACTCTACATGCCGCATCGGCATGCAACCGGTCTTTCATCGCTTCTTCATCAACCTCACATATCAACCAGCGAAGGGGTCTGCGTCAGCTGTGGGAGGGGTATTCTCATTTTCTGATCTGTTGAGCATATAAATTTGACTTCTATTATATTTTATCTTTTGATTTTGCCGTCTTGGCTATTCATACACTTGTCGGATTGGCTGTCGAGCCTGCTTTGGGGCTGCCGGCAGTAACCGGTCCACCTTGGCGGCCTGCGCCCGCATCTTCGCTGTGAGGATAGCCGCGACCTCAAGGCCGCTTGGAGATCGCCACCTGCCTGACGCAGATTCCCACTTCGCGCTTGTCGCTGGTTCCAAGTTCCTGATGCGCGGAGTAGGTCCGCGTCGTTCTGAACTCCAGCAGGAAGAACGGTGCATTCTGCCCGTTCAGCTCGATATCGAAGATGATCTTGCCGCCTGGCGTGGTCCCGGCGAAGTTGATGGCATAGCTCACCTCGGCTCCATCCACACGGATGGCCCCCGAAGGCGGCAAGGCGTCGCGCTTGATCAGGTTGAACGCAATCTCCATGCGGACACGCCCATCGAAGAAGCGCGGCAGGGTCAGGCCGGCCTGAAGCCCGGGCCCGCTCCACCGCCAGGTGCTTTCGTTGCGGCGCTCCGTCGGGTGCCAACCGAAACCGAGGATGCTGTCATCAAGCGGCAGCACATACCGCCCCAATGCCGTGACGGCCGCAGCGCCTGCATCCTCCCCCAGCAGGGTACGGTAGCTTCGCAGCGGATCCTGGTATTCCCAGTCGCGGGTCAGGACCATGCGGTCCCGCCCCAAGACGGCTGATTTCAACACGAAGATGTCGGCCTGGGCGCGTGCCAGTTGCTTGACCAGCAACTGAAGCACCGCCTTCATCGCCTCAGGATCGGATCGGGCCGCGGGCAGGAAGGCGGCCAGCGCGTCTTCATATCGCGCCGAAAGATGGTGCATCAGCACCTCCCCGTCGCTGTTGACGCGGGCCAGGTCGATCCAGGAATCTGTCGCTTCGGCCAGTTGCACGCTCGCATTCCGATCCTTGGCAGGAACAGATGCATTCTTGTTCTGCTGTGTCATGACGCGGCCTGTTTCTGGTGACCCATGGCGGATGTCACATCCGTATCGATCTCGTTGAAATTCCAGAAGCTGCGCATGGAGATGCGCAGCCGATTCGGTTTGAACGGCACGATGACGCCGTCCGGCGCAGTGACCGGCATCAGCCCACGCAGCGTGTTCCGCCAGAAATCCGCGCTCAGGAACGCGTCCTGCATGGCCATATATCCCGTGTCCTCAGGCTCTGCCGGGTTGTGCATCCGGATTGAAGGACGCAGCAGGAACTGCGTACGGACACCGAAATAGGGCGCTTCCACACCGACGGAGGAGCTGATGGTCAGCACGGAGCTGACCTCGGGAATGGAGAGATAGCCGTAGACGTTGCCGGTCACGAGACGAAGGTTGGGCACGCGCGCCTGCAGGATGATCGTCGCGGGATTTGCCCCGAGCGGATGCTCCTTCACCAGGAATTCCGTGTGGTTCCTGGCGAAGGCGATGATCTCGTCAAGGTAGCGGGTCGCGTCGACGAAGCGACCGTCGAGGATCTGCGACTGGTCGTACCAGGTCTGCATGAGCATGAGCGCGCTGCCTGGCCGGACCTCCTCGTTGAAATAGCGCGCGGCGCTGGCTTTCTGGACACCCGCCATTGTGCGGATGAAGGCGTCGCTGACCTGGCAAGGGGACAGCGCCGCCCGGACACTCGGGCAGTTCGAGCGGAAGGCCAGCAGGATGTCGTCGAGGAAGCGAACCGGATGAATCGTGGTCCCTATGAAGGGAATACCTTCACGGTTCAGGAAATGCTCGAGGTAGGGCGGAATCTCGAAGCCAACGACCAGGCTGTCCTGGAACAGTGGCCGCAGCAGGTTCTCGACCGAGGATGGCAGCCGTTCGGCATCGAACAGGGCGGCCCATGAGCTCAGATTCCGGACCAAGCCAAAGCGATGGTAGATCGCCGCCACGTCGGCACTGGTCAGTCGCCCATCATTTACATTCGCGGCACCCCAGGACACCACCTCCTGCGGCAAGTCCGTGGCCATCTGGAGCGGTGTGGACACCAGATTGCGCAGCCATCGGATATTGTGGTGCTGCGTCGGCCGCTCAGCTGCCACGCCTGGTCGCAGGAAGTCGCCCGTGAAGACGATCCTTCGAGGTGGACGCGGCATCATTGTGCCAGGCGCCCCATGGCGCCTGATTGGGCCTGTGCTGCCACTTCCCCAGCTTGGTCCATGCTGGTGCTGAAATAGGCGTTGAGCGAGGCATAGGCGGCCTCGTCCGAAAACTCGCCTCGCACATAGTGTGGAGCCAGAAAGGCAACCGCACGGCGGTCAGCCGCCGAATCCGCGAAGTGACGTATTGCCGCGACGAATTCAAGCCGGCCTCTGGCCACGATGAGGCCAATGTTGCGCGCAGAATCCAATCCGGCCGCGCCCTCGATCGTGGTCACGCAGGGAAGCCCCGCGGCCAGCGCTTCGAGGCATTTGATCTTGAGGCCTCCGCCAACGAAGACCGGGTTGATGGCGATATCCGCAGCGGCCAGGAAAGGCTGCAGATCATCCTGCTGACCATGCAACTGCACCCCGTCAGATACTTCGGAGAAGGCCTCGCAAACCAAGCCAACCACATCCAGCACGAAGCCATCGGGGGCCAGCAATGGCCACACCTGGGAAAGGAACCAGCGCAGGCCCTCGATGTTCGGTGCAGTCCTGGCGCCGGTGAAAACAAGGCGTTTTCCATCGCCCAGGCTGTTCCGAACAGCCATGTCCTCGACGGAGCAGGGGACATAAAGAGCGTTTGTCAGGCCCATTTCCTGCGACAGGTATTTCTGATCATAGCGGCTGATCGCCAGGATGCGGTCGAACCGGCCAAGGATCTTACGCTCCGTTGCCGCATCCATCTCAATCGAGGCCTTCAGGCCGGCCTGGCGAAGGCTGATGGTGCGAAGCGACATGACATCGTGCATGTCGAGAACTGATCTAACCCCGGGCGGGCATCCGTCCAACAAGTAGCCCAGGCGAATATATTCAAAAACCACGAAATCCGGCGCGAATTCCCGGGCAAAGAGAAGAAATGACCGGGTGAAATCAACGACAGCCATTTTCCTGAAGAAAGGCAGTTTACTGACCTGCGCGGCGTAGCCGGTGGAAGTCCCGGAATATTTCTTGTAGCTGACCAATTCTGCATCCCTCAGCCCCAAGGATAAAAAATCTGCATTACTCTGGGCAGTTACGGACCGAAGCAGAAATACGACCAGCCTGTGCGAGTGCGATATGGAGCGCGCCAGCCTCTGAATCCGAGTATGGCTTCCGATCGAATGCGACCAAAATTCTATATCTGTAACCAGGACAACAGTCTTCATCTCGGTTCAAGATCCAAAAGACGCGTCGGGCTTAAAGGAAGGGGGGATTGCTCACCCCGAACCTGAAGTCAACCATCAATAACCTAAACCAGAGCCGTGGTCATCGCTAGATGTTTGGCCCCAAGATTTGATGGTGCGATCCTTTCCAGGAATGGAAGGAGGCACTATGGGCAAGCTTCGTCACGGCATCGCGATGACCGGGATCACCGTCAGCGCCGCAATACAGCGTTCGCAAGCTTCGCAGTTGGGCTGCGAACCGGGCATCAGCCCAGGATGGTCGCGATGTGACGAAGACGGCCGCCATCGAGGACGAAGCCTGTGACGGCGGAACGCGACGAGCATCACTTCTCAGCCGACCATCCCGCATCTGCCCGGCCAGCGCTGCCGCGGTGCCTGCATTGACATGGCATCTCGCGGTGGCCCCGGGTCGAGATGCAGGCGTCCAAGGAGTGCCGTCTGACCAAGCCTGACCACAGCCATGTTCCGCTGTGCGTGCCGCGCAAATTTCGGGGCAGCCTATGATTTCGCCGGCAGGCTCAAAATGCCCGGCCGTTTCACGTCCCGCGATACAACAGCAGGATATGTACCCCAGAACGAGGTACCAAATGCCGGAGCTGGGCATCTGCGGAGGCGAGCGGATGACAGGCTACAGGTCGTCCCATTTTGCTAAAATATTGCGAATTCCATCGATGTCGACAATAATATCCTGCAGATATGCCGGGCCGGTGCCAACCGATTCGCACAAAACCATCTCATATCGGCTCGCCTTGGCCAGGATGCCAAGCGACCAAAACACTTTCGTGTAATGGCTGTTTGCCTGGATTTCACAAATCCGCGCGCCTGGTTCGAGGAAGATGCAATTCACCAGGCCGGCACCATGCGGTGCAATGACTTCGCGCGCCTGGCGGAAGATCGCGGCCTGCTCTTGTACGGAAAAATCCGAGAGAACAACCTCCAGGAAGCCCTCGCGTTCCAGGAATCGGGCGAGTTCCATTTCATTGACAATCTGCCGTCGCTTCTGCGGCGCATCGCGGCGGGAAATAAATATTCGGTCCGAATCGACGGGGCTTTTCGTGTGACCGATCTTGTCCCTAAGCCACTCGATATGGGATGGCGAGTGAATCGGGTTCGAGAAAATCTGCGTGCATTCCGCGTCACGGAGTTCAACGATCTCACCGCCGGCAAGCGGGATGATCCGCTTATTGGCCAGCGACGGTATGATGTTGATGAATTCTTTCTGGTATTGCATCAGATCCGCGTTGACAATCACGCTGTCAAACGAATCGATGCAGCCGTCGCGCTCAAGGATGGAGACGCGCGACGACCAATTCATCATCCAATGATAATAATTTTTTTGCCCGCCAAGAATAAGGGGCCTACCCTCGAGGCGTCTGGGGGTCAATTCCGAACAAGCGGTGTTGAATTGCGGAGATGAAGCAGCCCGCCGGGACCAGGAGGTCAGCGAGATGTCCTCGATGATGAAATTATTCGGAGCCAGTCCGATAAACGTCCCGCCCAGAATTTGGATGGACGGCATCCGGACGATGACTGGGTCGGGGTGAGTGAAATAATCGCTGAAGGCCGGGGCTGATTTGGATATTTCCATCTCGGGTAGACGAACGACGCGACTTGGTAGCCTTCTAAGGGCTGCGTAGTCCTCCAGGGTAATTTTTTTTCGCGTCGATGGCATTAAATAGACCTTTAGCGCCATCAACTCAAATGAGACGAGGGCTGCACATATTCGCGTCCGTCTAATTATGACGCACTGGTCCATGTAGCAGCAGCGCGTCTGCCGCGAAAGGCCACCCTTTCCACGTTGGCCGTATTGTTACAGGTGCCTCTTGGCCATTGCCCGGCCGGCGCGACTACACCACGCCGGCGCGTAGCAGGTCGTGCAAATGCAGGACGCCAACCGGCCGCTGATCGTCCTCGATAACGAAGACGCTGGTGATGCTATGTTCGTTCATCATGCCCAACAGATCCGCCGCCAGGGTTTGCGGCGAAGTGGTGCGCGGCGCCTTTGTCATGACATCGGTCACGGTGATGTCGAGGTTGAGCCCGCCTTGAAGAGCACGGCGCAAGTCCCCGTCGGTCAGGACACCGATCAGGCAGCCATCCGAGTCGACCACGCCGGTTATGCCGAAACGGCGGGAGGTCATTTCCATGATCGCTTCGCCCAGCGTCGCCGCCTGGGTGACGCTGGGGATCTCATCGCCCTCATGCATCAGGTCGCGCGCCCGTTTCAGCTGGGCACCGAGCTTGCCGCCGGGATGGAAGGAACGGAAATCGGCAGGCGAAAAGCCACGTTGCTGCAGCAGGGAAATCGCCAAGGCGTCACCCATCGCCAGCTGCATTGTGGTGCTTGTGGTGGGGGCCAGGCCGTTGGGGCAGGCTTCCGGCATGCGCGGCAGCACCAGCGGGATATCGGCGGCGCTGCCCAGGGCGCTCTCCGGCCGCGAGGTGATGGCGATCAAGGGCACGTCGAAGCGGCGCGTATAGGCGATGACATCGGCGAGCTCCGGCGCCTCGCCGGACCAGGACAGCGCCAGCACGACGTCCTGACGCGTGATCATGCCCAGATCGCCATGGCTCGCCTCGGCGGGGTGAACGAACAGCGTGGGCGTGCCGGTCGAGGCCATCGTGGCGGCGATCTTTCGCCCGACATGGCCGGACTTGCCCATGCCGGTGACAATCAGCCGGCCCGGGCGCGCCATGATGAGCGAAACCGCTTCGAGCGCCTTGGTGCCCAACGGCCCTTCCAGGGCGCGCTTCAGCTCCTGCAGGCCCTCGACCTCCAGAGCGAGGGTTCGTACCATCGCTTCGCGGCTCAGATCATGGTTCATGCCAGCAATTCCCGTGCGCGTTCCAGATCGGCTTGCGTATCGACACCCAGCGGCACGTCATCCACGAGAACCGCCTCGATCCGCATCCCGGCTTCCAGTGCGCGCAACTGTTCCAGCTTTTCACGCAGTTCAAGCGGTGAGGGCGGCAGCGCGATGAAGCGATTCAGCGATGCCCGGCGCCAGCCATAGAGGCCGATGTGGTGGTACAGCGGCCCATCGCCCCAGGGCGCCGTGGCGCGTGTGAAATACAGGCAGTGGAAATGCCCCTGCGCCAGGCGCGAGCCCACCATCTTCACCACGGAGGATGCCGTGCGCTCCTCCTCCCGATGGATGTCCGCGACCAGGGTCGAGAGGTCCACGGCCGGGTTTTGCAGTGGCGCCAGCACGGCGCGGATCGCCGCGGGCGCGATGGTCGGCAGGTCGCCCTGGACGTTGATCACAACATCGTGGCGACCCTCGGGGTCGATGGCCTGCAGCGCCTCATGAATGCGGTCGGAGCCCGAAGGGTGGTCTGCCCGGGTCATCTGCACCCGCCCGCCCACCTGGCGGATGGCTTCGGCCACCTCCGGCGTATCGGTCGCGACCACGACCTCCCCGACAGCGGCTTCCATGGCGCGGCGCCAGACATGCACGATCATCGGCGCGCCGTGGATATCGGCCAGCGGCTTGCCAGGCAGGCGGCTCGCCGACAGGCGGGCCGGAATCAGGACGATCGGGTTCATGCGGCGGTCGGGTTTGCCGGAAAGGCCTTCACCAGGGCATCGATGGCCATCAGGCGACGCAGCAGGCCTTCGAACTGGCTCAGCGGCACCATGTTGGGGCCGTCGGAGGGCGCGTTGTCCGGGTCCTCATGCGTCTCGATGAACAGGCCGGCGACACCCACGGCCACCGCGGCGCGGGCCAGGGTCTCGACGAATTCCCGCTGGCCGCCGGAGGAGGTGCCCATGCCACCGGGCTGCTGCACCGAATGGGTGGCGTCGAAGATCACCGGCAGGCCCGTGTCGCGCGCCATGATGGGCAGGGAGCGCATGTCGGAAACCAGGGTGTTGTAGCCGAAGGAGGCCCCGCGTTCGGTCAGCAGCACGTTCGGGTTGCCGGCGCCGGTCAGCTTGGCGGCGACGTTCTTCATGTCCCACGGCGCCAGGAACTGGCCCTTCTTGACGTTCACCGTCCGCCCGGTGGCCGCCGCGGCCAGCAGCAGGTCGGTCTGCCGGCATAGGAAGGCCGGGATTTGCAGGACGTCCACCGCCTCCGCCACCGGGGCGCATTGGGCGATGTCATGCACATCGGTCAGCACCGGCAGGTCCAGCGTCTCGCGGATTTCGGCGAAGACCTCCAGGCCCTTCGCCATGCCGACGCCGCGCGCTGCCTTGGCCGAGGTCCGGTTCGCCTTGTCGTAGGAGGTCTTGTAGATCAGGCCGATGCCAAGCCGGCCGCAGATATCCTTCAGCGCTGCCGCGGTTTCCAGCGCATGGGCGCGGCTTTCCATCTGGCAGGGGCCGGCGATCAGGGCGAACGGCAGGTGGTTGGCGAGGCGCACGCGCCCGACATCCACCGAGACTTGATGTGGGTCCATGCCCGGGGATTTACACGGCTATGTTAATCTCGCCAATGCCCATGTTGCGGTGCAAGGTATAGGAGAAACTGACGAAAAGGCGAACATGGAAGCCACATCAGAATCATCTTCCAAAGCCGTTCTTGCGGCAAAAACGATCTGACGTCTTTATATTTTAGCCGGGGAGGCATGAGATGCATGTCATGAAATTCACATGACGGAATCCCTCAAGACCCAGGCGGATCTAAGTCGTATCCTTTCCTTCGCCGGCGAAGTTGAATTGGCGGTTGATGGAATCGCCCTGAGGTTCGACTGCAGCCAGCCGCATGAGCGCCGCTACCTTGTGCGCGAGCTTTTCGGCCTGCCCTACCCGCAAGCCGATGTCGACAGCTTCCTGCTTCGCCTGCTCGTCCGGCCTGGCGACGTCTGCCTTGATGCCGGTGCGAATATTGGCATGACGGCCATCGAGATGCTGCGCCTCGGCGCGAGCCGGGTTCTTGCCTTCGAACCGGTGCCGCCGCTCGTCGCGCGGCTGCGGCGGATCAACGATCGGCGCCTGAAGGTCAGCAACCTGGCCCTGGGCAGGACAGCCGGGTCTGCGGAGATATTGCTGTCCGCCTCACACAACCAGGGGCATACCCTGAAGGACGGGATGACCCTGCGCTTCCCGGAGGTTTTCGGCAGTGAACCACAACGCCTGCCGGTCCAGGTGGATTCGATCGACGGCCTCGGCAAGGGGCGCCGGTCAGGCAGCTTCGGGGCCGTGTGGAAGATCGATGTCGAAGGCGCCGAGCTGGATGTGATCCAGGGCGCGGCCCGGACGCTGCGGCGATCCCCGCCGCGCAGCATCTTCTGCGAGACCTACGATCCGCCGGAGCCCCTGCTGGAAGCGCTGGGCAAGGACTGGCTGGCCTATCGTGCCTTTATCGCCCGCGAGCCCTACGGGCTGGTGCTCGGCCCGTTCGGAATGCAACAGGACCAGGACCTGCACTTCGACATCTCGCCCACCTTCCTGTTCCTGCACGCGGCCCAGATGGATGGGGCGATGCAGGAGCAGATCGCGGCACTGCTGGAGGCGGGCGCGCCACAAGCCCGGTCTGAAGCTCCCCAGTCCGAAGATTCCCCGTCGGAAGATCCAATGACGCCATGACCGAGACCCTACGCCCGCCTCCGCTCGTCCCCGTCTCCTTCGGTGAATTGGTGGACAAGCTGACCATTCTGGAAATCAAGGTCGAGCGGATCCGGGACCCGGCGAAACGCCGCCATGCCGAACGCGAACATGCCCTGCTGCAACAGGTGCTGGAGACCGCCATGCCGGCGGCGGAGATCGAAATCGGCGCGCTGCGTCGGGATCTTCATGCGCTGAACACCAGGCTGTGGGAGGTCGAGGACGCGTTGCGCGAGAAGGAAGGGGCTGCCGAATTCGATGCTGAATTCATCGCACTGGCCCGCAGCGTCTACCGGTACAACGATCAGCGCGCAGGCCTCAAGCTGGAGGTCAACCGCCGCTGCGGCTCGCTGCTGGTCGAGGTGAAGTCCTATGCCGGCCTGGATGCGCATGCATCGGGGCTGGATACGGATGCGGCCGCATCGGGCTTGTAGCTCCGGGGACCCGTGGATAGGGTCCCGCGATCCGGCGCATCACGCCGCAGAGGAGCCAGCCGGGTTTGTCGCCACGCCCCAATTCGATCACCCATGCGCAGCTTCGCGGCAAGGCCGAGCGCATGGAAGGCAGCGTGCTGGTCGGGTGGCTGTTCAACCCCGAGAAGCCGGGCATCGCCGTGGTCTTCGACCTCGAGGTGAACGGCCAGCCCGCCGGCCAATACAGCGCGGCGATCCTGCGCGGCGACCTGACGCGCGCCGGCATCGGCGATGGCTGCCATGGCTTCCGTGCCCGCGTCCCGGCCAACCTTCTGCTGGACGGCCCCAACAGCTTCCGTCTGGTCTCGCAGCCCGAACGGGTGGAGCTGCTGGCCACGCTGGACCACGCCCAGCCGCAACAGCCGGCGCCGCAGAATTTCCCGCCGCCGCCCCGGCCCTCGGCCCTGCCCCATGTCGTCGCGGCACCGGGCGTCCCGCCGGTCACGGCCCGACCCGCCGCACCGCGTTCCGCGGCGGTCACAGAGGCGCTGGGCCGTCTCGGATCGTCCTCCGCAGGCCCTGTTGGCCAGGTCGTGGCCGCGGCGCTGGCGGCCGGTGACTGGGCCGAGGCCGCGGCTGCCGCGCAGACGGCGCCGGCGGCCGATGCAGACCTGGTGCTGGCGCGAGGCGTGGCGCTGCTCGAGCTCGGCGAGGCCGAGGCGGCGGAGCAGGTGTTGCGCTGGTTCGAGACGAACGACCCCTGGGATCATCTGGCGTTGTATCGCCTTGGCAATGCGCTGGAGGTGCAGCAGCGGCATGCGGCAGCGGCGGAGATGTATGGCCGCTGCCGGACGCTCCGCCCGCAGGAAGCACGCTACCTGCTGCAATGCGGGCGAATGACCGCGCTGGCTGTGAATGGCGGCATGGGAGTCGCGCCGGAACGGCCGGAGCGTATCGGCGATGCCCTGGCGATGCTGCGGGAGGCGGCGGCGGCATTGCCGCGCGACGGGCGGCCGCTGCGTGACCTGGCACAGCTTCTGCTCCAATCCGGGGACGCTGAGGCCGCGCTCGCCACGATCACCGAGGCGGAGCGTCGCCAGCCGGACAAGTCCGCCTTCCCGCTGGAACGGGCGCGCATCCTGGCCCGGATGGACCGCATCGAGGAGGCGTTGGAGGCCACCCGCCACGCCGTGGCGCTGGAGCCGCCAACCGATGGCGCGCTGCTGACCCTGCGGGTGCTGGAGCGCTGGGCGGCGGCGCGGCGGTCCGGCCCCTGGCAGGTGGCGGAGCTTTCGGCGTGACCGCCGGGGCGGGGCTGCTCGCCCGCCTGGCCACCGCCCCGGAATGGATCGCGCTGGAACGTCTGACACCAGCCGCCCAGGCGCAGGCCCAGGCCTTCCTCGACCGGAACCGCGCCACGATCCCGGATCGCGCGGCAGCCCTGGCCCCGGAGCCGGGTGGCCTGATGCTGTGGCGCCGCGACTACCTGCGGGCCCTGCTGCAGACTGGCCTGGTGGCCGACGACGCGGATCGAGAGGCGCTGGCAGCACTGGCTCGCCGCAATCCCTTCATCTTCGGTCCCGCTGTCCAGCGCCACGCCCGGCGCGGCCCGGCGCTGCTGATCTCCGCCTTCGGCACCCGCAAATTTGGCGGCGCCGAGCAATTCCTCGGGCAGATGGCGGGCCTGTATGAAGGCCTGGGCTACCAGCCGCGCATCATCGGCATGCGCCACGACAAGGACGCCCCGACGCATCCCGACGCATTGCTGCGCCTGGCCATCGAGCAGGAGGCGGTGCTGGCACATGTCGTCTCCGGCCTCGGCTATGAGGTGGCGGCGGCACTGCGATTTCTCGACATCCACCTGGTCTTCGGGGTGCATTTCTGGCGCGAGATCTTCCACCCCCGCACCGCCGGCGCCGGCTACTATCCGAATTGCCCGGATGGCCACGCACCCCATCGCAGCTTTCCCCTGCTGCTGGCGGATTGCGATGCGGTCTACGCCAATTCCGACTTCAGCCGCGACGTCGTGGAAAGCCAGGCCGGGATGCGCGTTCCGGTCATTCCCTCCCTGCCCGACGACCTTGCTGAGGCAACCCGGCCCGGCCATGCCGCGCGGGACTGCGTGCTGCTGGCCAATGCCCGGGACGACAAGGGCTTCGGCCTGCTGCTCGATCTGGCCGGGCTGCTGCCGGAGGTTCGCTTCCTGGCGCTGGCCGGGCAATCCGCCCCGGCCGCGGCGCGCGCCGCCATCGCGGCGCGGGGGCTGGCGAATGTCGAGGTCGCCGCGGCGGTTGGCGACATGGCGCCGCTCTACCGCCGGGCCCGCGCCGTGCTGGTGCCGAGCTACCGCTTCGTCGAGACTTTCAGCCGCGTGGTCATCGAGGCGCATCGCCACGGCGTGCCGGTGCTGGGCGCCGACCGCGGCAACATCCCCCTGCTGCTGGCCGAATCCGGTACCGCCCTGCCGGCGAGCCCCGTAGCCTGGGCCGAAGCCCTGGCATCGCTGTGGCACGATGCCGCGGCGTGGCAACGCGCCTCGGCCATGGCGCTCGACAATGCCGCGCGCCACCCCTTCGCCGGTCAGGCGACACGGCTTGGCCGGCTCGTGGCGGGGCTGGAGGCGCCGATGCTGGTGGGCGTCGGCTCAGGCCTCGGCAACATGCTGCATGCGACACCGCTGATCCGACGCCTGGCACAGGCCCGCGGCGCACCGGTGGATGTCGTGGTGGCGGGGGGCTGGCCGGGCAGCCTGGCGGTGCTGGCCGATCCGGACAGCGTCCGCCACGGCTTCGAACTGGCGGACCTGCCGGTGCGGCGGCACTACGAAACCGTCTTCCTGACACACAGCTTCGGTCGCCTGGCGCCTGCCTTCCGCGCCGAACGCCTGTTGTCCTCACGCGACTGGGCGGAGTTCCACCCCGCGCATCCGCTGCACGAGGCTGAGTTCAACCTGGCCTCGGCGAAGGCGCTGCTCGACCTGGACTACACGGCGGAGGATGTGCGCCGGGGCTTCGTCGGCGCCTTGCGCTACAGCCCGCCGCGATCGCGGCTGATCGGGCTGCATGCCGGCTCCAAGCAGGGCATCTGGGCCACCAAGCGATGGCCGCACTATGCTGCGCTGGCGCAATCCCTGATGGCGGAAGGCTTCGAGGTTGCCTCCTTCGGCACGCCGGACGAGCTGGTGGAAGGAACGCGCGATCTGACGGGCGGCAGCATCCTGGAGATGACGCGACGCATGCTGGATTGCTGCGCCTTCGTCGCCAATGACAGCGGGGTGATGAACGTCGCCAACACGCTGGGCATCCCGCTTGTCGCACTGTTTGCGCCGACGGCGCCGGCGACGCGCGCGCCGCTCGGGGCGAACAGCGTCACGCTCGCCGTCACTTCGCCTTGCGCCCCTTGCGAGCTGCGCGATTCCGCCACTTTCCTGTCCGGCGCCTGCCGCTGCATCGCACAGATCAGCGTCGCGCAGGTGCAGGCAGCGCTGCGCGAGATGCTGGGCCGCAGCGCGCGCTGACCGGCCTTGCTACAGCGGCAGCGCCGCAACGCGCATGGCCAGATCGGCATCCGACAAGGCGTAGGGCAGCACGGTCAGGAGGCCCGTTTCGCCGAACATCGGCGCATTGCCCGCGGCGGTGTTGCCAAGGCGCAGGGTGGTCAGGCCACTCGTGGCCGCGCCGGTGACGGATTGCACGGTGCTTCCGTTGAAGGAGGCCGCCATCCTGCCGGCGCCGTCGATGGCCATGCCGATACGGAACGGGATGCCGGGCGTGAAATCGCCTGACGTGGCAGAGTTGAGGTTGTTGCCAGCGCTGGTCCTGAGAAGGGTCAGCGCCGTGCCGGAAGCATTCCAGAATGTGCTCCGGTTCGTGTTGGTGCCGTCATCCAGTTGCACAAGCGTCTGCGCGGAGACGCCGTCCATTGCCTGCGGAAGCATGACCGTGGCGAGGATGGTACAGGCTCCATTCCCACCGATCCCCAGGCTTGCCAGTGGCGCACTCACCAGATCCGCGCCGCGCGTGCTGGCGGCGGGCGTGCCGATCGCGGGCAGGACAGGTGTGGACGCGAACGACGCCTGTTCCACGCAGGCCCAGGCAAGCCGCAACGTGCGCGATGTACCAAGATAAGTCGGGCTGCCGGTTGCAGTGGGACTGTCGATGAAGGCGACAGGGATCTTGCCGGTCCCACTGCTGGTGCAGGGCGCCGCCATGGAAACCCGATAGAAATCGCCGCTGCGCAGAATGCGGGGGTTGATCACGCTCGCACCTGTCGCGGTGACCGCGCCCGCGCCGCTCAGGCTGAAGTTGGCATAGGCGTCGGCGCCGAACCGCGTCGACCCGAAGGAGATCTGCACTTCGGTCGCGGTGCCGGGCGCGACCAAAAGGCTGACCACATAGGTGATCCCGGATGTCGTCGAGATATCGGCGCTCAGTATCCGGTGAATCGCGGATGTCGCGCTCTCTGTCACCAACATGGCGGATTCCGGATCGCCATCCGGTCCTGTCGCGGCGACGACCGCGTCGATGCCCCCGAAGGTCCAGCCAGTTCCACCCGGCGTGCGTGCATTGGCGATCAGATTGCTGCGCTGCCCTTCGACAAGAAGGGACCGGGATGCGCCATTGAAGCGCGGCGTGTCCGCCGGGAAGCTGGCCCAAACCGCATCATCCGCGGCCAGGGCGGTCGAAGTCGAGGTCACCTGAGCACGAACCAGGCTCATCGGCGGCCGCACCATCTCGCGTGCGACCAGGACACGCTCCGGCTGCCCAAGGGCGCCGGAGAGGGGAAGCAGGATGTTCAAGTGTTGAGCTCCTTCGGTGGGCGGCACGGGAGGTTCCGCCTGTGCCAGCGGGAAGGCGCCTGGTTTCCAGGAACCGGGGGGCAGATCATGTCAGGGGAGCCGGGGTTCCCTTCGGCGGTGCCGCGCGGATGACGCCAGGGTCTATTTCCTGTAGGGCATATTTCCCTGCAACGTCAAGATTTTTTTCCTGTCAAAGGACATAGTGCCTTTGACGGCAGTGCCTGCGGCTCAACCACCTTCCACGCGGAATATATCAGGCCATTCCGCCGCCGCGGCCTCCTGCTCCGCCCACCACAAGTGGTCGCTGGGCAGTCGCACCGCCTTCCGGGGGACGTTCCACGGCTTCCGGAAGATGTAGTGGTGCAGAAGCGTCTGCCGCGCCACATCGTCGAAACCGAAGCGCAGGGCCAGGTCATGGATCGGCCGGGTCACATTGGCCCAGAGCGGCAGCTCGCAGAAGCGCGCATCCAACTCGCGCAACACGAAATAGGTCAAGCGCTGCTCGTACTGGGTGCCGACGCGTGAGGCATGTACGAACAGCCGGTCGATCATCGCTGCGTTCATCAGGCTGCGGCCGATCAGGGAGACGCCGGAGTTGAAGCTGACCGGGCGCTGCCCAAAGCGGCTGATGCTCCAGGGTGCAAGGGTGGCTTCGAAGGCCTTGAGGCGCTGCAGGAAGATCGCGCCATCCTCGACCTGCTCCCAGATCTGGCGGGGGATGTTCGGCGCCGCCGCATACTCGAAATCCTGGCCCTCGAGGCGCTGGAAGAACCCATCGAGGGGTCCGAGGGCCGCCATGTCCGTATCCAGGTAGATGTTGTGGCGGTAGCCGAAGTCCTGGAAGACCGCGAATTTGAGCCAGGTGTATTTCGGCACATGTTCGCGTCGCATGTGCTCGGGGATGGCGTCGCGCGGCAGCTCCTTGTAGCGCGCCAGGAAATCCGCCCCGATCAGCATGCGGTGCGCCGCCAGCCCGCGGACCTCCGGTTCATCGATCACGGTTTGATCGTCGCTCAGCACCACGACCGGAAGCGCCGCGAGCGCGGCTGTACGGCGTAGCGAGGCCATGAGCACGAAGAGCCCCTTGAGGTAGGAGCGGTCCAGCAGAAAGACGAGACAGCAGTCCTGAAGGGAGAAGGACGTGCTCACAGTCGGGTCTATCGTTGATCGGGCCAGGGTGCATGAAAGCCAAGCTCGACCGCCTGGCGCAGCGCCCGGTCGAGCAGCTCCGCCTGCCCATCCCGGAGCAGTTGCGCCGCCGCGGCGCGCTGGCTGCGACGGGCCAGTGCCTGGCGTCGCGCGGTATCCGCCGACAATTCGGCAATGGCGCGCAGCCAGACATCGGGATCCTGCGGCAGCACCCATTGGCCGTCCGCCGTCTCCCCCGGCTCCTCCTGCGCGACCCGGCTCCGCAGCAGCACCAGCCCACAACCCCGCAACGCCACGGCCCGCGGTTCATCGGCCGCCATGGCCAGCGGAAACAGCGCCACATCGCAGCCCCGTGCGATGGCGCGCAGCCCCGCGACAGGATCCTGCCCCAGCGGCAGACCGCCAGGACCGACCAGCAGGCAGTCGGCCACCTCCAGCAGGCGGAGGTCCTCCAGCATCGGTCGCAGGGCCTCGATGCCTGGATCATCCGCGAAACCGAGCAGGCGGCAGGGTGCGCGGCGGGCCGGGATGGCCGGCGGCTGCACTGACGGCGGCGACAGCCAGTGTGCGGGGTCCAGGCGGGGTGGTGTCACCTCCGCCCGATAGCCGGCGCGCCGCAGCGCCGCGGCGTACAGGGGGGCGGGCACCAGGAAGCCGGCCCCGGCATCGGCCTGGGCTGCGCGGATCGCAGCGCCCTTCGGGTCGGCATCGCTGACGACCAGCAGCGGCAGCGCTGCCCTGCCGCATTGCTCGGCCGCCGAGATCAGGTCGCGCGGCCGGCCGGGTGCCTCACCGACCAGGACCACATCCCCAAGGCCGGCCCGCGGATCGCCGAAGGGAAAGGTGGCGGAGACGGTGCGGAACACCATCCCACGGGCCACGTCGTTGCCCGTTGGCAGCGGCAGGCGGAACGCGCCCGGCTGGGGCGCCGTGCCCAGCGCGAGCACCACGTGTGGCGGCGCCTCCGGCTGCGCCGCGGCGAAGCTGCGGCGGGACTGCAGCACCTCGCGGTAGAGCAGGTCGTAGGACACGGCCATGGCGGAGGTGTCGTAGTGCCGGCCGATGCGGCGCTGCCACCGTCGCACCTCCTCTCGCCGCCCCTGCAACTCGGCGCCATCATCCTTCAGCCGCAGCAACAGGGCGTGGATCGCCTCGGGCGCTGAGGCCACGTCCACCAGCCAGCCGCCGCCATCGGCACCGATCCGCTCGCCCACCGCACCGGTCGCGCTGCCCAGAACCGGCACACCCGCGGCCCAGCATTCGGTCAGCGTGTGGCAGTAGGTTTCCGGCCAGGTCGAGAGGATCACCGCGAGGTGCGGACCGATCGTCGCCACGCGCTCGGCGAAGCTGTCGCGATCGTAGCGGCCATGCAGCACCACGCCGGCCCTGGGCTGTTCCAGGATATGGTCGACGGCGCCGAGGACGTGGAACTCGATCTCCCGCCCGCCATCCTGGGCGGCCAGCGCCGCGATGATGGCGGCCCCCTTGGCGGTGGAGATATTGCCCGGCACCAGCACCCGCAACGGCTCGTCGGAGGCAGGCTCGGCCGCGAGCGAGAGCAGGCGCGGAAAGCTGCGGCCATGCGGAATCACCCGGACCTCGCGCCCGGCCAGGAAGGGCAGGCCGTCCAGCAGCGTGTCCCGCGTGCCTGGGGAGGTCGTGACGAAGGCGTCGCAGGCCTCGAGCGCGCCTGTCATGATGGCCCGCCAGCGATGCACGAAGCGCCCGCGCAATGGCGGCATGGCCGCGGCGGGCCAAAGCTCCGCCACACAGGCCGCCTCGCCCTGCGTGCAGCGCCCGCCGCAGTAGCGCCCCTCGCCATCCAGCAGCTTGATGGTGGGGCAGAGCGTGTAGAAATCGTGGAAGGAGAAGACCACGGGAATGCCAAGCGTGCGGCACAGGCGCGGCAGGCCGATGCCATGCCAGGCGATGTGGCGGATATGCACCAGCTCGAAGCCGTGCCGCAGCAGCAGATCCGCGACGTGGCGATCATACTCGGCGGAGGCATGCGTGGCCGGCTCGATGGGCCGTTCGAGGCGACGGCTTTCCTCCGGCGCCTCGGCACCATGCCGCGTCAGCTCCAGGACCCGGCCATCGCAGCGCAGCACCCAGGGTTCGTAGCGATCCGCCAGCGCGCCCATCAGGTCGCGGTTGGTCTGTGGCGTGCCGCCGCTTTCGGTCGAGATGACGAACAGCACCCGCGGCCGTGGCCGCGTGCCCTGCGCCAGCGCGGCCTCCAGCGCCCGGCGTACACGCCAGCGCAGGGCCAGGAAGGCGGCATCCTCATGGAACAGGCCGATCAGCGTCCGGTATTCGGGGTAGCGCTCCGCCAGCACCGCCTGGCTGGCCTGCACATGCGCCGCCTTCGCCGCTCCGAAGGAGGCGGAGCGGCGGTGCCAGACCCAGGTGCGATCATCGACCCGATGCTCGAAGCCGGCGGCCGCGGCCCGCATGCAGAAATCATTCTCCTCGCCATAGCCGCGCGGGAAGGCGGCTTCGTCGAAGCCGCCCACAGCATCGAGGCAGTCACGGCGGACATAGAGGCAGAAGCCATTGCCGGTCGGCGCCGCGGGCCACAGCGCCATCGAGGCCTGCCGTGCCAGCCGCGCCATATCGGCCACCGAGAACCATCCCGGCAGTCGGTTTTCCACCTCCGGCTCCGGCACGGAGAAGACGCCGGCATTGTTGGACACCGCCGTCACCGTGCCGATGCGGGGCGTGGCATGGGCCGCCAGGCGCAGCCCGTCGAGCCAGCCCGGCCCGACCTGCGTATCCGAGTTCAGCAGCACCACGTCGTCGCGACCGGCCAGGGCGAAGCCGCGGTTGCAGGTGGCGGTGAAGCCGAGGTTGGCGGGCTGGCGGTGCAACTCGATCCCCGGCAGGCCCTCCCAGCGCGCAAACAGGGCCGCGATGGCGGGGTCGGGGCTGGCATCGTCGATCAGCAGCAGCCGGGCACGGCCCGTGGTGTGGCGCAGCACGGACTCGACGCAACGCGCGACATCCTCGGCGGCGTTGTAGACCGGCACCACGATGCTGACCTGGGGCATGCCCGCCGCTGGCAGCAGGTCGAGCAATGCACCCCGGTCCGGCCGCCAGGGCGCCAGACCTTCCAGGCGGGTCGTGCCGGCGAGGACTTCCCGCGCGTGGGCCGGGCGCAGTTCGACCTTTGCTTCGGCTGCGCCCGTGAGGCTTCGCGTCGGCAACTCGACACGAAAGGCGCCGCCGGCAAGACGCGTGCCGACACCGTTGGCGGTCAGGTCCGCGCGGGCCGTGGTGGCGGCCACCGTGTTCCATCGCGTGCCATCCAGCACCACCTCCACCCGAGGGCCGGACTCGATCGGCTCCGCCTCCGTTGCCCAGCCGATCGCCTGGCCATCGGCGATCCGTTCCAGCTTGCCGCCAAGCCGGCGTGACAGGCGCAGGATCCGGTGACCGAGTTCCACGCCGTTGGAGAGCAGCGCGATGCCGTGCGGTTCGCCATCCAGCAGCGTGAAGCCTGGCTCGGCCCCGCGCAGCGCCTCTCCCAACCGGCTCAGCGACATGCGAAAGCCGAAGCAGGGCATGGCTTCGCCAGTCGCGAAGGGCAGGTCCGGGCGGTGCTGGTCGAGCGGCACCGGGATGGCGATACGGCCATCGACCAGCAGCGTCGGCACGCAGCCTGGCCGGTCGAACACCCAGCCCGACACGGCGTGGCGATCCGGCGGTTCCAGCGCGCCGCGGCTGCGCAGGGGCTGCATGCGGATCGCGCCCGGGGCCAGTTCGACCTGTTGATCGCCCAGGATGACGTTGACCGTCGCTTGCGGCCCCACCAGTTCCGATTTCAGGCGCAACTGGAAGCCGAGCGCGGCCGGTGTGCCTTCCTGGGCGGGAAGTTCAGGCCGTGGCCGCAACTGATCCAGCGGCCAAGTCTCCTGCACGCCATCCTGAGCCTGCAACAGCAGCCTTGGAGGCAGCGAGGCGCGCAGCGCCGGATCCAGGCGAAGCCATCCGAACAGGATGATGCACCCATCGGCCTGTTCAAGAAGTTCGACCTTGCCGCTGATCGCCATGCCCCGCCTCAGCCCTGGTCGCCGGACGGATTCAGACCCCAATGCTGGCGCAGCGTGGCGAGGTGGCCGCGCATCGCCGCATCCCGCTCCGGGGTCCCGCCGACCTGCCGGCGCAGCAGCGCCAGCATGGCAACGACCTCGGCAAAGCGCCGGCCCGGCGGCGCGCTGCCTGTCACGCTCGTGGCATGGCGGCGATGCAGGCTCAGCGGCGTGGCGAGATAGTGCACATGGCCCGTCCCGCGGCATGCCTCGGCATAGACGCGCCAGTCACCGGCACATTGCCAGAGATGAAGCTCCCGCCGCACCGCCGCCAGCGCGGCGACAAGCGCCGAACGTCGCCACAGCACGGCGCTGGCACTGACCACAAGATTGCGAGGCGACAGGAAGCGGGACAGGAATTCCCTACTCGGAAAGCGGCCATCCTGGTCCAGCCCATGGTCGTCGAGCGCGGCCGCATAGGCTTTTCCATCCTCGTCGAGCTTCTGGCCATCCGGCCCGATGGGGACGGAATCACAGAAAGCGAAGATGGCGTCTGCGTCGTCCTCCAGCAGGCTCGCCAGGCGCTCGATCATTTCCGGCTTCGCACCATCATCCGCCTCGGCAATCCAGGCGAGGTCGGTCTGCAGCAGCAGCGCGCCCTCCTGCCACTGGCGCAGCACGTTGCCGGAATTCTGGACGTTGCGGCGCATCTCGACCGGGCAGGTGAAAGCGGCCAGCAGCGGCTTGGCGATGGCCCAACTCTCATCGGTCGAGGCGTCGTCGAGAAACACGATGCTCTGCAAAGGCCGGGTTTGCGCCAGCATCGAGGCCAGCCGCTCCGGCAGGTAGCGTCCGCAATTGTAGCTGGGGACCACGGCGCCGATGCTCAGCTTCGTTGGGGTCAGCAGGCCAGCTCTCCGGAGACGGCGCGTCCCGGGGCCGATCGCTGGGGCGCGAAGACCTGGATATTACTATCGCCGGACGCAGATGACCACACCGACACCCTCCGCCATGGCCCGGGCTTTCCGCTGCGCCCAATTCGGCAATCCGGCACGGCCATTCAGGGGCTGCGATGTCGTATCCGCAAATGCTGGTGGCATATCGGACTTCCCGCGACACGCCCCATCGGACATTGGCCCACCGGACAATTGATAGGGCCTCCACAGCAGAGGGCCGATGCTTGGCAGGCCTTGTCGGAGATGCCTAGATGGCCGGCCATGCCGCTTCAGGATTCAACGGCCCCGCCTGTCCCGCCAGCCCATCCCCTGATTGCCGCCGCGGACGTGGCACGCACCAGCATCCAGGTGGCACCCGCCACGGTTTATGAGCGCCGGCCACCCCATTTCGCCAATCTCGCCCTGGTGGGGGCCTCTGACCGATCGGTCCTGGAAGATCGCTGGCATGCGCCCAGCCAGGCCTCTCCGCCCATCCTGCTGCAGCAACTGGGCCCGGCATCCATCACCCCGCCAGGTATCGTCCGGCTGCCCGACGGCCAGGTCGTCGCCGAAAGCCTCCATAACTTGCAGGCAAAGAACCGGGCGGCGCTGCTCGCTGCCCGTCCGGCCAGCCGTGAGAAGGTCGTGCAAGGCCAGGCTCTGCTCCTGGCCCGGGCCGGCTCCAGGAATTTCGGCCATTGGCTTGCTGAACACCTCGGGGCGCTGCTGCGGCTGCGGGACACCCTGCCCGCATTCACGCCAAGGCTGCTGGTGAACGAACCGCGAGAACCGGCAATGCTCCAGGTGCTGGCTGACAGCACGCGCCTCGCAGCGCTGCCGCCCGCGGCCCTGCTGCCACTGGCGCGGGGCGGTGTGACGCACGCCGCGGATCTTTTCATGCTGAGCCCGGCGTCGCAGCATTCGCACATGAAGCACCCGGTGGCCCTGGCGGCGCTGGCGCGACTTGCGCCCCCACGCCCGGCAACCGAGTTGCTGTTCGTGCGCCGCACCAGCACGACCAGGCGCGTGCTGCACAACCTCGATCTGGTGGAGGCCGCAGCTCTCCGGCTCGGCTTTCGCAGCATCGAGCCGGGCAGGATGACCCTGGCCGAGCAGATCGAGGCATTCGCCGGCGCCCGCGTCGTCGTCGGTGTCAGCGGCGCCGATTTGACCAACATCGTCTTCATGCCCGAAGGCGGCGACGTCGTTTGTCTGTTGCCGGCGCGCGGGCGCGAGTTTTTCTTCTGGGACATCTGCTGCATCCGGAAGCATCGCTACTGGTCGATCTTCGGGCCGCCATTGACCGCACGCGGAGGCGGCCATGACGATTTCACAGTGGATCCCGAACTGACCGCCGACGTCATGGCGCAGGCTGTGGAGCGCAAGCGGCAGTGACTTCCCACGCGAGCAGCCGGCGCAGCGACCGGCGCCGATTCGCGCGGAATGAGGAGAATTATCCCGTGGGGTCTCCCGACACATGCCCGGTTATCCACAAGTGCATCCGAGTCGTCCCGTGGGGTCTCCCGACGCCTTGTGTGGGGTCACATGACGCGAATCGGTGTTATCCCGTGGGGTCTCCCGACGACTCTACTAGTAAGACTCAAATAGCTTTCAAATAGCTCTGTCGGTTAACCCCACACTTGACCAGCCCAATCGCTCGCCCTCATCTTGCGAACCGAAGCAGGATAGGAAGGGACCGTGGGAGAGCTACACCGGCTGGTCCTGTTGCACGGAAAAGAAAAAGCTCGGGAGATGGTCCCGACCAAGCAGCGTGCCCTCATCGACATCGCGGCCGAGGTTCTTTGCGACGATGCACAACGGCTTGGCATCACCTATTCCGGCTTCTGCCTGACTGGCTTTCCGCACAAGAAACTCGACGACGACGAGGTATGGGAGAAGCGGGGGCACAACGTCACCCTGCTTGTCGAGCCAGGCCGCCTGCGAATGGGCCCAGGGCCGGCGACACTCCTCGGTGTGCCTTATGGCGCCCGTGCACGGATGATCCTGATCTACCTCCAGACACAGGCCATCCGGACGGGCAGCCGGGAGGTCCGGCTTGGCGGCTCCATGCGCGACTGGATGGGGCGCATGGGCATGTCGGTCGGTGGGGAATCCGCCCGCGCGCTGCGCGATCAGGCACGCCGCATCAGCGCGTGCTCCATCAAGTTCTTCTGGACGACGGAAGACGCGCAAGGCCGCACCCAGGACGGCTTTGAACGGGGCGCGATCGTCCGCAGCGGCCTCTTCTTCCGCGAGGACGAGGCGAATGGCCAGGCCGGCCTGTTCGACGACGTCGTGACCCTGGACGAGACCTTCTACCGGGCACTCCGGGACCATCCCGTGCCGCTCCTGGAAAGCGCCATACGGCGGCTGAAGGATCGGTCGATGGCGCTCGATATCTACGTCTGGCTTGCCTATCGGCTCCACGCGCTCGATCGCGTCACGCCTGTCGGCTGGACCTCCCTGCATGCCCAGTTCGGCGCAGGCTTCAAGCATGTGCGCCAATTCCGCCCGCAATTCCTCGATGCCCTCTCAGCCGCGACGGCGGCCTATCCAGAGGCGAACATCAGCGTTTCCGAAACCGGCCTTGCCCTTGCGCCATCGAGTCCGCCTGTCCGCAAACTGGCCTGAGCGTCACAACACCCCACACCCATGGGAAACTTGAACCAGTCGGACAACCGGTTCTATATCTTTCCCATGCCCATTCTCCATCCTGCCGCTACCGTCGTCGGTGCTCATGACGCGAAGACACGCCTCGCCGAGCTGCTCGACCGCGTCGAGCGAGGTGAGGAGGTTGTCATCACCCGGCACGGGCGGCCGGTTGCAAAACTCAGCCGAACCGGGCCTGGCCACAACGTCGCCGCCGCACGCGCTGCCGCCGCAGCCCTCATGAAGCTCCGCGAGGAGATCGCAGAGGCGGCAAGGGACCCCTTTTCCCTTGCCGAGATCCTGGCGCTACGCGACGAAGGCAGGCGGTACTGATCCGGTGCCCAGCTTCGTGCTTGACGCCTCCGTGACCCTCGCCTGGGCACTCGCCGGCGAGGTGCGCGCGGAAGAAGCCCGCGCCCTGGTCCTCCGCGTCGCGGACGAGGCCGCCATCGTTCCGGCACTGTGGCGGCTTGAGGTCGGCAATGGCCTGCTCATGGGCGAACGACGCGGCCGTATCCGCCCGGAACACGTGGACGCCGTCTGGCGCCAGCTCGGGGAGCTGCCGATCGAGATCGACGCCGAGACCAATGCGCGCGCCTGGAACGGTACTGCCGCCCTCGCCCGCCGGCATGGCCTCACCCTCTACGACGCCGCCTATCTGGAGCTCGCGGCCCGCCGCAGCCTGCCACTGGCGACCTTCGACAGTCTCCTCGCCCGCGCCGCCATGGCCGAGAAGGTGTCGCTCGCAATGGATGCCACGCCATGAAGACCCTTGTCGTGATGAACGAGAAGGGCGGCGTCGGGAAAACGAACATCGTCGCCCATGCTGCCTGGTACTTCGCCGAGCGCTATCGCACTCTTGTCATCGATCTCGATCAGCAGGCCAACCTCTCCTACACGCTCCAGGCCTATGCCTGCCCTGTGGAAAGCGTACAGCTTTTTGGCGAAGCGACGGCCGTGCCACCACGCCACGGAGAGGGTGCCACCCTCACCCGTTCGACACGGTCGCTGATGGAGGTGGAACGGGCACCGGACTCCGTCATCGGTGTGTTCCGCGACAGCATCCGGGCCAACGATGATGCCTACGACATCTGCCTGATCGACACGCCTCCCGCACTCGGAATGCGGACCTTCGCAGGGCTGCTTGCCGCCGACGCAGTCCTCGCGCCGATCGGAGTCAATGACTACAGCCTCGCCGGCATCACCGAGCTGAGGCGAGCCATCAAGGGCGTCGCCACCCATTACAAGCGGGACGAGCCCCGCTTCCTCGGCGTCCTCCCTTCCCTCTTCGACCGCAAGAGCAAGCGCGAGCGCGAACTGTTCGAGCAGCTTGCCGGCCATCTCGGCAAGGTCCTGTTCCCCGGCATCATTGCCAAGCGCGATGCCTATGCGAAGGCCGGTAGCGAGGGCATTCCGGTCTGGCGGATGAAGGGCCAGGCGGGGCGCGAGGCGAGCGAGGAAATCCGTGCCGTCTTCTCCCATATCGAGACCAGCATGGAGCTGACACATGGCTAAGGCAGCCTTTGGTGGCGGCATGCTGACCTCCCTCCGCGCCTCCTTCGGTGACGATACCGGCGCAGCGATGAAACTGCGGCTCGACCAGGTGGAGGAGGATCCGAACCAGCCGCGGCAGGCCTTCGACATGGAGGCGCTCGAGCAGCTCGCCGCCTCTATCCGCATGGTCGGTGTGCTGCAGCCGATCGCTGTGCGGCCACTAGAAGGCGATCGCTATCGCCTGGTCTACGGCGCCCGACGGCTGCGCGCGGCGAAGCTCGCAGAGCGCAGCCATATCCCCGCTTATGTGGTGGAGGACGATCAGGCCGGGCTGACGGCGCAGGTCATTGAGAACCAGCTCCGCGCCGGACTCAGCAACAGCGACCTTGCCGAGGCGATCCGGCGCCTGTCCGAGGGCGGGATGAAGGTGAAGGAGATTGCCGTCGTCACAGGCCTTCCGGATTGGCGTCTGCGCCACTTCCGGGCCGTGCCGACGCTGCCGCCCTTCCTGTTGTCGCGCCTGGACCAAGCCGACATGCGGGCGCTCTACGAGCTTCAAGGGGCGTGGGAGAAGGCGAAGGAGCCCGTGCGGGAGGCGCTGGAGGCGGCGATCGGACGGTTGTCGGAGGACGAACTGCTGACGGTGACGGAGGCGCGCCGGGTGATTGGCGCGGTGACAGGCAAGCCGACGCATTCCATCGCGCTTGATCGTGATCCGAAGATTGCAGCGGTCAGCTCTCACGGTTCATACGCGCCACACGACCACTCCCTTCAACCCAAACTGGGAGATGCTGAAAGGGCTGAGCCGGCGAACCTGCCCGTCAAGGCGCCGCCGCCCTCTCAGGGCCCTTCGCGCGCGCATCTCACCTTCCTTGTCGAGACAGCCGACGGCCGGCGCGGAACGCTCGTCACCGATCGACGCCCGTCATCCCGAGACGCCGTCTGCGTTCAATTCGGACAGGACGCCACGGAAGTGCCGTGCAACGAGATCCGTCTGGTCGAAGTGAGATGATCGGGAGCTTGTCTCAATGGAAGCAAGCTCCGTCATCGCGCAGGTGCTTCCCGCCGCCAGGAGCAGGAACGACACCACCAGGACCGCACACCGTGTGCGGTCCTGGCTGAAGGGATCGAGGTAGGCACCGCATCCCGATCTCCATCGCACACGGTGTGCGGTCGCGGGCTGCACCGAAACCAGGGGCGCGGCAGGTGTGGGGACAGGCGACGGGGCGGCGCGCTGACAGGCCTATCCCGACAAGGCCCTGGCCGGCAGCCAAGGCGCATATGGAAGGGGTGTGGGGTTAACCGACGCATCGGCGAAGGACGAGATGGCACGGTCCGACGGCGCCAAATCGCCAGCCCGCCTGATTTACGGCCGGCCAATCGACCGATAGCTGAACCCGGCCTCGCGCATGGTCTCCGGTTCATAGATATTGCGGAGGTCCTCGAGCACCACCCCGCGCATCGCCTGACGCAGCTTCGCGGGCGACAGGGCACGAAACTCGTTCCACTCCGTCAACACCACCAGGGCATCCGCGCCGGCCGCCGCATCCAGGGCGGTCGTGGCATAGATCACGGCATCCGGCAGCAGGCCCTTGGCATGGTCCATTGCCACCGGGTCATAGGCCCGCACCGTGGCACCGGCCTCCACCAGCTTCGGCACCACCACCAGGGACGGCGCATCGCGCATGTCGTCGGTCTCCGGCTTGAAGGCCAGGCCGAGCACCGCGATGGTCTTGCCGACGACGCTGCCGCCACAGGCCGCGATGATGCGTCCTGCCATCTGGCCCTTGCGCGCCTCGTTGATGGCAATGGTCGTCTCGATCAGCGTCAGCGGGCTGTTGAAGTCCCGCGCTGTGCGCGCCACCGCCAGCGTGTCCTTCGGGAAGCAGGATCCGCCATAGCCCGGGCCTGGATGCAGGAACTTCCGCCCAATGCGGCCATCCAACCCGACGCCGCGCGCCACGTCATGCACATCTGCGCCGACCCGCTCACAGAGATCGGCCATTTCGTTGATGAAGGAGATCTTCATCGCCAGGAAGGCGTTCGCCGCGTATTTCGTCAGCTCCGCCGTTTCCAGCGATGTGTTGACGATCGGCGTCTCCATCAGGAAGAGCGGGCGGTAGATCCGGCGCAGCAACTCCCGCGCCCGGTCACCCAAGGGGCCATCTTCGGTGCCGACCACCACGCGATCCGGCCGCATGAAGTCGCCGATGGCGTTGCCTTCGCGCAGGAATTCCGGGTTGGAGGCAACGGCGATCTCCAGATCCGGGCGGATGCGGCTGACGATCTCCTTGATCTTGCGGCCGGTGCCCACGGGGACGGTGGATTTCGTCACCAGCACGACGGGCGCCTTCGCAGCGCGGGCCACCTGTTCGGCGGCGGCGAAGACATAAGTCAGGTCCGCATGCCCGTCACCGCGGCGGGAAGGGGTGCCGACGGCCAGGAAGACGGCATCCGCGCCCTCCATCGCCGCATCCAGGTTGGTGCCGAATTCCAGGCGGCCATCGCGGACATTATCCGCGACCAGCGCATCCAGACCCGGCTCATAGATCGGGATGCGGCCTTCCTTCAGGGCTGTGATCTTGCTCGGCTCGGCGTCCAACACATGGACCTGCATGCCGAATTCGGCGAAGCAGGCGCCGGATACCAGGCCGACATAACCGGCCCCGATCATCGTAATCCGCACGCGCCACTCCGCTCGGCTAACAATAAAACCAGAGTCACGGGTTCATATACAGAAGTCGGTCAAGGCCATCCAGGTACGGGCCGATTCAGAACCGGCTCAGGACTTCATAAGCCCGCATCACAGGCTTCCGGCCAGCGGATGTCCTTCGAACAGATCGCCGAATTCCAGGTACTCGCCGAGGGTATCGAACCGCTTGTGCCGTCCGAGGCGTTTGAGCTGCGCGGGATGGGCGCCACGGCTCATGCCCGTGGTCAGTGCGCCACGCTTGAGGCTGTGTCCACCGAAGGCCGCCGGATCGAAGCCCGCCGCTGCGGCGCGGGCCTGCACGATGTCACCGACCGATTGCGGGGAGAGCTGCGCGCTGCCGATACGGGGCGCAGACGGATCCTGGCCCGGTTGTGTCGCAGGGGCCAGCCAGACACGCCGAAACAATGGACCGACGTCAATGGCCGCCGCCCTGCGCCAGCGGGCAATGGCGCGGACCGGGCAGAGCTCCGTTGTGCCGTAGGGCAGGGGAAGGCGCACCGCAGTAGCCTGGGAGCCCTTGGTCTGCGGCAGTTCGAGCACCAGGCCGCGCTCGCTGGGCGCCAGGCGCTCGACCTGAATGGCGGCGAGCTCGGCGCGGCGCAGGGCGCCGGCAAAGCCTGTGACCAGCAAGGCACGGTCGCGAAGGCCGCGCAGGTCATCGGGGATCGGTGCCAGCAGCTTGCGCAGGACCGCTTCGGTGGCCGCTGTCACCTTGCGGGGTGTCTCACCGGCGGCAGCGGCGGCGCGGGTGATGCCGGCGAGGGTCTGGGCGACGCGCAGGTCATCGGTCGGGGTTGGCAGGCCGGCGGCGCGGTGCAGGTAGCGCAGCGCGGCGCGGCGCAGGACAAGGGTGGGAGCAGCGAGGCCGCGGGCCCGCTCGCCGGCCAGGAAGGCCGCGACATCGGCGGCGGAGGCCGGCAGCGCCGGGCGGCCGTGGGTCTGGCACCAGGCGCACCAGGCCCGGACGGCACTGCGATAGGCGCTGCGGGTGTTCGCGGCGGTTGCCAATCGCTGGAAGGTTTCCGCGGCGGCCTGGTCGCCGGCGAAGCTGCCGTCAGAACGGGGCGGGGCAGCTTCGGCGGCGGCGTCGAACCAGCTGGACACGGTCGCGGGCGGTGCGCCGAGTGGGGCAGGGACCCTGGCGGGGCAGAGGATCTCGACTTCGGTGGGGGCGGCGGGATGGGCCACGGGCAGTTCTCCTGGCGGCCTTGGGCGCCCCCGGACATCAAATCTACGGCGCCCCATATACCACCCACAATATGCATTATGGGTGGTAGATCCCGAAAATGGTCAGTATTCCAGGTCGCCCATAATAAAAAGCGATTGTTTTACCCTTGGCGTATTTTGAGGTAAGCCGTTCCTGCTGTGCGCTGAATTGGAGGCACCCCGCCCATGTCTGCGCCGCTCGCCGCGCTGCTGAGCATCCCGGGATCGCCCGTTGAACCAGACCTGCTCGGCGCTCTCGCACGTGCCGCCGCCGCCATCGCGCGGCTCGACCAAGCCAGCCATCACCATGCCTTGCTGCCTGCCCTGCTGCACCGCGCCCGGCTCGATGCCGTCTGCCGACAGGCCGCAGTCGACGGCCAGTTGATAGACCCTTGGCACCTCGCCGCCCTGATCGAGGGCCTGCGGCCGCGCCAGATGGTCGGCGCGCACAGCATCGCCGAGGCGGGGGAGGTCTTTGAGGCCGGTCGCGCGGCCCTCGCATTGCATCGCTGGCTCACCGCCCCCGATCCCGACTGGGAAAGCGAGGTCCAGGCAGCGGCAACGGCGCTGGAGGCCGGAGGTGAAAGCGGTGTTGCCGTGCTGGACGCGGCCATGGCCGCTTGGCGCTGGCTCGATCAAGGCGGCGCCCGGGCGCCGCTGCGCGCCGCTCTGGTGCGGCACTGGGTGGGCACGGGCCTGCTGCGGGTGGCTCTGCCGCTCACCGGTGCGGCGGCCCTGCGCGCGGAGGTCGCGTGGAACCCCGGCG